>OGCO01002785.1_pt1 | contig 22068 bp, 8 predicted proteins | sample 1570171 | NCBI WGS metagenome assembly OGCO01 (sample SAMEA4370583, study PRJEB24528) | human gut metagenome
TTGAACTCCAAGATTTGAACTGCATCAATTTGAAAATATAGCAAAGCCCACAGGCTGGATACAAAATCCGGCCTGTGGGCTTTGCTTATTTCTTTGTTTTATATGAGCGCATTTCTTACCATTTCAATAAAGTAATTAGAAGCATCTTGTCCCAAGCACTGTTTGCACCACTCCTCGACTAATATGCCCCATACGACATCTTTGCTTTTTCGTACTCGATCACCTACATATTCTGTCCACTTATGGTGATCCGGTTCATAATAGTGCGGCAGCCACTTTTCTTTTAAAAAAACAAGGCTACCCCAAAAACTCCGAGGGTCTTCCATAGCTGGTAATATAAACACCCTTTTGCGCACGAGTCATCGCCACATACAATAAGCATTTTTCAGAGGTAATAGATTCCGCCTCAGAAACAGCATCAGTCTTATTGATTGCAGAGGGCAGAGGAATAATTCTGTTGTTCGCAGCTGCAATAAACACATACTTAAATTCCAGTCCCTTCACTCGGTGCATAGTGGCAACTCGTAGCCCATCAAAACTACGATCATCAACTTTGTTCCTCTTTATTACATAGGAACGAATCCCTGCTCTTGTAAAAAGAGCAATGTAATCGTCAACCAGCTTTTTGGTACGTGCTACAACACATATATCAGTGAGAGAAACGCCGTTTTCTTTTAGCTTCTTCACTTCACGGAGAAGAAAATCAAATTCGTCATTAGCGTTTTCAAAATTCTCAACTATCGGTTTTTCTCCATGTGTGAGGGATTGACACTTATCTCCGAGATCTAAATTTTCATCCAAGTCATCAAAAGTGATACCGTTCAATAGCGCAAAAGCGTGTTTCCGGATTTCCTCTGTAGTACGATAGTTTATTTTCAAGATACTACTACGACCACGGACATTTATGCCACACTTAGAAAGAGTTGGATGATTTCGATATATTCTCTGGTGAGAGTCACCCACTATGAAAATATCATTGGGATGTTCCTCTCCTGCCAACGCTCTAATCAAGCGATATGCATTGTCGCTGAAATCCTGTCCTTCGTCGATAATAATACTTGCATATCTTGGTTTTCTGCCCGCAGATTGAAGCAGTTTGGTACTTTCATACATGGCAGTATTTATATCACGTATCTGGTTCTCTTTCATCAGATTTTGATAGTTTTCAAAAACCTTCCAGACCTGCATTCTTTTTTTACGATCAAGTCTGGTGCCACGACCGTTTCTGGTTACCTTTACATATTTTTCGAGTGTAAGAGCCTCTTGTGCGATCACAATTCTATTCCACTCTTCTTCATAGAACGTAGTCTCATACGGCAAATCGATGTTTGCTAACAAAACAGCTCTCTCCCAAAGGGGATTTATTACATCGTCATAGCCTATTTGAGCAGAGAATCCAGACTCTCGAAGGAACTGATTCACCCAGGCATCCAGATGAATGACTTCTATTCTGCGGAGTTCTTCCAATGTACAGATCTTACGAAGATTCTCTCGGATGTCAGCTGCGAGATTTGCAGTAAAGGTTGTCATCAAAATCCTCTGCTGTCCTTCGCATTTGGACGCTAAATGTTTCGCCCTATGCATGGCAACTACGGTTTTACCAGTACCAGCACCACCGAGCACTTTTGCAGAACCCGAATACTCTTTCTGTACAATTTTTCTCTGTGTCGGATGAAGAAATACACGCCATTTTTCCAGCGGTTCTGCCATAATTCGACGCAATTCATCTTCTCCATCGACCACAACAAAAGATTTCAGCGTTGTAGGAACATCTAATGCAGCTGCTAAATCTTCGCTGGAAGCAGAGGTGTTCTGTTCTTCAGAAACAAGCTCTAATACTTCTTCCATAGGAAAACCTTCTGCCAACCAAGAAAGATGCTCATAAGCATCATGTGGCATAGCGGATTCCGATTTATAAAAATCCTCTTTATTAATAAAACTTCTAATAAGATCAAGCTGAACCTCAGGCACACCGAGTCTAAGCAAATCATCATCTTTTGCAAGGGCAAATAGAGCAACTTTTTCAGGTGCAGATACCTGTTCTACTACAGTTTGAACATCAAACACCTGAATTGCACCTGTTTTAGGGTTGACTTCGCATCGTTTACGAGCAGCCCATTGATACGCTTCGTCATGGTGGTCTACCCACAAAAGCAGATATACTCCAGCTTCTTGCTGACGGACAACAATACCACGATAAGTATCATCAATACGAACAGAAAAAATTTTCTTATCTATTCCCGAATTAAGTTTCTCATAGTTAATGCCAGGAGACATCGGATTGTTTCGGAACTTATTTACAAACTCCGTTACTTTACCTTGTACCTGTCTCGGAAGACGAGCAAATGCTGTTAAAAAATCCGATGAGATTGCCACTTTAACATTATCCGTCATTGGTTATCACCTCCAAAATAGCTTGCGACATCCATATTCGCAATATCCAGCAAATTCAGGATTCTCCATCCCAATTTTTCGAGTTTCTCCTTATCTTCAGCTTGTTCAGCAGTCATAAAACCAATTCGTCTATCAGGCCATGCAATTTCAACAGTAGCAACCACTTCTCCATCATCGCCTTCAACTTCGTAACCAATGTTATCTTCATCCGGGGCCGGTACGCCAGCGTCTTTTGCGATCTCGACAAATGCTTTTGCATCATCATCGAACAGAAGCTCCTTAATTGCATTCCAAACATCATCAACCGCGGCTACAGGCGCAACGATATCAGAATCAGCATTTATTGCAACTGGCAGTGCGAGGTAATCCATGTGGCTCATGCCTACAGATGATACCGCTATAAACTCATCCGAGAATTGCATCACATTATAGAATCTCCAAAGGCCATTCCATTCCTGTTCATATTTGTCTGTTCTACGATCCTTTTCGTCATTGAGAACAGCGCAAACCGCAACAGCGCCCTCTGCTTTAAGTTCAGATGCAAGGATAGCAGAGTGAATTGCCAGATGCGCATTAGAAGTTCTCGGAATCCAGTTGCCGAATATAGTTCCAGGGAACACGAAATTGGCATTAGTAAAGTGTGTCTGGTCATTTACAGCTTTTACAATCGTCTCCCAATTATTGAAAGCAAGATTGTTCTTCATCAAAGCAGGTTCCAACAAGGACAGAGAATATGCATATGCTTGTCCCTTAAAAACTCTTTCTGCATCAGGCAGTTTAAGATATTCCAGCAGCAAATCAAAGGAAGACAACTTTGCCGGTTCAATGACATCTGCATTTTGCTTCTTAATCATATTCTGGTACATCGTCTTGCCGGAAGGCATTTTTTCTGCTTCAAGTGTTGTCGTATAAAAATCGCCCTGTGGTGCAAATACACTTTGAACGTCCTTAAAGCTTAGCGACCAAATACGGAAATTGCCGCTTCTGCGAATAGCTTCTCGCTTAATTGTATCATCAGAAACGATGTCTTTGTGATATAGGAAACCATCTGTGAATACAGCCACAGGCTTGTGCTCTGGTGCGGAAACTGGCCAGAACACAAAATCCGGCTTACAATCTACCGAAACACCAGAACCAGCATCCAGAAGGACCTGTGGCTCGATTTCCCAAGCAAAGTTCTCTATCTTCACATAATAGCTGTGTTTGCCATTGCGGATTGTGTCACTTACATTGGCGGCACCAACCTTGGTGCGAATTGCTTCCATAAAGCGCTGTTCCAACTCGCTATCAAACAACGGATTAACGGGAATATCATTGATCTTATCAATCTTCTGAACATTATCTTTGCCAGAAAGAATTGATTTCAAGATTCTAATAGCCGTAGTCCTTGAAATGTTACCTATCTGCTGACTCTGACGATAAGCGTACAAGCAATGATAACATCCATCTTTCTGCGGATCATCTTTGCAGGAACAATTCTCCATTACATGAAGTGCTCTTTCAAAAATTTCAATCAGAGCGTTTTTTTCATGCATCAACTGTTTCAGATAGCCCGTACCACCCGGAACAGAATCATAAATAACCAGATACTGCTTTCGATAATCTGCATCGGGAACAGGGACTTCACTGACAGTTGCCCTTAAATGATCAACATTACCGAAATACTCTTTCATACCCAACATAAATGCAGCCACAAACGATTCCATTTTCACAGAGGAAGAATCCATTGTAGTCGCTGGAACAAGAAGTCGGAGAATTTCTGTGCTGAACTCACGGTATAGGAACAGACATTCTTCATAAGCGTCAGCCTGCATTAAAGAGGGCATCTTTCTTGTCTTGCAGGCAAAGCTATGGTTAGCTTTGCCGTTTTCAGGTTGGATTTTGCCGCAATATTTACAGATTCTGAATCCCTTGCGTACTTCTTCGACACCGGAAACAGACAGCTTTTCACCAGTCATGTCACTCTCGCCAAAGTTAATTTCACGCAGAGTTGCTTTGCGAACGAACTCATATCCAAACGGGAAATCCTCGTTGTCCATACGATATGCGCTGGAAATATCGTGATCCTCATCTACATCAACCAAGAGTTGCTTACAATAGAAAACATTGTTTCGATCATCGCTTTCATCGTTAATTAGGCTCTTGGTATAGTCCATGTTAGAATAGACCATTTGAACCTTTAGCATGGTTCTAACCTGTCCAGCGTCAGCCCAAGCAGGACTACCACACTGAGGACAAGCTGATGTATTCTTGCCAGTTTCCTCAATCTGAGCATGAGAACAATTCGGACAAAGTCTCCATCTTGCGGTCTGAGCGGTTGTCAAATCAACCTGATCTATGGTCAGCTTACGACCGTCTACATAAAAGCTATTATTAGGAGCAAATTCGCTAATAGCGGAGGAAGCGCTGCGGCTATATTCATAGACCATCTTCTCATATTTTTTCTTCTGAGCCGGTGTTTCCTCATCCTCCTTACGATAAAGAAGTGCCCGAAGAATAATACCTGCTTCAGGGAAAGCGTAATTTGGAAGCAATCCCTCATCAGACAGGAAATTAAAGATATTTTTCTTGCCAATTTCTTGAAGGACTGTAAGCAATGCCGCTTCTTCACGCTTCAGTTCTTTGATTTCCTCATCATAGGAACTATCTTTTGGCTTATCTTCCAGATCACGAATCATCGCTTTTAGGGCATCAACGCTTGTTCTCAATGTATCCTGTTGTTTTTTCAAATCCTCGAATGCATCCAGAATTTTGACATACATAGGACTGTCATTAGCGTCTTTTCCTCTGGCGAACATTTGCAGCTCTTCTCTTGCACTATCATCAAGGTACGCTGCAAACATCTGCATGAAGGAGTTCAACTGACGAGATAACGTGCTTTGTACATAATTCAAGAAGTTAAATGGGAACATATCATCCGGGCGGGCATCCAATTTTTTCAGAACAATACCAACTTTATCAGGAATAGCGCCATCAGGAATCCCCTTTTTAACCCAGGAATCCATGCAAAAAGCTACAAACTGCCTTTCCAAAACAGCAGATGCTCGAAGGAATATTTTGGGTGGAGTGACCTCGCCGGCAATCATATCCAAAGGATCAGAATAGAAATATAAATCGTGGGGTCTTGCATTCGCAATAGCCAAGGTCAGTGCATTACCATCCTTACGACCTGCTCGACCTGCTCTCTGTAAGAATTGGCTCTGAGCTGGCGGCATACTACACAGGATGACGGTAGACAAGTCACCAATATCAATACCCATTTCCAGGGTCGGAGTACACGATAATACATTGGGGTCCCAAATCTCCTGAGTATCCTTACTGCGCTTAAAATCAATTTCGAGCTGCTCTCTATCGGGGCGTTCTAACAAACCCGTATGTTCCCTTGCGTTGATACGAACCAAATCACCAGCACTGTAAAGGCGGCCATAATAATTTATTTCGCCTGACTCGTATTCTTCAAGGAACCCACCACAGGTAGTCCTTTGGCAAGGCGCACCAATCCAAAGCTCTGCATTTTCTGCTGCAACAGCATATACAGAACCACATTTATCGCAACGCATCTGCATCACATCATCCGTGATAAAGACACGTTCCTTATTTAGCCCGTAGATCTTATAATTGACCGAAGAAGGAACCAGAGATATTACATTTTGCTTCACTGCTTCATCCAAAATAAATTTACTGATTGCCCGAAAAGTACTGTCATCTACCAGCACTTCGTTACAGCAGGAAGCAATCCAGTCCACATACTTATTAGCAGCAGGTGAATCAAACTCAAAAGACGCGCGACCATTGCCAATATGCTCAGCAATAAAGCGAGGTGTGTTTCGACCCGACTGACGGCCAGGAAGCCAACGATTCCTGTCGTTTGACAACATATAGCCATTGCCATCGCCCATGGTATATTCATCGAACACTTTATCCTCAAAAGCGCCATTTGTGCGCATAAGGTTCAAGTACCCGATAACCATGCGCTTGAACGAATCCGAGTTTTCAGCGGTCAGCACACCAAGTTCATTGATAGTTCTTTCCTGTACGGCATCAGCAATCCGAATAATATCTTCCGTAGCAAAGGAAATAACAGAGCAATTAGACTTTTCAAGCGTTCGCCCAATGTTACCGGCAAGACCAAATTCAAGCATGATTTCGTATTTAATACGCTGCTCTACTTCATATACCAAAATTTGTGCCTGCTTATCCTTGCCCAAGCTGCGCTTCTCAACCATATCTTCATAGGCTTGCTTCCAAGTCAGATTGGGAGCAATAAAGAAGCTTACAAACTGCTCATCGGTCATGTGCTCATGCCAATACCTAATAAAATCAGTCTGAAAATCCGCAAGGTTTTTCCCAGAACCTATTTCAATACAGTATTTTTGAATAGCAGTTCTAAGGCCAAAACGCCATGTTCTTGAGTTGAAAAAGCCTGCTCTGTGTGCAGCATCCTGGACATTATCAGAGAATGCCAATGTCTTTTTATCATCGTTAAACTTGGACGCAAACATTTGAGAAATGCTTGCGCTAATTTCTGTTGCACTACGAAGGCCCATCAACGACAGACCACGACGACTGCCACAGCAGGGGCAAACGTATTGCTTGTGGTTCTTAGTGCCAGAAGTCTTGATTGGGCTGGGAATCATTACATCAACCATTTCAGCACCGCAGTTGACGCACTCGTCAGTCCCATCCTCACCAAGTTTTACTTGCAGACAATCGGGGCAAATTCTTGCAGGAATCATACCCGAAACACGTTCATCATGAGAATGAGGAAACATCATCACGATTTTTTCGTCCGCACGGAAATATAGATTATAGAATGATTCAAGATTTGTCATGGTGGCATTGCTACGTTCATTGAGTACGGATACCCAACCTGTAATACCACAATCACGACAGTTTACAACAGGAAGATACTGCTTTGCCTGTTGTTTATTCAAATCATGAGCAATCTCATAAGTGATTTCATCTGAGTCTACTTTTGCAACCAAGCGCCGAAGTTCCCGCATCCAAAGCTGAACCTGAACATTCAAAAAAGGACGGAGCTTTCCTACCTTTCCCGTTCTTGCATGAGAAATCAAAGCAAAGAGAGAATTGATAACTACATCTGCATCAGGTAGGGTTTTCAAATCCGGGTAATGGACAGCCAAATCTTCTGCAATTTTTGAAACCTGATAATATGTACCGCCGGTCAGATTGATAACCGATTGCATGAAACTGTGATGCATCAGTTCATATCCAAGCTGGATTCTGCCTTCATCGTCAAGGACATTAAAAGAAAAATTCGGGAGCCAATCTTTTACCGCGCTCTGCAAGTAAGCCGAAGGCTCATCTTCCTCAGACAATTTTTCCAGCTCTATAGCCTGCTCTACTGTTGGCAACGTAAATTCCGTCACTTCGGCTCCCGCAAAGAATTCTTGCGCACTCAAACGGTCTTCTGTGATAATTGCGTCCTTGTCAAACGGCTCACCAAAGATTTCTTCTGCGTAGTTCAGAATACTGCTATTGTTTTCCTTTGAGCCCATCGTTGCAGATGTACCGATGCAGCACAGGTATCCATCATAGATGCCCAAGCGCCGTTTCAAGCGACGAAGCAAACAGGCCAAATCTGTGCCTTGTGCACCATCGAATGTATGCAGCTCATCGACTGCGATATATTTCAGAGTCTCAGAATTATTATCCTGCCACAAGAGAGCATCTTTCGGACGCACCAGCAGATAGTCCAGCATTTTATAGTTGGTCATCAGAATATCCGGTGCGTTGTTCAGCATGGTTTCGTGGTCTGTAATAACGCCATGTTCGCTCATAGTGCGGGCGGGCGTATGATCTTGTCCACCAACATACATACCGACAGTCACATTCCCACGGAGTTCATCACTTCCATAGATTAGCTCCGCTATACGTTTCGCCTGATCCGTTGCCAAGGCATTCATCGGATAAATAATAAGTGCTTTTATTCCTCGCTCGCCACGGTGCTGATAGCAATACTCCAGAATTGGATAGAGGAAGCACTCGGTTTTACCAGAACCAGTACCCGTTGCAACTAACGTGGATCTACCATCATCTCCGGTCAGTCGCTCAAAGGCTTTTTGCTGATGCACATAAGGAAGATATGCAGGATGAATTGCTTCAAAACAAGTTGGCATATCTGCTGCCACACGGAACGGAAGGCGCACAGCAACATAAGGCTCATGGTAAACAGAGCCTTTATTCGCCAGCATTTTCTCTACGGAACCTTTGAACGGTTCGTTGGTCATCGGAAATGTGGTTTCGATATAATCCCCGATACCTTTCTGTAATTGTTTCGCAAGTATGGATGGTAACATACTGCAATCCTCCTTTATTTATTTTCTCGGCGCCATGTCTCTCTAATGTGCGATATATGAATCTTTTATTGCTTTGAAAGTTGAAGCTTTCATCAGATACAAATCACCACGACTTCGTGTCATTGCAACATATAGCTTGTTAAGCGTTGAAGGGCTTACCCTGCCAGCATTGAATTTATCGCTGTCGAGATTATCCAGACCGTCTGTCAAGATTACACAAGCGGCGTCAACTGTATCGCCCTTGGAATACGACCAATTAAGAGCCGGGAATGAATACTTATCAGCTTCCTTAAATACTAGCTTGATAATTCTGTCATCATTTAAAACTGAAGATGGATCATTGTCAATCCAATTTACTGTTCCGCCATGATCCCCGTTTGATGTAATTTCAATTCCCAATTTTTTCCTGACATAGTTACATACATCTATCGAACAGCGCCGGGATTTTGCAAGTGTCGATGCATCTACAGTAAAGCCTGCCTTTATGATGCTTGCAACAAAATCATCATAGCCGACTTCGGCGTTCTTGTTTTTGAATGGCTTGCCAGAATTATTTGTTGCGGAAACAGAGTGTTGATAATAGTCACCCACAAGCACAACATCGTTGAGTCGCTTTGCCAAAGCCATAATCAATTCATAATCATACTCTCGAAAATCCTGAAACTCATCAATAAGTACACAGTCATAAAACATATTCAGACGTGCAGCCACTCTTTTGATAAGAGATTCTCGCTGTTTCTTCACTTGTAAAACCAGTTCAGACAGGGTTGCACAGTAATACTGTCCATTCGTGGTGACATAGTGTGCAAGACTATCTTTTTTCTTATAAAGCGGATTGGCAACAGGCTTTCCTTTGCTATCCTTTATTGTTTGTGCTGGAGGATCTGTTGTACAGATTCCACGACCAACAAATTTAGGATGTCCGAAGTGTTCAGCTATGCTCGGCCCATAAGGTAATATCATTTGATGATAGACGAACGAGTCAAAAGTAGATACCGTCGTTAATTCAGGCACACACCCATGCGCATCGCACAGCTCTTTTTGAATATTGTGGATATTCTCGTGAGTAAAAGCCAGTATCAAGTTACGCTTTGTCGGGTCTATCTCATGGCAGATATGATAGGTCTTCCCCGCACCGGCTACTGCCAAGATTACTCTCTTAGCCATTCAATCGCATCCTTTATGTACTGCGGAACAGCAAATGTTTTGCCAGAAGTAAGCATCTGATATGCCACATCAACTTTATGGTTTAACATCTTACCTAACACAGCACCGTAATCCTTGTCATGGAACTTATAAGCTGCTCCTGCCTGAACATCAATCATTTCGTCCAAGGTATCTTTATTCTCTTTGTAAATGCAGGCTTCCCAAGTCCATTCATCTACTGTCGCACCCATAAAAATGTGCTGTAGAACGTTGGCTTGATTAAAGGAAGCCGCTTCTGCTATTCTATCACTTTTCTCGTCATTATCTGTAACAACAGCAATCCTCTTATCCGTTGCTTTTGCAATTTCGAGATAACGCTTATAAGAAATGCCATTGCAAGAGATCACAGAAACACCATCTTCCTCGATGGTGTGATCAGTGATTTGCTTGTAGAACATGGGAAGAAGGAGAAACTCTGTCGCACCTTCAACCAGGATCACTTTTTTTGATAACAGCAACTGCAAGAAAGCGTTGTCATCTGCTCGAACGAAGAACTCAGCCGCATCAGACTTAACACCCTTAAGGCTTTTAACTCTATCTTCGGTGATCCATAGAACATTATTCAAATTCAATCGGCTGGCAATCATGTTGTTATGAGTTGCCACGATAATCTGCGAATTTTCTTGCTGATCTGAAATCTGCTGGAGCATTTTTCTCAGGGTTGAAAAACTAAGATGATTTTCCGGTTCTTCCATCAAGATAACATCCAAGCCATTCGCTCTATCCAATGCAATCTGTGTCTTAATAAGACTCTCCATGCCACTACCACGATTTTCGAGAGCGATGGAGTCTTCATAAATAGACAGCACAGTTTCCAGAACAACCTTCTTACTGTCTACACCGAACTTCTGATTTTCACTAAGTGCAGGCAAGCCAAGATCATCAAATGCTTCAATCAGCTTGTCTCTAAACTCGTTCTTAGCCTTTGCTTTCGTAGCATCATCATATCTGCTCGTAAACAAAGTTCTGTTGAAGTAGTTAAATGACGGAGCTGATGCGCTGCTCGTTGCGTCGATCGCTAAGAAGTTAAGTGGTCTTTTGATCATCTGATATGGGCGATCAGCAAAGGTTGTCCAAGTCAGTGTATAGTATTCATACGGAATCTTACCTTCCTGAATGGATTGTTCCATGCCGGTGCCAAGTTCCTCATCATACTTGCATTCGAATCGAATGCCGAATTTCTCAACCTGCGGTTTTCTCTGCCCATATATTTCTCCATAGAAGTATGAAGCATTTTTTTGCTGAGGATCAAGTGCCAGTTCTACCTCGATATAGATTCGAGGTAGCGTCCTAACGCTCGGTTCGGCCTTAAATGCAGCTACCATCTGCGTATTGAACAGGTCACGCAATATCGACTTGTCAGCATTACGATACTGCTGATTTAACACAGTTTTGATTGCGTCTAAAATAGTGCTTTTGCCAGCTTCATTCTCGCCAACAAGAATGTTCATGTGTTCGTTGAACTCCACATCCAAGGAGGTAAATTTCTTAAATCCCTCTATGTGCAGTGATTTTATGTAGTTCAAGTGATTTACCTCCCAATGTGGTTTCGTTAGTAAATTTATGTGGTTCCGTTGATGCTTACAGGAATAGCTATACGTTGCTTTCCATTTCGGATATAACCATTCAAAAAATCGGAAAAGCAAACTGCGGTGCCTTCATCCAACAGTTGTCTGTTTGCAACAAGCATTTCCATAGTGTTTCTCGATTTTTCAGATACCAACTGCTTAATATAAGCTTGCTCGATGACGTATTCTTCTTGCGTTTTATCATCTTTCACAACGATATTAGAAAGCAGATAAATCATAGCGGACAATCGTTTAGATTCTTCACGGACTGCCGCCACAAGCTTAGCCGCATCTTCTCCGGAAACAACAATTTTTCCTTTTGTTTGATCTACAACCTCGACTTCATAAGAAGTTTCAACCTGGGACTTGCTGCTTGCAATTAGCCGAGATGCCTTTGTCTCAAACTTCTTGTCGCTTTTCATACATTGAATAGCATTGCTGATATGAGGTTTTACCTTGTAGTACCAAAATGCCTTGCCGAGATTGGCTAATCCTTCTTGGATTTCAGGATCACTGAGTACATCCACAACAATTTCAGTTGCTGCGTGACCAAGCATTGCGCCGAAACTATCGTTTGTACGCTCCCGTTCAACATACACAGTTTCTGTTCGGACAATTTCCTTATACGGAAGATCATCATCAGTAACCTCTGCAATATCCGGAAGCGCACTTAGACGTCCTTTTTCATTGCGAAGGCCGTTGTCAGAATGTGTGATTCCCTGATCAAATTTCTCAAACTCGTCCGCATCCAAAGTAACTTTCATAATTCGAGTTTCTTTCTTAGGTTTTGCCACGGTCTCACCTCCCTAAAAACGGTCTCGTTATTTTCCGTACTTCTTCTCAAAGAACTTCCAAGCGGTTTCGTAGTCCTGTTCACGGTCACAGCGGTCAAAGGGGGCAACATACTCAATGGTGCGCTCCACCGGGCCACCGGGCATGGTGTCATCCATGATCGTGCGATAGAACTTCTTACCGGCAGGTGCATCCTTCATGTTCAGCTCAAACTCTTTCCGGTCAAAACCAACCCCTACAAGACTGCGGTTGTTGGTAAACGTGATTCTACCGTTGGCATCGTACCATGTGTCCGCCTCATAGCTTTGCAGCACCGGGAATTGGATGCGGTAGATGGTTTTCAGCTGCTCCAACGTCATGCCCAGAGCCATTGCTGTCAGGACATCAATTTCCACTAATGCTTGACGGCGCTCGTAGTCAGTGCGCAGCGGGGTGTCCCAAGTCCATTGTGGTGTTAATGAGCTAAAACGAGTGTTAGAAAGACGTGGGTCGAGTTTTGACCATGTGTCGGAGGTATATGCATCAGAGAAATGATTTTGCCAATATTCATCGTACATTCGTGTTAAGCAAACCAACATCAAATATCTTATTAGCAATCGTTGGTCGAATTTAGAACGAACAACAGGTAACTTGCCAGCATTATCAGCATATAGATTTGATTTACCCATCGCTTTAATGAAAAAATCGAACGGTATAGAAGCAAAAAGTGCTCCTTCAACTGCCTCTGTTTTTTTATCAGCAAAATCAAATCCAATAATTCCGTTAGTGTGTCCAATGCCACCCATAACAACACTTCCAATAAGGGTTCGCTCGCCGCCCTGATTCAGCATTTTACGTGCAACTAGTTTTGTGTCAGCATGATACTTTGTTCCCCAGAGTGTTTCGGGCACACGTCGTGCATACTCGCCGATTTCGCATGCAGGAGAATAATTACACCTTTGTAAATAATTTTCCGAAAGAACAGTCAAATCCAAATTGTCATAGTCGCTGTTTAATTTGCAAATACGTCGTGATGTTTTAAACAGGGGATTAGCAACTCCAATGTGGGGACCCGAATAAATTGCATCCACTGCCGAATCCGGGAAATGCACATTGCGCTCAATCGTGCCTTCGTTTTGAGCATTGGTTTCATGCCAACATTCTGTCGAGAAAAGCTTATTGTCCAAACTTTCAAGAGTGATTTGCTGTTTTGAAAAGTTCTCCAAGACTTCGACCAATTCTTCAGCATGTAGAATTGGTAAACGTGCTTGTTTCCATTCATCACTCCCATCAAACAGCTTAGCGAATACCGCTAATTCTTTTTTTGTAACATGAATGACTCGGTCGGGGTGTCCCTTTACATTCCAATCGCCGTCTTCATCCTTAATACCCGGTATCGGAGCAGCAGCGTCTCCTTCGTAGCACTCTACGATGCTTTTAGCATCGTAGAGGTTGCTGATGGTGTCGAAAGACACCATCAGTGGACCACCATACACATTCAAACTGAATTGTGTATGGTGGTCCACTTCGGGAAACAGCTTCCTCTCATTTGCAAACTGAAAATGATAACGCAAACGAGGATACAGCTTTTCCCGAAGTGCACCACCCTTCGGGTCGTCATAAACGCCCTCAGGGTGTACAAAAGCGGCAACGCCGCTTTTGCTGTTATACATCCAAGACTGCGGCAAAAAACACTTGAAAAGATTTGTTTGCTGCCCCTTTAAGTCCGCATAATTTTGTACTGCATTTAAGAAGGCTTGCTCACCAGACAGCATTTCATATTCCGAAAAATACATTTTGCGTGTTACGGCATTCTCCAGTGCTTCTGCCCGTTTATGCGTTGTTTGTGTAGCAGTCAATTTTTTCACTGCGAACATCGGATGCGTATCAGAAAGTACACTCTGCTCATTCCATTCAATCTTAATCCACGGCGGATTACCAATAATTAGATCAAACCCACCACGCTCTGTAAACAAATCCGCAAATTCAAGCTCCCAATGCATAAACTTGTTCTGTTCCGCAATTCTTGCAGCGAGATCCAGTCTCGGATTTTCCTTACGCAGACGAGGAATATCTACAATGGTATCCGTACCGTAAGTGTCGATAATATCCATTGCCATCTGTTCCATTTCTGTCGGGAACAGAGAAAGCTGACCACCCTTGACAGAATCAGTAACATTCACAGATGCCATTGTTCCTTCAAGAATCAGGGACATATCAAACAAAAATTCACTTCTGGTAGGAAGCAGATCCGCTTTATCAATCGGCCAGAACCACAGCGCACACCAATAGTCCATTGCAAACTTAAGTCGGGCATACGGACCGGCATTTTTCATGTGCTCACTCTTATAGAGTTCACTGAAGATTTTGTCCTTCTGGCGAATCGTAGTATGCGAATCCTCTGCATCATCGGTATAGCCAAAGATAGAGAGAGCATCCTGTGTTTTAGTGCCTACTTCCTTACGCAACTGAATTTGCGCCTCCCACAGCTCATCAATTGCCGCAGAAAGTCGCAGCAGAGTAACAACCTCATCGTCAGTGACCGGACTGGTAAATTTCTTGTTCCAGTCTTTCATCTCCTTGATGTTTGCAGGCTCCAACTGCTTGATAACCTTATCGGAATAGCTGCACATTCCCGGATCGCCAAGCAAGAAATGATAAACTTGCTTTTTCGGCATACGTTTTGTTCCCAACGGTACCCGATCAGGCTCCATCTCATACCAACGCAGCCCTTTAGAGGTGGATTGTGCATTCTCAATGCGATACACCTGCCGCCTTGCACCGATCAGGGAGTTTCCGTTCACCAGCTGCGTGCCAAACCACGGCACAAAGCCGCCCTCATAAATGGTGTTTAGCCACAGGGAAACTTCTGCCAGCTCAACAGCCACAGGGTTCAGGTCGATGCCATAAACATTGCGGTCGGCAATGAACATCTTGACCTTCTGTAATTCATTAAATCTCTTTTCATAGCTGATGATCTCGCCGGTTTCTTTCTCCTTACGGGAGATATAGGCTTCTGCCAGCTGATTGATTGCTTCGTTCAAGAACGCTGCACTACCCATAGCAGGCTCGCAAATGGTCAGCTTGAGAATTTCGTCCGCAGTTTTTCCCTCAAGAAGCTCCTTCAGAGCATACTTAACCAGGCACTTGGTCAAAACCTCTGGTGTGTAGTAGGATGCAGATTTTTCACGCTCTCTACCTGCCAGACGATAAATGAAAGTGCCTTTTTCATACATACGAAGCTTGCCCGCTTTTTCACCAGATTCGTAACGGACACGCTCATCTTCGGTATATTGGTCAAGCTCAGATTCAGATACAAAGTATCCAACATCCAGTTCGTTAAAGCTGTCACCGGCTCTCTTTACTTCATAGAGGTCATGTTCGGCAATAAATCCTCGATAGGAAAGAAGTGCCTCGTACACTGCACCCATCTGGTTGATGCCCAGATTTGCATAGGAAATACGGCCACGACGACCATTTTTTCTGCCCGTAGCCCTTGTCAAGCTCATAAGGTCGATGATACGCAGCATACAGCTGTTTCTCAGCTTGGCCGCAGTAATCATCTTTGTATATTCCGGATCGAAGATATGTGCCTTCAGCGGAGCAATCAGGAACATATCGTGCAGGCTATCGGAACCTGTCGCTTTTTTCAGTTCATCTTCCGTTTTCGGATAGCCGTCATAAATCAGCTCATAGAGCTTTGCCAGCGTTTCATGCAGGTAATAGCCATCACCAACTTCATTTACATCATCACGGATATTATCCGCAATATCTCGCAAACTTTCCAAAGAATATCCGGAGTAATAGCTCTGTGCTTTGATCGGTGCATAGCCAAGTTCCGGTCTGGACTCAATAAAGAGCACAAACAGCATACGATACATATAGCGCAGACACTCTAAAGTCAACTGTCCGGCATCTACAGGGTCTGCATCAAGATCACGCCCAAGGCGTGTCTTCATATCGTAAAGGACTTCGTTACCGAGCAATTCAATACTTTCACGGAGGGCGTACTTCAAGTCTTGCGATACGCCGGAAGCATTCTTCTGGCTCTGTTCATCCAACTCATCCAACAGAACTTTTCCGTCATCAGGGCAAAGAGAATCCTTATGAAGCAGGACAGACATTGCCTGCAAAGTCGTGTTTTCCAGTCGGGAAAAAATTTCCTCAAGTTCAAACTGAAGATAACGCTTTTCGTTCCACTTGTTGCGGTCGATAAGAGCAATCTGATTCATGCCAACCAGCATAATAAAACGAGGAGGTTCAGCTGTGCCAAAGAGGATTTTTGTAACCAAGTCCTCGTTTGCCATCTCGCCCAAAATGCCCTTGTAAAGTGTACCGGCAGCATCGTCGTCCACATCGTCGGCATTGAACACAAAGCTCTCCATAATGCCTGCATCCGATTCTTTAGATGCTGACAACAATACCCACAGCAACGGTGCACCATTGCTCTTTGTCATTTCAAGATAAACCGGAACCGACAGAGAATCGTCCACCGACACAACTTCTGGCGCTGCTTCCGGATAGCCCAACGATTTCAGATAGCTACCTGCGAGTGCTTTGATATTGGCAAGCACTTGTAAGTTTACAGAAGAACGGACAAATTTATCATGTGCCGTATAATACTGTCGGGCGTTCTGACGCAGAAGCGACCAAGGCGTTTTAATTTCTTCGGAATCTCTTGCAGCCGCGTTCCAGTTGCTAATAGTGGTACTCGTATTTTCTTCAAATACAGTGGAAAAGTAGTGGTTCGTATAGTATTCATTTTTGTTGGTGATACCTGTCAAATCTATACTCACTGTGATACCCCCATCAGTACAGATACAACTCTAATGTACGGATTGTTCTGTATTGTCAACGTTTCTTTTACCCAGTTCGTAAACTGATCAAAGAGTTCATCTACCCGGCGCTCCTGTTCCTTCAACTTTCGTTCATGCTCGAACAAGGTCAGCTGGTAGTATTCTTTATGCTTTTCTTGAAGCTCAATCAGCTTATCAACTTCTTCATCCAATAGCGGACGCATTTCTGTCTGGTATCTCTTGTAATGCTCATCCAAATGCAACTTTGCATGGGCAATCACATCATGTAGCAAGGAACTTGCGGCAGAAATTTCATCTTCACCGATGCAATTCGTATTCGGAATCTTGGGATTGCTCAATCCTGTTTTCTGTACCACTTCATTCATAGATAGCACCTTAACGAATTTGCCATCTTGGTACAGCAAGCCAAACCATTCATCAACCAAAGGAGTTGACTTCAGATTAGGCATACTGCCGGTTACAACATAAATGCTTTCGCCAGCCTTTAACGCTCCAGGAACCCCAAGGACAGGAGCTTCATCTCTCTTAAACAGCAAACTTGCTTTGTCATTAACCCAACTAAGAACGGGGTGGAGTTTCCACAAATACTGAGTAGTCGGCCATGCAGCCTCATCCATATTTTTCTGCATACTGCTTCTCATCTGTTCCATGCAGAAGGCTTTATCATCAGAAACACGGAGTGTTTCGCCTTGCGGGAGTGCTTCTTCCGGAACGAGCGCTTTCAAACGTCGCTCCATATCTGGAGTCAGTCTGATATCTAAACCGGAAACCGTTTTCAGTCTTTCAACAGGATGATTTTCTGCCTGATTTAGATATGTGAGGGCTTGATACAGATAGTCTATATCCGAGAACAAGGTTTCGTCCGAAACAATCTGCGATTTTTTCTCATCCTCATCTTCCTCTTTACCAGCTGCGGCCATCAACGCTTCAAATGGATCAAAGTCATCTTCACCAGCATCCAATGTTTGTTCAAAGACATCTGAATCAGAACCGGATTCGATGGTTTCAGCTACAACAAGCTCTTCATCTTCGATGGTAAACTTACCGAGCAACAGAGAAGGATCGCCTATATTTTTCAGGGCCTGCTCCTCTTTAGTAATCAAGATTTCGATGATGCGCATATCGCCCTTGATACGTTTGTTATCACTTTCAATGAGCATATAGCGAATATCAGGACGCTTCTGTTGGCCATATCTGTCGATTCTACCATTTCTTTGTTGGAACACCATCAAAGACCAAGGAATGTCGAAATGAATCAACCGATGGCTCAAGTAGTGAAGATTCAAGCCTTCAGATGCAACATCAGATGCAACCAAAACACGAACCGAAGATTCCGTTCGGCCAAAATCCTCAACAATGCGTTGCTGTTCAGCGTCGCTCATCCCACCGGAAATCTCCTGAATGGCGTTTGCCTTCAGTCCAAGATCTTGGCGAAGTCTTTCGGCAAGATACTTCATGGTTTCGATACGCTCAGTAAAGATAACAACACGGTCACCGCTATCTGCTGGATTCCAAGCGTATTCCTTACTTTTGAGGAGATCAAGGAGTTTCTGATAGCGTGTAAAATCTGCCGGAGTAATTGCCTCCAGCGCAGTTTTCAGGTTTTCAAGCAGGTGAATATCTTTGATGTCATCTGCGGTATATTTTTTATATAGTTTCTTCAAGCGCGCTTCGATACTCTTGATACAAGCGGCCGGACTGGAGAACAAAGATTTTTCCAAGCTGGTCTTAAACAGCTGACCGGTACCTTTGGTTTTACCCAGATCCATCTCCAGTTGCATTTCAGTAAAAATATCAAAAGCGTATTCTTCCTTTGCAGATGCATTGCAACGCTCAAGCGTGATTTTTCTTTCTAAGAACGAACCACTGACTTGATCTTTGACATCTTTCTTAAAACGACGAATGCAAAGTCCTTTAATATCTTCCGGGGTATAGTTTTGTGGGTCTGCAATCGCAGTCGGGTCGAGCATATTCATCAAGGATGCAAAGCTCTTTGCTCTTCCGTCATGAGGAGTTGCTGACAGCATTATCATTGTGTCGCTACGATCTGCAAGCAGCTTTGCAAGACGAGAACGCTGCGCCTGATGATCTCCACGTTCGGCAACATTCTGAGCTTCGTCGATTACAATAATGTCCCAATATGCATTTTCCAGATGAGTACGATATTCAACGTCTCGCTTTAAGGTGTCGATAGATACAATTGTCTTGTCATAATAGAAAAAAGGATTATAATTCGACGGCAAGTTGGCACGAATCTTTTGAATCCGGTTAGAATCAAGGCGCACCAAAGGAATGGTGAATCGGTTCCACATTTCTTTCTGGAACTGTGTCATCATACTCTTAACGGTAACAACCAGTATTCTTTTACCCTTACCACGAGCAATCAGCTCGGACATCAAAATACCCGCTTCCAGAGTTTTACCGAGACCTACAGTGTCCGCAATAAGAATTCTCTGTCTCGGGCGTTGCAGGGCAAGCTTTGCGGGATCAAGCTGATATGGCATCAAGTCCATCGCCGCTTTATGGCCAATATGTAAATTGGCATCAGTAGGAATTTGCTGACGCCATTGACTTTCTAAATATAATAGTGCTCGTTTGTAGAACGGAGAAACATCCGCAATCAATTTTACTTCCGCCGGATTAACGATTTGAATTTGTTCCAAATCCGTGAGAAAAATCGCTTCTCTATCCTTAACTAATGGAGAAATACCAACGCAGTATAAAGTTCTATTTCCAAGGCTATTCGTTTCAATTTTCTTGATCATCCATTCCTCGTCACGAATGATGGTTCTCATGCCAGGCGCAAAATCTATCATCACGTTTTCTCCTTTGGTTTACTGCTTTTTATCATCTCGGTAAAACTCCAGAACATCATTTGGAGTGCATTCTAATGCAAGACAAACTCTTTCTACCATTTCAACGGAAACAGGTTCTCCGCGCCCCATTTTTCCAATGGTACTTGCGCTGACTCCGGCGAGCTCGCACAGCTCTTTCTTCTTCATTTTCTTGTCAATTAACAGCTTAAATAGCTTATTATATGATACTGCCATCGCCTCTGCCTCCTGCTTAAAAACAGCCCGTCCATGAGCATAATTCTCTATTTTTAAGTATAGCACCTATCGACTTCTAAGTAAACAAAAAATCGCGCATTCAAAACAGTTTTCACTCTTCTGCAAGCGTTTTTTTTCGTGACACGAAAGCGATTTTCTGCTTGCTGGGGAAATTTCCTAATCCCCATAGAACGCTGCCTGCGGCATCGGACTGTGCATCCGTTCTAGATGCTTTACCGGCGGCTCCTGCGAGAAAAAGAAGGGATTGTTACCATGATTTCCCAGAATCACTTATAAAAATCCGATGGCTTTGGAGATGCTTATCAGATAAAATTATTTTGACTTTTGGCACGTTTTGGTTTCAAATTGCGATAATATATAGCTGCTTCAATGTGGACCACTTGAAGCGGCTATTGCTATTGAAAGAAGAACATGGCAGTGGATAACGGAAAGTCGTAGTCTGTGCAAACGGCGAGAAACGCTGGCTGATCATTGAGGTCAATGCCATGCATCTGGAAGCCAACGCTGGAATGGTCGTATTCTCGACAAGATTGATCGATGCCGCAAAAGAGGGTGAAGAAAAGCGGTGCAAAATCTTGCGGGAAACTCATGCTGCGGCAGAGAATTCAAACAAAGCCAAGAGCTATTTTCGGGCATATGAACCATGACATTTGTACACCGATGAATACTATTGTAGGCATACCATAAAATTGCAAAATCCCGCGCCAACAAAGGCGTGGGATTTTGATTTACTGCAAAACGCTTATTTTGCTTTTCTCCATTGTCTTTTCGGTTCGCGCTTCCCGGCCATGTCGGAGGATGCCGGCCATTGGAGCAACCATTCGAGATACTCGGACTTTGTAATAGTGCCGGAGGCAAGTTCCTGCTTTCGGGTAAGCCACTCCCGCATGAGGTCATTGACGAGTGGAACATTCATCCATAGTACTGTTGCGGGTGCTGGTGCAATTGAGTCGCCCCATGTGGTGCAGGCGTTGCCGCGCAGTTCGATTGTTTTACTTTCTATCGGCGCAATCGAAGCATCAAGCGTGGTTTCAGCCAGTTTGAAAGATCTTCTATGTTCAAAATCATACCACATAATTGTCCGCAGAATATCCGGAAGAAACTTGTCGCTCACGAAAAATGTTTCTTCTTTGACATCCAAAACTTTTGCGATTTCTTTTAGTAGAGATGGCTTGGGAACACGGTATCCTATTTCATATTGTGCGATTCGATTTGCGCCGCCGTCCCCAAGATTGAGAAGGTCACCCAGTTGTTTTTGCGTCAGACCTCTATGAAGTCGTACTAGTTTGATTTTTTGACCTACTTCCATAAAAACAGGATTACATGAGTTTTGTACGCCCTGTGCAAATGTTTCTGCTCCGTGTCCTGTTGTCTTATGACACCTTATTTTTCTGTCACCGACAATTTTATATCCCGGACAGTTAAATGTATCTGTAAGTTTTACAACTCCCTGCTCATACGCCGCCGTTGCCGTAAAAACCTTAAATGTCGAACCAGGTTCATATGTATCACATACGCATCCGTTTCTCCACATATCATTTAATTTCTGATTAAGTTCTTTTTGACTCAGCTTTTTCTTACTCTTAATATCATATGGCTTATTAAGATTGAACTCAGGAACATTTACCATCGCAAATATTTCCCCGTTGTTCGGATTCATCACAAGAATTTTGACATTTTTTGCCCCTTTTGCTTCCATGACATTTTTTGCCGCCTGCGTTGCAAACTTTTGAATATTTATATCAATACTTGTGTAAAGGTCCTTTCCCTGTTTTGGTTCAATTCTCTCTTCCGCCCTCTTATCGACCTCAATTCCTCTTGCATTTGTTGTTGTCAGAATATACCCCGGCTCACCTTTTAAATATTTTTCATATTTAACTTCAAGACCAAGAATGCCCTGATTATCTGCTCCGGTAAATCC
>OGCO01002794.1_pt1 | contig 21993 bp, 23 predicted proteins | sample 1570171 | NCBI WGS metagenome assembly OGCO01 (sample SAMEA4370583, study PRJEB24528) | human gut metagenome
GCCCCCTTCCCTCCACCACCAACCTGTATGTGGGCGATTACGCCGCCAGCAACAGTATGGACGAACTGGCCCAGCAGGCTGCGGGCGTGCGCCGCATTGCGGTCTGCCGCATGGATGTGGACAACCTCGGCCATGCGTTCATCTCCGGTTTTGAGCAGGAGAGCGAAAAAGACCCGGTGCGGCGGATGCGCTATGTCAACCTGTCCCGCACCTCGGCGTTCTCCCGGCAGATGTCCCTGTTCTTCAAGAGCTATATCAACGGCATTCTGGACGGTTTGCAGGTAAGCATCGTCTATGCCGGCGGCGATGACGTATTCCTTGTGGGCGCATGGAACGATGTTCTGGAAGCCGCGCAACGCATCCAGCGCAATCTGACCGCCTTTTCCTGCGGGGCGCTGACTCTCAGCGCAGGCATCGGCATCTTCGACCCCCACTACCCCATCCGGCTTTCTGCCGAGGAAACCGCCGCACTGGAGGAAGCCGCCAAGCATCTGCCCGGTAAAAATGCCGTGGCGCTGTTTACGCCGGAGCGCAAAGCCGTCCGGGATGCAAAGGGCAATCTGCTGGTGCAGCCGGAGCAGGGGCATACCTATGCGTGGGACACCTTCCGCACAAAGGTGCTGGAAGAAAAGGTCGGCTGTTTGCAGCGCTTCTTCCAAGCCTATGACCGCAGCTGCGCAGACAAAGGCGAGACCCCGCGCGGAAATTCCATGCTCTACAATTTGCTGGCACTGCTGCGGGAAGCGGAGAACGACCGCATCAACCTTGCGCGGTATGCCTATCTGCTGGCGCGGCTCTCCCCCGAAAAGAACGCGCCGGACTATCCGCTCTACGAACAATTTTCTCACAGCATGATGGACGACTGGGCGTTTGATGCCGTGCAGCGTCACCAGCTCATCACCGCGATCTACATTTATGTGTATCAGAACAGAAAGGGTGGCGACACAGATGGCAGAATGGAATAACAACAGCCGGGACGGAAAAGACCCGCAGAAGGCGCTCCCGCCGGAGACCATACCGAGAAAGGTGCCGGAGAATTATGTGGACGAGGCCGAGCGCATCATGCGCGCCCTGATAAGCAGCGGCACGACCGTGACCACCAGCAAGATCCGCAATCTGCTGAGCCTTGTGACCGATATCTATAATGACGAAAGCATCCGCACCGAGGACAAGCTGAAACCGGACAGTGTGGTCAAACTCAACCTGATGCGGGTGCGCGTAGCCTACGAGTATGGCCGTGACAAAGGAGAAAGTGTCGGTAAAGATAAAGTTTATCCCATGAAAGACTTTATTTCGCAAGCGCATCTGCTGGAATACCTCAAGGGCATTTCCACCGACCGTGCGGACCTGATCCGCTTTGCACACTACATGGAAGCGCTAGTCGCTTTCCACCGCTACTTTGGCGGCAAGGAGGGGTAATTATATGTATGGAAAAATTCTGATCCGGTGCGATCTGGAAGTGCGCACCGGTATGCACATCGGCGGTTCCTCTGCGTTTTCTGCCATCGGTGCTGTGGACAGCCCGGTGGTGCGCGACCCCTATACCGGTCTGCCCATCGTGCCCGGAAGCAGCCTGAAGGGCAAGCTGCGCACCCTGCTGGCCCGCAGCCTCTGTCAGGATATTGAGAATCTCAGTGCGGACGACGCACGCATTCTGCGCCTGTTCGGCTCCGCCGAGCCGGTGCGCCGCTCCCGCCTGCAATTTGCAGACGCCTTTTTGACCAATGCAGAGGCACTTTCCAACAAGGGCGTGCGCGTGACCGAGATCAAGACTGAAAACACGATCTCTCGTGCAAACTCGGTGGCCAATCCCCGCCAGATCGAGCGTGTGATCGCCGGTGCAGTGTTTGGCGTCAGCATTGTTTACGATGTCACCGACCCGGCACAGGTGGAGGAAGATCTTGCCCTGCTGGCCAAGGGCATGAAGCTGCTGCAATGGGATTATCTGGGCGGTCACGGCTCCCGCGGCAGCGGCCGCGTCAGCCTGAAAAACTTTACGCTGAAAAACTACGGCGCACCGGTGGAACTTGACAGCCTGAACGCCCTCTTTGATGAGGTGGACAGCTATGAACTATTTTCTGTTTAAGCTTCAGTTCGACACCGCTGTGCATTTCGGCGGTTCGGACTCCGCATTGTCGCTCTACACCTCCGAGGAGACCCTGCGGGCAGATACCCTGTTTTCTGCCCTCTGCCACGAGACCCTCGTCCAGCAGGGGGAAGCCGCGCTGGAGCGGCTATGCGAAAGCGTCCGGCAGGGCAAGCTCCTGTTCAGCGATACGATGCCGTGGTACGACAAAACGTTCTATCTGCCCAAGCCCATCGCTGCATCGGAATCCACCGAGGAGGTGGAGACCACCCTGCGCAAAAAAGTCAAAAAGATGGCGTGGATCCCTGTACTGGCCTTTGACCGCTATGCCAAAAGTCTGCACGCAGGGCATTTTACGCCCGATGACCAGCCGGAAAGCTTCGGCACGCATTACGAGCAGACCAAGGCAAAGATCCCCGCGCAGGGAGACACCAAGCCTTATCAGGTAGGGCTGTTCCGCTTTGCACCGAACTGTGGGCTGTATTTCATCTGCGGCGTCTCGGAAAGCGGACAGGACAAAAAGCTGCACGCCCTGCTGGAAGGGCTGGGCGTCACCGGGATTGGCGGCAGGGTCAGCACCGGTTACGGCAAATTCCATGTGGTGCAAAAGCTCTGCCTGAATACGCCCCCTGACGCGCAGGCCAAGTGGCTGCGCCGTGCACTTGCTGCCAACCGTGCACCCTATCTGCTGCTGACCACCAGCCTGCCGCAGGCGAACGAGTTGGACAGCGCTTTAAAAGACGCCTCCTTCCAGCTGGTGCGCCGCAGCGGCTTTATGGCCTCGGACTGCGTGGAAACGCCGCTGAAGAAAAAAACGCAGTATGCCCTTGCCGCCGGCTCTGTGCTGCAGCACCCCTATCAGGGGGCGCTGTACGATGTCAGCCTGACCGACACGCACCCGGCATACCGTTATTCCAAACCGATCCTGATGGGGGTGACATTATGATCCAGCAGGATCATCTGCAGATCTTTGATCTTACTCTGACCGTGCGGTCGCCCCTGTTCATCGGTGACGGCCGCATGTACACGAAAGCAGAGTACCTGTATTGCACCCGCAACGGAAGAGCCTCCTTGCTGGACGAACAGAAATTTTTCACCTTTCTGACAGATCGCGGGCTGATCGACCGGTACATCCAGTTCATGCTCTGCAATCAGTCCAATCTCCGGGATTTTCTGACCGAGGACTGCGGCGTTTCTGATGCGGATCTGAACGCGCTGACCCGCTATACGATCGAGGCGGGAGATGCCGTTACAAATTCGCCGAAAAATCTCTACACCTTCCAGCGGGATGCCCATGACAGGGCGTACATTCCCGGCAGCAGCCTCAAGGGTGCACTGCGCACCGTATGGCTCTTGCAGGCCGTTCGGGCCGACCAGAGCACCGGGCACAGCCTTGCGTCAGACGATAACGCCGCATTCCCGGAGGAAAAATACATCAATCAGCTGCATCTGCGCCTTCAGAAGGACGGCAGCATCGCTTCCGATGCGGTCAACAGCCTGTTCCGGGGTGTTCAGGTCTCCGACAGTAAGCCCATCCCGAATGAGCGGATGGCTCTTTGCGGAAAATTCGATGTACTTCCGGACGGTTCCTTTCCAAAGAACAGTAAGAAAGGCATTCCCCTGTTCCGGGAATGCGCGATCCCCGGCGCTACGGTTCATTTTAAGCTGACGCTGGATCAATCGGTGCTGAAGGGGCGTATTACCAAAGAGTCCCTTATGGATGCCATCCAGCAGTTTGATACTTATTACGAGCAGACATACAGCAGGCACTTCACCGCGCCAAGCGGTGCCGTCAACCTGCCGCAGCAGCCATACCTGATCCTTGGCGGCGGCTCCGGCTTTTTTGCCAAGTCGCTGGCGTATCCCTATCTGGGCGAAGAAAAGGGGCTGCGCTGGACGGCAGAACAGATGACGCAAATGTTCTCCAACCACAAGCATCAGGATGACGTGAAGCCGTATGGCATCTCCCCGCACACCATGAAATACGCCCGCTTTCGCGGCCAGTTCTATCCCTATGGGTATTGCGAGGTGAGTATCCTATGATCCAGCAGCTTCAGCTTGTTTTAGCGCCACCCACGGGGGTACGGGTCCCGCAGGCATGGGCCTACCGCCTGTATGGCTGGCTGATGGCACAGCTTCCGGCAGACGTTGGCGATGCCCTGCATCTGCAAGGGGAGCACCCCATTGCGCATTTCCTGCATTTTTCGCCGGAAAAGCAGGCGCTGATCTGGACGGTCAATCTGCTGAACGAAACCGTCCGGCAGAGCGTCTCTCCCCTTCTGACGTCTGTAAAGGAGATCCCGCTGCACGAATCGCCCCTGCCGGTCACAGAAGTCCATGTTTCCCCGGCAGTCTCCGCCGCCGAGCTGATCCGCTTTGGTCGTTCCTACGGTGAAAGCCGCGCAAAGCTTGTTTTTCTGTCGCCCTGCGCCTTCAAGCAGTCCGGCCGCTATGCTATTTTTCCGCAGGAAACGCTGCTTTTACAAAGCCTGACCGCGCATTGGAACACCGCTTTCCCGGAATACGCTCTTACGGATGGTGATGCGCTGCTGGCTTTGCAGCAGGGGCTGCATATCGTGGACTACAACCTGCGCACCACACGTTATCCGCTGAAGGAAACGCGCATTCCGTCCTTTCAGGGCAGCGTAACGGTCGAAGCGCATCTTGCGCCGCCGCTTCTGGAGCTTTGGAACGCGTTGCTTTCTTTCGCGCCCTACGGCGGGGTCGGCATCAAAACGACCCTCGGTATGGGCGGCACAGTCTGCTCCATCGGACGCACCGGTGCGCCATAAAAGCACAGTTTACCGCAAACAAAAAAGGTGAAGTGACCCACGGTCACTTCACCTTTTTTTGCAAGAGCCATGCCCGGCAAAGCCAGCCGGACAGGCCTTGCCTGAACTGCTTTCACTCATGATATGAACCAGATGAAAAAACAGACGGGTCATATCCCTTGACTTCAGTCCCCGGGGGGAGTATACTCCGTGGCAGTGAAATATTCGGCTATGACGAGAAAGAGTACCCGGAAAGAATGCTGCAGAGAGCTGCCGGATGGTGCAAGGCAGTGCAGGGCGTCCGTGGGAAGATCCTCTCCGAGCTTTCCGGCTGAATGGGCGGCATCTGCGCCCCAGTAAGCGGGAACGGCAGGCCCCCGTTATCACGGGCCGCGCATTGTTGGATGCGCACTGAGGGGCCGGGCTTTGCACCGGCAATAAGAGTGGTACCGCAGAGGAGTTTATACGCCTTTGTCTCTTACGAACCGTAAGGGACAAAGGCGTTTTTGTTTGCGGGAAAGCCATTTTCCGGATGTTTCATTGCCTTTGCATCCGCAAAAATAAGTGTTCAGAAAAGGAGTATTATCATGAAAACATTGGAAAAAGTAAGCGACTTTGTGGGCAAGTACATGGCCGCTATCGTCATTGTGGTGGCGGCACTGGCGCTGCTGTTCCCCGGCACCTTCAGCGTGGTAAAGACCGCATGGGTCAACACCTTGCTGGGCATCGTCATGTTCGGCATGGGTCTTACCCTGAAGCCGGAGGACTTCAAGGTGGTGTTCAGCCGTCCGAAAGACGTGATCATTGGCTGCATTGCGCAGTTCACCCTGATGCCCTTCCTTGCATGGGCGCTGACGCAGCTGTTCCACCTGCCCACCGAGCTGGCCATCGGCGTCATCCTTGTGGGTACCTGCCCCGGCGGCACCTCCTCTAACGTGATGACCTATCTGTCCAAGGGCGACGTTGCACTGTCCGTCGGTATGACTGCCGTTTCCACCGTGCTGGCACCCTTCCTGACTCCCCTGCTGACCCTGCTGTATGCCGGTCAGCGCGTGGATGTGAACCCTGTAAATATGTTCCTGTCCATCGTCAAAGTAGTGCTGGTGCCCATCGCACTGGGCTTTGTGGTCAACCACTTCTTCCACGCCTTCACCCAGAATGCCGTCCGTGTGCTGCCGCTGATCTCCACCACTGCCATCGTGCTCATCATCTGCGCCGTTGTGTCCGCAAACTCCGCTAAGATCATGACCAGCGGCCTGCTGATCCTGGCCGTGGTCATCCTGCACAACCTGCTGGGCTACCTCACCGGCTTTGGCGTGGGCAAGCTGCTGAAGCTGGATTCCACCAAGTGCCGTGCAATTTCCATCGAGGTCGGTATGCAGAACTCCGGTCTGGCCACCTCTCTGGCCGCTGCCCATTTTGCACAGTATCCGCTGGCAACCATCCCCGGTGCTGTGTTCTCTGTGTGGCATAACATTTCCGGTGCTGTCCTTGCCAACTTCTTTGCCCGCACTGCAGAGAAGAAGGACTGATGGTTCATAAGAACCTCGAACGCTCGGAAAACCCAGTATAACTTTCGATCTGTTGAACTTATAATAGCAAAGGCAGGGTGTTACCGTGATGGTGATACCCTGCCTTTGCTCATTTACCGTTTGGTTGCTGCGGTAAACTTCAATAAACAAAAACGTACCCAAACCCTTTTTCGTAAAGAATCGGGTTCGGGTACGAACTGTATGGTGGTGAATCGTCACATGGTTATAAGAACATTGATGCAAAGCTCCAGCGCTATCCGCAAAGAGCCCTTTCCCCAATCTCTCTCATCATGGGCATAAACATTCGCAAGGGAATCGGCAGTGTAGAGAATCTGGCCAAAGACTGCACCACGCTTCTGGGCACAGGCGGCCAGTGCAGCACACTCCATTTCAACTGTGGCACAGCCCTCGGATTTGCGATATTCTACTATATCTCGTGTTTCTCGGAAAAAACCATCCGTTGTCCATGTGATACATTTTTGAAACGGAATATTCAACGCACAAAAAGTCTGCTCAATGGCTTTTATTGCGGAAGGCTCCAAATCAACAAACCGAGCGGCTGGAAGATAATGATACGAAGTGCCTTCATCGCGCATCGCCCTGATTGGAATCAGGAATTCGTTTTCGTCCAAATCGGTCAGCACTCCGCAGGAACCGGCTGCAATAATTTTTTTGCATCCGCAGGAGATCAAAAAATCCAGAAGCTGTGCAGCCGCGGCAGCTCCCAGCGGTGCCTGACACAGGCAAAATTCCATCCCATTTTGCTGGACGATATAAACAGGATAGCTTTTTGTAATGGTTTCAAAGTGTTCGGCAATGACTGCATCCATTTCAAATGCGTAATCATCAATCACATCGCCCAGCAAACCAAACACACATTTTTCCGGAAGGACGAGCTGCTCTGCGCCATGATTGGGCCTGATGACCTCAATCGAATCAAAATCGTATTCAAGAATGGGAAGATCATGTTTTTGTATCATGGAGAATTTCCTCTTCCTGCAAATTGCTGTACAAAATAAAAATACCCGAACCCTTTTTCACAAAGAACCGGGTTCGGGTACAAACTGTATGGTGGAGAATTAGGGACTCGAACCCCAGACCCCCTGCGTGTGATGCAGGTGCTCTAACCAGCTGAGCTAATCCTCCGAATCGGAACAAGAGAATTATACCACAACCGAAGTGGATTGGCAAGCCCTAATTTTGATTTTTTCGCAATTTTTTCCCACTGCGAGGCAGTTGCTCTTTTGCGCAAAATGGTGTATACTGAAATTGCGCATTCCAGCGCAAAAAGAGAGGTTTTTTCAATGCTGACACTTCGTGGGATCATTACCATTCTGGTGCTGGCAGGGCTGTTTGCTCTGGCAGTGGTCTGGATCTCCAAGCAGGGCGGCTGGAAAGGCGAAGGCTGCGGCGGCAACTGCGCCTCCTGCCACCAGCACTGCGATACTCCGGAAAAGAAAACGCACTGACTGCAATGCCCCCGGATGGCTGTCCGGGGGCATTTTGCGTCACAGGGCACCGTAGCGGGCGGCAAAAACGGCTACGGTGCTCAGCAGATCGAGCTGGGCTTTCTGGTAGGTGGTGCGCCCGATGCAGAGCCGCTCCAGCACGTCCTCCTCCTTGCGGCGCTCCAGGTAGCGCAGCTGGAGCAGGCCTGCACGGATGGGGTCGGCGGTGCGGTAATACTCCTGCGTCTGCTGGATGGCCCGGGCCCAGCCCCAATTGGCCGGGCTGCGGGCCCACTGGCGGGTACCGTAGTTCTGCAGGGCCTCCCGGGTCTTTCTGCGCTGTTCAGCGGTCATCACGCCGCCCCCTTTCTTTGGCACATCCGGGTGCCCGGGCCAAAGAAGCAGGCATCCCGCTGTTCCATGGTCAGCCCCAGCATGGCAGAAAGACGGTCGGCTTCGCTGACTTTGAAATCGCTCTCGTCGTTCAGCTTCTGATGCAGGGCGCTGCTGCTGATGCCCAGCACCCGTGCCACATGGCCCAGTTTCAGGCCCTGGCTTTCAATGTAGGCGCGGATCTGTGTGGTATTTGTCATCAAAGGTTCTCCTTTCATCTGGATCTCTGCGTGTCGTTTCACAATCTTTGGTTGTATTATAGTTCGACGTTGATTTTTTGTCAACTATTTTACCAAAATCGCGCGAAAATAGTTGATTTTTAAGAACTTTTCTGATATACTCACGGCAGAACATTCTTTTTCAGGAAAAGCGAGGTCTCTGCCATGTCAGAACTTTCCCGCCGTATCTTACAGCGTCGGCTCGAGCTGGGGCTCTCTCAGGAAGAGCTTGCCCAGCGGATGGGCTACCGCTCCAAATCCTCCATCACCAAGCTGGAAAAAGGGGTCAACGACATCCCGCAGTCCAAGGTGGAGGAGTTTGCCGCTGCATTGGAGACCACCCCCGCATGGCTGATGGGGCTGGAAAACACTGCGTTTGTCCCGCCGGGGTTTGAGCCCCTGCCCGAAATGGTGCGGGTACCGCTGGTGGGCAGCATTGCCTGCGGCACCCCCATCACCGCCGAACAGAACATCGAATGCTATATCGGCGTTCCTGCCGCATGGCACGCCGACTTTGCCCTGACCTGCCACGGCAGCAGCATGGCCCCCACCATCTGCGATGGCGACATCGTCTGCATCCGCTGCCAGCCCGAGGTGGAGCAGGGCGAGATCGCCGCCGTGCGGATCGGCGACGAGGCCACCTTAAAGCATTTTCACCGGCAGGGCGACACCGTTATGCTTCTGGCCGACAACGCCGCCGTCTGCCCGCCCATGATCTATGCCGGGCCACAGTTGAACGAGATCCAGATCGAGGGCAGAGCCGTGGGCTTCTGCAGAGGTTTATAATATGAACAACGAAACCATGACCCTGAAGGTCATCGCACACATCCACACCGCCTTCCCCACCAAGTTTGGCATCCCCCGGCAGAGCGGGCTGGTGGATGGCCTGCGGGGCGAGATCATCTTCACTCCGGAATACCGCAACGCCGATGCCCTGCGCGGACTGGAGGATTTCAGCCACATCTGGCTGGTGTGGCAATTCTCCGGCGCGGTGCGGGAGAGCTGGTCTCCCACCGTCCGGCCCCCGCGCCTGGGCGGCAACACCCGGATGGGCGTGTTTGCCACCCGCTCCCCCTTCCGGCCCAATCCGCTGGGCCTTTCCAGCGTCAGGCTGGAGGCCATCGAGCACCGCCCGGAGGTGGGCCCGGTGCTCATCGTGCGGGGCGCAGACCTGATGGACGGCACCCCCATCTACGACATCAAGCCCTACATCCCCTACGCCGACTGTCACCCGGACGCGGCGGCAGGCTTCACGGCACAGACCCAGACGCACAGGCTGCAGGTCGAATGCCCGCCGGAGCTGTGGGAGGCCGTACCCGCCGCCGAGCGGGACGGCCTGCGGGGCGTGCTGGAAAACGACCCCCGCCCCTCCTACCAGCACGACCCGGAGCGGGTATACGGAATGGAATTTTCGGGATTGGAAGTCCATTTTGTCGTAGATGGTGCTGTTCTGACCGTGACCGGCATCACCCGCCGCTGAGAGGTGCCGCCGTGGAACTGCGTACCATCAACACCTTTTTGCATATTGCGGAGCTGCACAGCTTTTCCCGCGCGGCACGGGAGCTGGGGTATTCCCAGTCGGCGGTCTCCGCACAGGTGGCCCAGCTGGAAGCCGAATTGGAAACGCCGCTCTTCGACCGGGTGGGCAAAACGGTCCGCCTGACCGATGCCGGGCAGACCTTTCTGACCTATGCCCGCTCCCTGCTGGCCACTGCCGAGCAGGCCAAGGCGGCCCTGCAGCCTGCCCGGCAGGTCAGCGGTACCCTGCGGGTGGCACTGGCAGATTCGGTCTGCAGCACCTTTCTGCCCGACCTGCTGCAGCGGTATCACGCCCTCTGCCCGCAGGTGGAACTGGTACTCCGCACCGCCACCGACGATGAGATGCTCCAGATGCTGGGCTCCAATCAGATCGACCTGGCATACACGCTGGACAAGCCGCTGCTGCAACCCAGCTTCGTGCTGGCCGTGGATGAGCCGGAGCCAATCTGCGTGGTGGCCCCCGCCGGGCACCCATTGGCCGGGCAGGCGGAAGTCACGCTACAGGAACTGGCCGGGCAGGAGTTCCTACTGACCGAGCGGGGTATGAGCTACCGCGATGCCCTCGACCAGTGCATGGCGGCGCAGGGGCTGGCCATCAATCCCTTCCTCGAGCTGGGCAGTGCTTCCCTGCTCTGCCAGATGGTCGAGCACGGCATGGGCCTCTCCTTCCTGCCTGAGTACATCGTACAGAATGCCCTTGCCGCCGGAACGCTGTCCCGCCTGAATGTCCCCGCCTGCCGCGTGGAGATGCGGCGGCAGCTGTTCTACCACAGGGATAAATGGCTCACCCCCCAGATGAAAGCGTTCATCGCGCTGGTGCAGAGATAAAGTGAACCTCCTCTGATTTTCCGTCAGAGGAGGTTCTTTTATCTTTCTTTTCTATTAATTTTCAAGAATGGAATACTTGGAAAGATCGAAGAGATTTTCATTTACCTTAGTGCTAATAGAATTGTAGGTTATAATATTCTTAATAGGTTTCATATCGGTAGTGTAATATAATCCCTCCACCACACGGTATTTCAATACGTTGCCATCGAAGCAGTAGATGTATCGCACCTGATTTCCGTAAACGTTCTTCTTCTGGATCTCGGCATAATACTCTTTTCCGTTCACTTCATAGGTTCCTGTTGTCATTGTTGCAATTTCAGCAGCAGTCGGGAAATTACACCCGGTCTTTGCGGAGTTAAGATAGGTCTTTATCATTGATTCTGTCGTCTTTGTCGCGCAATTCCCTTCTATCATATAATAATCGTCGCCCTTTTTCAGAACCGTAATGTACGCTTCACCCGAATTCTGATAATTGACAGAGTAGATGTCATCCCCACGAACTGCGCATCTATAATGTGTTACGTAGCCATCCATATCATCCACATAATCAGCATCAATCGTTCCAGTTGTATACAGCAGAAGTTTTGTCGCCTTATTCGCAGTGTTCGTGCTTGAAGAGCTGCCCGAACTGCTGCTGGATTCAGAAGAAGCAGTAGACGAACTGGAAGCATTGCTTCCTGCTGTGCTGTTAGATTCTGCCGGAGAAGAAGGTGCCTCACCCCCTCCATCACAGCCTGTTAACAGCAGCATCACCATTGCCGCCATTACCGCAACACAGGATAATAACCGTAGAACATTCTTTTTTAACCGCATAAGAATCCGCTCCTTTTTATGTAAGCCCCATATTAATTTAACTGCATAGACTATTTATATCTATGTAGTTTATTTGATTATATCACAGTCCATCCTATACTGCAAGATAGAAATAAACTGTGCGGTCAAAAATTAAACTGCATAGACAAGTGAGGATTTTATGGATTATGTCGCTGTCGGCAGAAGAATTCGTGCCCAAAGAAAAAAATTAAGCCTTTCCCAAGAAGAGTTGGCTGAGATGGTCAATATCTCCACCGTACACATGAGCCATATTGAAACAGGCTATACAAAACTAAGTCTGCCCGTCCTCGTCGATCTTGCCTGTGCATTGGGTGTTCGCACAGATGATTTGATTTTCGACAAAGAATCTCTGGCTCGAGAGGAATTGTTAGAAGAGATCACCCTTGAACTCCGGGATTGTCCAAAAAATCAACTCCTTACACTGCGACAGATTCTGTCAAGTTCAAAAGATGCTATTCAAAAATATATGGTCAATTGAACCTCATCTCCGCATTTCTCTTTTCAGCGGCTCACTCCCCAGATGAAAGCATTCATCACGCTGGTGCAGAGATAAAGATAGCGATAAAAAAATAAGCCTTTCCGTTGGTGTCACACTGTGAGGTGCACCATACGGAAAGGCTTGTTATTTACATTATTTTTTCAACAGGTCGGAAAGGCACTGCACCGTCCGGCCATGGTAGCCGGTGACGGTCTCGGCGTGGAGCAGGCTGCTCAGGACGCTTTCCTCCACGCACTCGGCCACCGCCCGGAACAGCGGGTTGATGGCATCATCGTGGAGCATCTCCATGGGCAGGAGGGCTTTGTCCGAGTAATGCGGCATCCGGTTGGCCGTGGTAAAGGCCAGAACGATCTCACCCGAACCGTTGCCGCAGGCACTGCCGGTGCGGGAAAGCCCCACCAGCGCCCGGTGGCAGAGCCGCCGCAGCTGACGCTCGCTCAGAGGGATATCTGTTGCCAGCACCGTGATGATAGATCCCTTGTCCTCATGGGGCGGGATGCGGGCTTCCAGCAGCTCGTGGATGGGCGTGCCCGCCACGATGAGGTCATCGAAGGTGGCATGATTGGAGAGCACCAGTGCCCCGATGGTGTAGGACTTACCGTCCAGCTCCACCAGCCGGGAGGCAGAACCGATGCCGCCTTTCAGCCCGTGGCAGCGCATTCCGCGTCCGGCACCCACTGCACCCTCGGCGAAATCGGCTTTGCAGTCTGCCAGAGCGGCAGCCACATGCGCCTCGGTGACATGCAGGCCCCGGATATCGTTCAGGCCGCTGTCGTTGCACTCGCAGACGACCGGGTTCACACTGCCAGTGGTCTCGCAGATATCGGGGTTGCGCTCCAGCATATATTTGACCAGCGCCGTTTCCACAGTGCCCACACTCAGGGTGTTGGTAAACAGGATGGGGGTCTCCAGTGTACCCAGCTCATCGATTTGGACAAGGCCGGTGGTCTTGCCGAAGCCGTTGATGACATGGCAGGCCGCCAGCACCTTATCATGGAACACATCCCCGGGGTGGGGCAGCAGCGCGGTCACACCGGTCTGGATGTCGCCATCCGCCAGTGTGCAATGGCCCACTGTCACGCCCGGCACATCACTGATCTTATTGCGCTCCCCGTGGGGCAGATGTCCCACCCGGAAGCCCCATTCATTCTTATCGATTCCCATAAATACCTCTCCGTTATTGCTTTCCAATACCGCCCCTCCTGATCCGAAAGGCAGAAAAACAGTCGTGCGTAAACCTGGCATCCCCATGGGGGAACTGCCACAACAGGCGGCTGAGCAGGTTCACCCCTCAGAGTGCTTCACGCGCTGCATCTCTCCCAGATCATAGGGGGTGTTCTGGTAGACGTAGTAGTTCAGCCAGTTTTCATACAGCAGATGGGCGTGCGCGCGCCAGCGGAAGAGCGGCGGCTGGCTGGGGTCATCGTTGGGGTAGTAGTTTTTGGGCACTGCAATGGGCAGGCCCTTGGCCACATCCCGCTTGTACTCCGCATCCAGCGTATATTTGTCGTACTCCGGGTGGCCGATGACGAAGATCTGCCGGCCGTTCTCGGTGCTCATCAGGAAAGGCCCGGCCTCATCGCTCTCGGCAAGGATGCGCAGCGCACCGCAGTGGTCAATATCCTCCCGACTCATGGCGGTGTGGCGGCTGTGGGGGGCATAGAACACCTCATCAAAGCCGCGCACCAGCGGGTTGGAGGGCCGGATGACCCGGTGCTCGAACACGCCGAACATCTTGGCAGGCAGCAGCTCCTTGCGGATGCCGTAGTGGTAGTACAGGCCCGCCTGCGCACCCCAGCAGACATGCAGGGTGGAATAGACGTTCGTCTCGCTGAAATCCATGATCTCGCACAGCTCCGGCCAGTAATCCACCTGCTCAAAGTCCATGGTCTCCACCGGTGCGCCGGTGATGATCATGCCGTCGTAACGGTTGTTCTTCACCTCGTTGAAGTTCTTATAGAACGATTCGAGGTGTGCTGCCGAAACGTGGGTCGCCGCATGGCTGGCCGTCTGCAGCAGGGTCATGTGCACCTGCAGCGGGGTATTTGCCAGCAGACGGGCGATCTGGGTCTCAGTGGTGATCTTGGTGGGCATCAGGTTCAGGATCAGGATCTCCAGCGGGCGGATGTGCTGGGCAAGGGCGCGCTCACGATGCATGACGAAGATATTTTCGTTGTAGAGGGCATCGTAAGCAGGCAGGGTCTTGGGGATGATCAGCGGCATAGTTCGTACTCCTAACGATTTAGAATAGCCTCCGCTGACGCTCTGGCTGTTTCAGCGGAATATTTATTTTTATTGCAGGAACGGAAAGCCTGCGGGCTTTCCGTTCCTGCCTTTTTCACGGGAGAGGTCGTGGCGGGGACCCGACCATGCAGCTGACCGGACAGGATCAGATCTTATCCAGTGCCTGTGCGATGTCGGCAATGAGGTCCTCGCTGCTTTCCAGGCCGCAGCTCATGCGCACCAGCTCAGCGGGTACACCGGCGGCCTTCAGCTGCTCATCGTTCATCTGACGGTGGGTGCTAGAAGCGGGGTTCAGGCAGCAGGTGCGGGCATCGGCCACATGGGTCTCGATGGCGGCCAGCTTCAGTTCCTTCATAAAGGTGCTGGCTGCCTCACGGCCGCCGGCCAGGCCAAAGCTGACCACGCCGCAGCTGCCGTTCGGCAGGTACTTTTCGGCCAGTGCATGGTAGGGGCTGGATTCCAGACCGCAGTAGTTGACGTAAGCCACCTTCGGGTGAGCTTCCAGGAACTTTGCCACGGCCATGCCGTTCTCGCAGTGACGCTGCATGCGCACATGCAGGCTCTCCAGACCCAGGTTCAGCATGTAGGCGTTCATGGGGGACTGCATGGAACCAAAGTCGCGCATCAGCTGCGCCGTTGCCTTGGTGATGAAGGCACCCTCCTTGCCAAAACGCTCGGCGTAGGTGATGCCGTGGTAGCTGTCATCCGGGGTGCACAGGCCGGGGAACTTGTCGGCGTGGGCCATCCAGTCGAACTTGCCGCTGTCCACGATGGCACCGCCCAGTACGGCACCATGGCCGTCCATGTACTTGGTGGTGGAGTGGGTCACGATGTCGGCACCCCACTCGAAGGGGCGGCAGTTGACCGGGGTGGGGAAGGTGTTGTCCACGATGAGCGGCACGCCGTGGGCGTGGGCTGCCTGCGCAAACTTTTCAATGTCCAGCACGGTCAGGGCGGGGTTGGCGATGGTCTCGCCGAATACGACCTTGGTGTTGGGGCGGAACGCGGCGTTCAGCTCTTCCTCGGTGCACAGCGGGTCCACAAAGGTGGCCTCGATGCCCATCTTTTTCATGGTGACCGAGATGAGGTTGAAGGTGCCGCCGTAGATGGTGCTGGATGCCACGATGTGGTCACCGGCCTGGCAAAGGTTGAACAGGGCGAAAAAGTTGGCAGCCTGGCCGCTGGAGGTGAGCATGGCAGCGGTGCCGCCCTCCAGCTCGCAGATCTTTTTGGCCACCAGGTCACAGGTGGGGTTCTGCAAACGAGAGTAGAAATAGCCGTCGGCCTCCAGGTCAAAGAGCTTGCCCATGTCCTCGCTGGTGGCGTACTTGAAGGTGGTGGACTGGATGATGGGGATCTGGCGGGGTTCGCCGTTTCCGGGCGTATAGCCGCCCTGCACGCAGATGGTATCACGATTCATACTACATACTCCTTTGCTGGGTTTGTCCATATAGCACAATTCCCCGCAGGGAGCATACAGCCTCCGGCGGGGAATTGAAACGTTAAATTTTTCCCTGCCGGGATCGTCTGGCAGTATGGTTTAAGGAAACTTTTCCATTACCATGAAAAGCCTTCCGGCACTCTTTTACTTCCGCAGGCGCTTGTCGCTCCGGGTCGCCCAGAAGGTGCCCGCGCTCTGGAACACCTGCACCATGAGCACCAGCAGGATGACACACACGATCATGATGTCGGTCTGGTAGCGGTAATAGCCGTAGGACAGGGCAATCTTGCCCAGGCCGCCGCCGCCAATGACGCCGGACATGGCCGAGTAGCCCAGAATGGTGGTCAGGGCCGTGGTCAGGCTGGAGATCAGGCCGGGCAGGCACTCCGGGATCATCACTTTGGTAATGATCTGGAACGGGGTGGCACCCATGCTCTGGGCAGCTTCCACCACACCTTCGTCCAGCTCGCGCAGGCTGGTCTCTACCAGACGTGCCACGAACGGGAAGGCGGCCACCACCAGCGGAACGATGGTAGCTTTGGTGCCCACCGTGGTGCCTACGATGACACGGGTGAGCGGGAATACACAGATCATCAAAATCAGGAAGGGCACACTGCGCAGAATGTTGATGACGATGTTGAGGATGTGCATCAGCCAGCCGGGCAGGGGCAGCACGCCGTCCTTGTCACCGGCCACCAGCAGCACGCCCAGCGGCAGGCCCAGCACCAGCGCAAACGCGGTGGAAAGAACCGTCACATAGAACGTTTCCCAAATGGCAAAGCCATAATCTGCAATACTCATTCGCCGGTCACCTCCTCCACGGTCACGCCGGGCTGGCTGCGCATATAGGCAGCCGCCTGCTTGGCCAGCTCCACATCGGCAGGCAGCTTGAGCAGCATGGAGCCGTAGCACTGGCCGCTCAGATCACGGGTATCAGCGCTGAGCACCGATACCAGAATGCCCTTTTCGGCGGCAAGGCTTGCCACCAGAGGCTTTGCGGTGGACGAACCGTTGAAGGTGACACGCACCACATGGTCATCCGGCGCAAAGCTGGAAAGGTCGCGGGCTGCGCTGCCGCCGTTGGGGGCGACCAGACGCTTTGCCGCAGCCGTCTTGGGGTTGGCGAAAATTTCCTGCACCGAGCCCTCTTCCATGACCACACCGCCGTCCAAGATGGCCACACTGTCGCAGATCTCTTCCACCACGCTCATCTGGTGGGTGATGACCACCACGGTGATGCCCAGCTTCTGGTTGATGTCCTTGATCAGGGTCAGGATGGAATGAGTGGTGTTGGGGTCCAGCGCACTGGTGGCCTCGTCGCACAGCAGCACCTTGGGGTTGGTGGCCAGGGCGCGGGCAATGGCAATGCGCTGCTTCTGGCCGCCGGACAGCTGGGCGGGGTAGGCGTTTGCCTTGTCAGGCAGGCCCACCATCTCCAGAAGCTCTTTGGCGCGCTTTTCGGCGTCGGCCTTTTTCACACCGGCCAGCTCCATGGGGAAACAGATGTTCTTCAGGCAGCTGCGCTGCATGAGCAGGTTGAACTGCTGGAAGATCATGCTGATGGAGCGCCGCTGACGGATGAGCTCCTTGGAGTTCATGGCGCACAGATCCTTGCCGTCAATGACCACCTGACCGGAGGTGGGGCGTTCCAGCAGGTTGATGCACCGCACCAGCGTGGACTTGCCCGCGCCGCTCATGCCGACGATGCCAAAGACGTCGCCGTCCTCGATTGTGATGTTGACATCGTTCAGCGCGGTGAATTCGCCATCGGCGGTGGGGAACACCTTGGAGATATGCTTTAATTCGATCATGAAATCACTTCTCTCAGTGTAATTCGCTGTGATACAATATTTTATTCTACGGGAAAACAGGGGTGGTGTCAATAAAACCGGCTGATTTGTATGTAATAATGAATGACGCGTTTACATAAAACCATAAAAGGCGATACCAAGCCCGGCAGACAGCAGGATCATCAGAATGGGGGAGGGGGCGCTTTTGCCCCGCAGATGCCGGATCAGGCCGATGCAGACCAGAATGGCAAAGAGGATGAGTCCTCTGATATTGAGCGCAAAACCGCTCCCCACCCCGGAAAAGCCCAGCAGGGTTTTCAGGCCCAGCGTGATCGCGGTGGAGAGGATCAGTCCAACCACACAGGGGCGGATGCCGGACAGCGCGGCCTGTACGCCGCGGTACTTCAGGAGGTTGGAGATCACGGCGGCGATGAGCAGAATAATGAGGAACGAAGGGAGCACCACGCCGATTGTGGCGGCCAGCGCACCGGGAATGCCCGCCTGGGAGGAGCCGACAAAGGTGGCCATGTTGACCGCCAGCGGGCCTGGGGTGGTCTCAGATACCGCCACAAAGCTCATGAATGCTTCTTCGGTCAGCCAGCCATGATGGACCACGGACTCCCGGATCAGAGAGATCATGCCGTAGCCGCCGCCAAAGGACACCGCCCCGATGGTCAGAAAGGTGAGAAACAGGTCGAGCAGGATCATGTCGTTTTCTCCCCCTTCCACAGTCGCCGGATCAGCCAGACGGCCACGCCGATCGCGCCGCAGAGCAGGATGCACCAGATGGAGGAGAAGCTGACCGCAAAGAGGGCGCACAGCACCAGTCCAATCGAAACGGCGGCCACAAGGACGGTATTGAGCCAAGTCCGCTTTAAGCCTTTGAGCATTTTCCAACCGGCGGAGCCGATGAGATAGACCACACAGACCTGAATGCCCTGAAAGGCACAGGCCACCAGACGCAGACTCAGAAAGCGGTCAAAGAACAGGGAGATCAGATAGATGATGACAAAGGAGGGAATGCATACCGCCAGGGTGGCCAGCGCGGCCCCGGGAATGCCGGCCAGACGGTAGCCGATATAGGTGGCACTGTTGATGGCCATGGGGCCGGGGGTGGATTCGGCGATGGCGGTCATGTCCAGAAATTCATCTCTGGTGAGCCAGCTGCGCCGGTCGAGAAATTCCCGCTCCAACAGAGCCAGCATGGCGTAGCCGCCGCCAAAGGTAAACGCGCCGATTTTTAAAAAGGTGAAAAAAAGCGTGCTTAGCTTTGTGCCGGATGTTTTCTCTGCCACAATGCTACCCCCTTTTTATAGTTTGATATTCCCAGCTATTGTACACCGATAGCGAAAGAAAAACAAGAAACGACAGTGACAAGAAAGGCGGGTCGCTCAACAGCGACCCGCCGCAGTTTAACGAAGGGAACCGGAGTAAAGGCGCAGCCTTTCGGAGCGGACGCCCAGCAGGGTCAGCCCATAAGTCTGCGCCAGATCGACGGCTTCCGCCGTGGGACTGGCCTTGGTGCAGAGAATGGGCACTCCGGCGCGGATAGCCTTCTCTACCATATCGGTGGGCAGTCGGCCGCTGGAATAGAGCGTGCAGCTGTGCAGATCGATATCATGGCGCAGGGCGTATCCCAGCGCCTTGTCCAGTGCATTATGGCGGCCAATATCCTCGCAGGAGAACAGCAGCTCCGCCCCTTGAGCCAGATAGCAGCTGTGGGTTGCACCGGTCTTGCGGTGGAGCGGGGTGTCCGCACTGAACCGATCGGCCAGCGCGAAGATCCAGCGGCTCTCCCAGTGGATGGGGGTCACCGGCTTCAGCGTCCGGTGACGCAGATAATCGCCGTTCAGCAGCCGGTTTCCGGTGCAGCAGGTGGGAGTGACTTCCTGATAATCGTCCAGCGGAGCGCAGCTGTGGTCGGTCAGCAGCACCTTGGCCCGGCGACCGTGCTCACAGATGTAGATAAGTTCCACGTCCTTCGGCCCGGCGATCACACCCTCGCTGAGCAGACGTCCCAGCACCAGCTCGCCGAGATCCTGAGGGGTGCATATGACCTTCATTGTGAGCTGTTCATTGATGTAGACATCCATCAGGTGCTCCCGGATCACCCGGTCACAGGCGACGGTCTGAACTCCTTCGCGGGTGAGTACGGTGCAGCCCAGCTCGTCGGCGGAGGCGAGATAGCGGTACTGTTCGTTGAATTCCATGGACGATCAGCCCTGCTTTTTGCCCTTGCGCAGGTAGCAGAACCAGTAGACCCAGCCCACAAAGGCACCGCCCACCAGGTTGCCGAAGCTGACGGGCAGGAGGTTTTTCAGAAAGAAGTTACCCCAGGTCAGGTTGGTCATGTCCACGCCGGCGGCGGCAGCGGCCTCGGCAAAGACGGGGACGGTCTTGTCAAACAGACCGGCGCCGATGTAGAACATATTGGCAATGCTGTGCTCAAAGCCGCAGAGCACGAAGATCATAATGGGGAAGAACAGGCCCATGATTTTGCCCGCAACATCCTTGGCAGCGAAGGAGATCCACACAGCAATGCAGACGAGGAAGTTGCACATCACGCCCCGGAGGAAGGCGTCGCTGAAGGTCATGGAGCACTTGGTGATGGCGGTGTTGATGACGGCAACGGCCAGATCATTGTGGAACAGGCCCAGCTCGTGGGAATAGGCCACACCGGCGGAAACCAGCAGTGCGCCGATCAGATTGCCGATGTAGACGATAATCCAGCTCTTGAGCATCTGACGCAGCCGGATCTCACGCTCCAGCAGCGGGATGACCAGCAGACAGTTGCCGGTGAACAGCTCGCTGCCGGCGATCAGCACCATGGTGAGTCCGCCTGGGAATACGCAGGCGCCAATAAATTTGCCGACAGAGGCCAGTGGAATGGACACGGCCACGGTGGTGGCGCCGATGCCGCCGAAGGCGATAAAGGCACCGGCCATGATGCCCAGCAGCAGCATTTTAATGGCGGGCAGATTGACCTTGGATTTACCGGTGGCGATGTAATTGGATGCCACCTCGGCGGGAGAGAAAAAATTCATAGCAGATTGCTCCTTTTTTGTTGTGATACAACAGAGTTGCATGTTGTATTGTGTTCAGGTTCCCATTATAACGAATTGCTATTCTGATGTTTTGTTTTAAAAACACAAAATGGCAGTGCGATTTTAATTTGATTTACATTGAAACAGATTGCGCAATATGGTATAAAAAGAAGAATTTCTAAAAGTGTCTGCAAAAGTACGTTTTACAGATGTCTGAATGAGTTTCATTTTTACATAAAGAGAGGAGAATTTAAAGACCGTGGCTAAGATCTTTTTGGCTGATCCGGAAAATTGCGATGTGAAGATTGGCAATCTTCTGGAGAAGTTTGTGAGCAAGGTGCTCAGCTATCCCCCCGGAACCTGTCCCCTGACGGTGCAGTATTCTCTGCTGTGCGCGTCTATGAACCAGACCTGCGGCAAGTGTGTGCCATGCCGGGATGGCCTGCCCCAGCTGTCTCAGATGCTGAAGAAGATCCTGGACGGCGACGCCACCATGGATACGCTGGAGGAGATGCGTGAGCTGGCCACCATGATCCGGGACAGTGCGGACTGTGCCATTGGCTACCAGTCTGCTACCGAGGTGCTGCGCGGACTGAGCAGCTTTCAGCTGGAGTACCGGAGCCACATTCAGCAGAAGCTGTGTCCCGCCGATGTGGGGCAGAAGGTGCCCTGCATCCACCTGTGCCCCGCTCATGTGGATATTCCGGGCTACATTGCGCTGGTGGGCGAGCAGGATTACGCCGGTGCCATCAACCTGATCCGCAAGGACAACCCGCTGCCCACGGCCTGCGCCATGATCTGTGAGCATCCCTGCGAGACCCGCTGCCGCCGCCGTCTGCTGGATGACGCGGTGAACATCCGCGGCCTGAAAAAGTATGCCGTGGATCAGATTGCCGCCGATCAGGTCGCCGTGCCCGCTCCGGACGAAAAGACCGGCAAGAAGATCGCCGTCATTGGCGGCGGCCCCGCCGGTCTGACCTGCGCCTACTTCCTTGCCCAGATGGGTCACAAGGCGGTCATCTTTGAGCGTCAGGCCAAACTGGGCGGTATGCTGCGCTACGGCATCCCCAACTACCGCTTCCCCAAGGACCGGCTGGACGAGGATATTCGCGCCATCCTGTCCGCCGGCGATATCGAGGTGAAGTATTCCACCCTGATCGATACCCCCGAGCAGATCCAGGCCATCCGCGACGAGTACGACGCCATGTTTGTGGCCATTGGTGCCCAGGTGGGCAAGAAGCTGCGCCTGGATGGCATCGACGCCAAAAATGTGGAATCCGCCGTGGATATGCTGGATCGGATCGGCAACGGCAATGTGCCCGATTA
>OGCO01002795.1_pt1 | contig 21993 bp, 17 predicted proteins | sample 1570171 | NCBI WGS metagenome assembly OGCO01 (sample SAMEA4370583, study PRJEB24528) | human gut metagenome
TGATACCGACGGATCATCTCCGTCGCCTGTCCCCCGACAATCGCTTCTGTGGAACTCTTCAGCTCACCGCCTACCAACAGCACTTTCATCCCCATCTCGGCCAGCTTCTGGGCATGCGCCACCGCATTGGTGACAAATGTAGCGTTCTTCTCCTCCAGATAATCCATCATGTATCCCGTTGTGGTACCGGCATCCAGGAAAATAAAGTCTTCCGGTTCGATCAGTCTGGCTGCATAAGACGCGATCCGACACTTTTCTTCCTTATTCACTTCTACCTTCTGGGCGACCGTCGGTTCACTGCCTGTCATAATATGCTCCATCGCAACGGCGCCGCCAAAAACCTTGATCAGACGGCCGGCTTTACCAAGAGCTGTGATATCACGGCGCACCGTAGATTCCGAAGCATCCAGCAGGTCTTTCAGTTCTGTGACCGTCACACTTCCTCTTTCATCCAACATTCGTAAAATTGTTTCATATCGTTGCTCTGTCAGCATAATTTCCTCTTATTGCAGCTGCGTTGTACCCTCGCAGTTACTTCTTCTACTCTGCAAAGACAGCGCCACCTGATGGTGACGCAGTCTGAATTAATCTGTTGCCTATTTTAATTTTCATTTGCAAATGAGAGACATCCTTCATCTGTTTATGTCGATTCAATCTTGTATTATTTTGTCTGTTTTGACTTCTTATACGCTTCGACATCGGTCTCAAGGATAATCTTACGAAGCGGAAGAATACTTCCCGGAGATACAGAAAGCTCATCGACACCCATCGCCAGAAAATCCTTTGTCAAAGCCTGATCAGCGCCCAATTCACCGCAGATACCACACCAGATACCTGCCTTGTGAGCATTCTCAACGGTCATCTGAATCATACGAAGGACTGCTGGATGGTGGGAATCAAAGAACTTGTCAAGTTTTGAATTCTGACGGTCGATGGCCAGTGTATACTGTGTCAGGTCATTGGTTCCGATACTGAAGAAATCTACTTCTTCTGCCAATTCCCGGCTCATCATCACAGAGGCCGGTGTCTCGATCATGATCCCCTGTGCCGGATTGCCGTATTCAATTCCCTGTTCTGCCAGTTCGGCCTTCACTTCTTCAACAATGGCTTTAATCTGACGGACCTCATCAACGCTGATAATCATCGGATACATAATGTTGATATTGCCGTAAACACTGGCTCTGAAAAGCGCACGCAACTGTGTCTTGAAAATCTCCGGACGTGTCAGACAGATACGGATGGCACGGAGCCCCATTGCAGGATTGTCCTCTTTGTCCAATTCAAAGTAATCGCACTGCTTGTCAGCACCGATATCCAGTGTACGGATGATAACTCTTCTTCCGGCCATAGTCTCTGCCACAGTCTTATAAATCTGGAACTGTTCCTCTTCTGTCGGATAATGATCCTGTCCCAGATAAATAAATTCACTTCTGAAAAGTCCGATACCGCCTGCATCATTCTGCAGCGCAATACCGAGATCCTTGATATTACCTACATTAGCATACAGCATCACTTTCTGACCGTCAAGTGTAATATTTTCTTTGCCCTTTAATGTCTGAAGAAGACGTTTTTTCTCCTGCTCTTCCTGCTGTTTCTTCTTCATTTCTTCCAACAGTTCAGCATCCGGATCAACATAAACAACACCATTGGTGCCATCTACAATACCAAGCTTGCCGTCAACGGTCTCATCCAGATCAATACCGGTACCGATCAATGCCGGAATACCCATGGTACGTGCAAGGATAGCCGTATGGGAATTCTCTGAACCGTGGGCTGTAACGAAGGATAAAACCTTATCCTTATCCAGCTGAACGGTTTCTGATGGTGCCAGATCGTCTGCTGCAATGATAACAGGTTCATCAGAATCAAGTCCGCTGCCTGCACCGCCTGCCAGAACAGTGATCACACGTTCTGAAATATCTCTGACATCTGCCGCACGGCCGCGCATATAATCATCGTCCATGGCCTCAAACATCTGGGCAAAATTATCTGCTGTGGAGGCAACCGCATATTCCGCATTCACCATCTGGGAATGAATAATATTCTCAACAGATTCATTGTAATCTTCATCTTCAAGCATCATCTGATGCACTTCAAAAATAGCAGCGTTAGCCTCTCCTACTTCTTTTAACGCTTTATCATACAACTTCTGAAGCTGTGCAGCCGCAATATTACGGGCATCTGTGTATCTCTCCATTTCTGCATCTGCATCTTCAATTTTGACACGCTTAACAAGCTGTTCATCTTTTTTGTAAACACTGATCTTACCAATGGCAATACCGCCAAAAACACTTTTACCTTTATATATCTGCATCCTGATTCTCCTCCGTTAAAGAAAAAACTGCTGCATAACCCATTACAGGGCACCCATCATGCAACAGTCTCTTCAATTCGCCCCGCTGATACGGGAACACGTTTAACTCCTTATAACGCCGTCGTTACAATAATTATAAATTACAGATTTTCTTTCATGAATTTGCTGACTGCTTCACATGCAGCATCTTCATCTTCACCATCAAATGTAAAGACAACTTCCTGACCATTCTTAACGCCAAGACCCATAACAGCGAACATTCTCTTGCAGTCTGCTTCTTTGCCGTCTTTGGCAATCTTGATCGTGCTGTTGAATCCTTTAACAACTTTGATCAGTTCACCGGCTGGACGAGCGTGGATACCTTCTTTGTCTGTGATCACATACTTAAATTCCTTCATGATAAATTCCTCCTCAATTAATATCATTCGTTGACTATATTGACAAATATTATTTATTATTTCAATCTTTTTTAAATCTAAAGCTTAAGCAACTTTTTTCTTTAATAAACCAAGTAATACTGTAGATACTGCCGTACCAACCACCAGTGCCACAAGATACATCAATGCATTGCCCACAACCGGGAATACGAAGATACCGCCGTGAGGTGCCATCAGCGTACAGCCAAAGAACATTGAAATCGCACCTGCAACAGCTGAACCTGCGATGCAGGCTGGTAAAACATGCAGCGGATCCGCAGCCGCATATGGAATGGCACCTTCTGTAATAAAGGCCAGACCCATGATAAAGTTTGTCGGGCCGGATTCTCTTTCTTCTTTTGTAAATTTATCTTTAAACAGGAGTGTTGCAAGTGCAATGGCACAAGGTGGTGTCATACCGCCGATCATAACCGCTGCCATGATATCATAATTGCCCGCCGCAATAGCTGCTGTACCGAACACATAAGCCGCCTTATTGAATGGGCCGCCCATATCGATGGCCATCATGCCGCCGAGAACTAATCCTAATACTACTTTACTTGAACTTCCCATACCTGTCAAGGCATTGTTAAGACCTGTATTGATACCACCCATGATCGGCTCTACAATGAACATCATAAAGAGTCCCATTACCAGAATACCCACCACCGGATAAATCAGAACCGGTGCAATCTTCTCAAGTGCTGTCGGCAGTTTATCACAAGCTTTTCTCAGTGCAAGAATCAGATAGCCGGCAACAAAACCTGCAACCAAAGCTCCCAGGAAACCGGATTTACCATTTGCAGCCATCATACCACCCACAAAACCAAGGGCAAGTGCCGGTCTGTCGCCGATGGCCATGGCGATAAATCCTGCCAGTATCGGAAGCATAAAGCCAAATGCAACACCGCCGATCTGTTTGAACATCGCTGCGATTGGTGTAATGGTACCGAAGTTGGCTCTCTGATCCGCCGGCAGTGAATTGATATCAATTGAAAGACCATCGATCAGAAATGCAATGGCGATCAGGATACCGCCGCCGATAACAAATGGCAGCATATGTGAAACACCATTCATCAGCTGTGCATAAATCTGATGGCCGATGCCGCCGGAAGATTTAACCTCTGTCTTAGCACCTTCAGCTGCATGATAAACAGGTACATTGCCTGACAGCGCCAGATCTACCAGTTCATCCGCCTTGCTGATACCATCGGACACCTGTCGGATAATGACTTTCTTACCGTCAAAACGATCCAACGGTACCTGAGTATCCGCTGTAACGATAATGCAGTCTGCTTCAGCAATTTCCTGATCGGTGATCACGTTCTTTGCACCGCCAGATCCTCTTGTCTCAATCTTGATGAAACAATTCTTTGCCTTTGCAGCCTTCTCAAGGCCTTCTGCCGCCATATACGTATGCGCAATACCTGTCGGGCAGGCTGTTACTGCCAGAAGTTTTGCCTGCGCACCTTCAGCTTCACCGGTATCTGCCAGACGTTCATCAATATCACTCTTCTCGTCATCAGCCTTATCCACAATTTCAAGAAATTCATCCACAGATTTGGCATTCAGCAGATCTGCTGTAAACTGCTCATCCATCAGAAGAACTGATAATTTACTCAATACGTCCAGATGGATATTATCTTCTGTGTTCGGAGCTGCAATAAGAAAGATCAGATGCACCGGTTCACCATCCAGGGAATCAAAATCCACACCGTCTTTGACAACCATAGCTGCCAGCCCCGGTTTTGTAACAGCATCACATTTACCATGAGGAATGGCAATACCTTCCCCGATACCGGTTGTACTCTCTTCTTCTCTTGCATAAACTCTCTGTCTGTAAGCTTCAACATCGTTGATCTTGCCGCTTTTGACCATCAGATCTACGACCTGATCAAGCGCCTCTTTCTTATCTTTCGGCGCACCATTAAGGGAAATACTCTGCTTATCCAATAAGTCAGTAATTCTCATGGTTTTTAATCCTCCACTCTTACCTGTTTATAAATTGCTTCAATTTCGCTCTTTGTAGCCAGATATTCCGAAAATGCACTGGCACTTCCTGATGCAATACCCATACAGAAGGCATGCTCATAATCCTGTTTGTCCATCCATCCGGCCATAAAACCTGCGACCATAGAATCGCCCGCGCCTACTGCGTTCACCAGATGTCCCTTCGGTGCAGGCTTATCAAATACCTGTCTGTCTTCTGCGATCAGAACGGCACCTTCGCCGGCCATGGAGATCAGCACATTGCGTGCCCCCATTTCCTGAAGCTTTTTGCCGTAAGGAACAACTTCTTCTCTTGTCTTTAACTCTACACCGAAAATATCACCCAACTCATGATTATTCGGTTTGATCAAAAATGGATGGTACTCCAAAACATTCAGCAATAAATCTTTTGTTGCATCCACAACGATCATCACGCCTTTACCTTCCAGTCTTGCCATAATACGGCGATACATATCATCCGGCATAGATGATGGGATACTGCCTGCCAGGAAAAGAACATCGCCTTCACCAAGTGCATCCAGCTGAACCATCAGCTGTTCAACTTTGTCAGAACTGATTGCCGGTCCACTGCCGTTGATCTCTGTGCCATCAATGGATTTCAACTTCAGATTAATTCTTGAAATACCTTCATCAATACGAATGAAATCGGATTTCACACCCATTTCCTGCAGCTCGCGGACAATCTCATCACCTGTGAAACCGGCCATAAAACCAAGCGCTGTGCTTTCTATACCAAGATTCATTAATAATGTTGAAACATTAATGCCTTTTCCTCCAGGAAGGATTAATTCTGAACTTGTTCGATTGGTAAGTCCCAGCTGAAAATCGTCTACTGCAACGATATAATCCAGTGATGGATTAAAAGTCACTGTATAAATCATCTTGTTACCTCCTGCTCTTTATTATGTTCATATTATAACGCCAGATTCAGTCAAATTCAATCAAACTACTTCACAAAAATAATGACCGATTTTGGTTGAATATGCACAAAAAAGGTGTCGGTTGTGACCAAATCAGTCACAGCCGACACCTCTTGTATAATGAAAAGTGATTGGGCATAAGATGTTTTAACAAAGGTTTTGGATAACAAGTGCAATTCCTGACAATATCAGCACGATAATGACCAGCCTCTTGATGACCATTTCGTTCAAATGTCCGCAGCACTTCATGCCAAAAACCAGCGCCAGCACCATAAACGGAATCATACATACCGCCTGACGAAAGATCTGCCAGTTCAATATGCCGATGCATGGATAGACAATCAGTCTGAATGTACATTCAATCCAGAATACAAAACAAAGATTGCCTTTGAATGCATGGCTGTCCTCAGTCACACGATCCATATACGCCGCCAGCAGTGCACCGACACCATAAAGTCCGCAGCACAGACCTGAAAGCACACCAATCAGTCCAAGTATGATTTTTGACTGTTTCTGCTTCTTTCCGGCTTTCTCCCGCATCAGCATCTCAATGCCCATGGCGATAATGAAAAAACCGAAAATCACTTTGATGGTTCGCGTGTCCACATTCTTCAGCATAAAAATGCCGGGAATGTTGCCGAAAATGATCAGAGCTGCCACCGGCAGGCTGATTCGCCAGTTAATTTGCCTGCGCTCTTTCCAGGCAATGATCACGTTGGCTGGGTAGCCAATAATCAGATCCATCGGCGTAATTTGAATGTTATTGAACGAAAAACTCAATATCGTGGTAAATACAAGGGTATTGGCAAATCCACAGACACCCTTAATAAAACTAGCAGCAAGTGTCGCAACAATCAGCCAGACCATGTTGTACAATTCCTTCTTTACCTTCTATAATATTAACGCAATTAAATATATGATGATGCAATTACATCTTCTTGTAGCGTTCAGCCATTTCATCGAGACTTGCCTGCTCAACAAGCGGTGCTTTGCCGAATGAACCAAACTGTACAATCAGTGTACCAATAGCTTCTTTGACACCTTTTTCGATGACAGCAACCAGAGCAGCAACATCTTCATCAGGAATATTGCCGTACATAACGGTATCCATAATCGGAGGCAGGAATGCACGAGGGTCAAACTGATCTTTCTTCTCTTCAAGCAGTTTATAGACGCCGCCGATGGATGGGCTGTTACGTTTCTCCGGATAGTTATGGAAGAATTCTTTCATGTTTCTTGTAACAGCCAGACGGATATCTGTATCAACATTGATCTTGCCGATACCGCAAGGAATAGCTGCTTTCAGTTCATCTACAGAAATACCATGGGCATTCTGAATATTGCCGCCCAGGGCATTAATCTCATCAACAATGTATTTTGGAACAGTTGAAGAACCATGAGAAACTAAAACGCCAAAGATACCTTCATGCATCAGGCACTCTTTGATGGCAATAACAATTTCTTTTCTCAGTTTAACATTTTTACCTTTAGACGCACCGTGCATTGTACCATAAGAGATAGCCAGCGCATCTACGCCTGTCTTCTTAAAGAATTCAACAGCTTTTAATGGGTTTGTGTAAGTTGATGTTGCAGAAAATACATGATCTTCCACACCGGCTAATACACCCAGCTCACCTTCAACAGAAACGCCTCTTTCATGGGCATATTTAACAACTTCTCTTGTAAGCTCTACATTTTCATCAAACGGCAGTGAAGAACCGTCGATCATAACAGATGTATAACCGCCCTCGATGGCTGCTTTACAGGAATCAAAGTTCTTACCGTGATCCAGATGCAGAACAACAGGAATAGGTGAATCCTCAGCATATTTCTTGACGGCATTGGCAATATTTTTGGCACCGATCTTCTTGTCTTCCAGAGTTGCATTCTGGAAATCTGTACGGCCGCCCATAAATCCGTTGGCCAGATCTGCCCCCTGCAGGATTGCTGCGGAACGGAACATTTCATGCACTTCAATGGCCGCTTTTGCCTGAGCAACAGCGTTGACATTGAAAGCACCCTGCGCATAGTGATATTTATCAACAGTTTCAAGTAAAGGTCTTAATGGAATTAATGGCATTTTTAAAACTCCTCTCTATTTCAATTGACGCGAAACGCAAATGTTTTTTGAAAATATATCCATTTTATCAGTTCATAGCAGGCACACTCTCGTTGCCAATCGCTGGCAGCGGTACATAAGCTGGTAAAAAACACCAGCTAAGTACCGGCCGCGATTGAAGCACCTGCTATGAATCTGATAAATGGATATATTTATCCAAAGTTCATGGGGCCTTTCGCTGTTACTTGTAAAGTACATTGTTTTTTAAACTGTTTTGCTTATCAACAATTATTTCAAGTCTGCCGATTGCCTGTCAGCAGGATTTCTTAATTATGATGTGACGGCCGCTCACATCAGATTAAGAGATCCGTCCGAGAGGCCAATCAAGAAATTCGACGTCCTTTGACGAATGTATCTTTTATCTGGAATTCTCTGTCCATGATCAGCACATCGGCATCTCTGCCTTCGCCGATGAAGCCAATGCTGTTCTGCAGGCCAAGCATAGTAGCCGGATTCTCTGTCAGCAACGGAAGAATCTTCTCAGGGCTTTCGCCAGTGAATTTCATCAGGTTTCTGAAGGCCTGTCCCGTTGTCAGTGTACTGCCGGCTCTTGTACCGTCTTTAAGTTTGGCATCGCCCTCTTCAACGATGACATCGTTGACTCCCAGTTTGTAGTTGCCGTCCGGCAGTCCTGCAGCCATAATGGAGTCTGTGATGGCAATGACTCTGTCATACCCCTTCATTTTCAAAAGGAAACGGACAGAACCCGGATGAAGATGTCGGCCATCGCAAATAGCTTCGCAGTATACATCCGATTCAAGAACCGCACCCATGATGGCCGGCTCATGCTGATGGAACAGGCGCATCGCATTAAATGTATGAGTTGCGGCTGCTGCACCGGCATCGATACATTTCCAGGATGTGGCATAATCCGCACCGGAATGACCGATAGCCACTTTGATGCCCATCTCAGTGATATCTTTGACATGCTCCGGAATACCTGCAACTTCCGGTGATACAGTTATGTAATGAATAAAACCGCCTGCTGTCTCCTGATAGTGCTTTAACAGCGGCATATCCGCTGTACGAAGCAGATATTCTGGCATCGCCCCTTTGTACTCCGATGCCAGGAACGGTCCCTCCAGATGGATTCCCATCAGATCCGCACAATTGCCGTGCGGCTGTCCTGCTGCTGTATTGGTTTCATAATGCTTCACAGCTTCTTTAATGCACCAGTCTGTCTGCTCTTCAGTATCCGTCAAGATAGAGCAATGCCAGGATGTGGTGCCTTCCTTTGCAAAGAAATGACCTATTTTCTCGTAATCTTCCTGTGTGGCTGCATTGACATCCACGCCAAAACCGCCATGTGTATGCACATCGATAAATCCCGGTGTGACATAACAACCTTCCGCATCATATACTGCTGTATCAGCATCTTCCGGCTCAAGAAAATCTCCGATCACGGCAATCCTTCTGTCATCCAACAATAAATCTTTCTTCTCAAAATGGCGGTTCATATAAACCTGTCCATTTTTAATTAATGTTTTCATTTTGTTATCGCCTCTGTCTGTTTTAACACTGCTGTAAATGCAGGGAATCATACTTCCATTTGCTGAACGCCCCGCCTATGATAAACATATTAATCTGTAAGGCTTGCTACAAATTCAGTAATCTTCAGATTAATATCCGAATGATTCTGTAATAAGCTGACTGGGAATTCAGATGTCTGTTCACCGTAAACAGCACGTCTTACAACGGCACGATGCCAGTTTCTGAAGCAGCCCAGACGGATCTTACGTGCATGGGAAATTTCATTGATACCGATTGTGATGCAGTAATGCGGCATATCCTCAAGGGCACCGTTAAAATCACCAATCGCATTGGCTGTTCTTGTCTCAGGCGTGATCTTTAAGACACGTGTCTGCTGTGCCAGAAATTCTTCATTGCTGAGACTTCCGTCTGCTTCATTGAAAGCAACATGGCCATTGATACCGATACCGCCGAAGCAGATATCCACACCGCCAAGCTGCCCAATCACTTCCGGAATGTGACCCGGATTCTTTGGATCAGGGAAGATTCTCTGTACTTCCGGCATCACCAGTTCAGGATTGATTTTGTCATAAACAGTACGTTTCATAAAGCCTCTGAAACTTAACGGATGATCGATGCTCACCCATTCTTTGTTATCATCCAGATATTCATCCATATTGATGAACCAGACATTTTTCAAGCTGATTTTCTCGCTGTTGACTCTGTCAACAAAATAAGGATACTGTCCTACAGGGCCTACAGGACAGATAAATACAGTCTTCTCACCTTTTGCATTATGCTCAACGATCGTATCTGCCATCTCATCTGCCATGGATTTAAAAACTTCTGCATTGTCTTTCATAATAATCAGAGGGAACTTTGGTCCTTTTGACAGGATCTCCTCTGCATTATACTGGTAATATTCATGTTTCATGTTATGCTACCACCTTTTATTGTAAAAAAAAACATTTTGTACTATACTACTATATAGACACTTTGTCAACGGAATAACAGATGACCCTTTCGTTAACCGGTCATCTTATCTATCAGTGAGGTTCATCTATGACGCTTAAAGAAATCGCAAAGGAAGCGGGAGTTTCTGTATCCACAGTCTCCCGTGTCATCAATCAGGAAAATACAAAAGCAGCCAGTCCCAAAGTGCAGGCCCGTATATGGGAGATTATCCGTCGTACCGGCTATTCACCGAATAAAACAGCCCGCAATCTGAAGCTCGGACAGTCTGCCGAGCTTCGCGATCCGGATCCCAAGTCCATTGCCTGTGTTTATGCCAGAACCCATACGGATATGTCAGATCCTTTCTTCTCACAGATCGTAAAGGCTTTGGAACTGGAAGCCATCAAAAGTCGCTATTTCATTCGCTACTCTTTTACTTCCCAGGACCTTGGCCGACCTGAAACTGCTGCTCAGCTTACCCAGTTTCCTGCTGACGGTATTGTTGTTCTCGGCCGTTACGACCAGCGGATTGCTTCTCTGGTCAGCAATCTCAGCAAGAATGTTGTCTACACCGGCCTAATCCCAATGGATTTCCAGTTCGATCAGGTTGTCTGTGACGGCAGTGAAATTGTCTATACGGCGATTTCCTATCTGAAATCCCTGGGTCATTCTGTTATCGGCTATATCGGTGAGCAGGATAAGGAGCCCCGCTTCAGCGGCTACAAGGAAGCTCTGTCCAAACTTGATCTGCCATTTGCCCAGCGCAACACCGCCAATGTCCATCAGACATCCGAGGGCGGCTACGAAGGCATGAAAATGTTGGCCAGAACATGTGATGACCTTTCCGCCATCCTCTGTGCCAATGACCGTACAGCCATCGGTGTTCTTCATGCTCTAAAAAAGCTGAACTTCCGTGTACCTGAAGATATTTCTGTTATCAGTATCGATGATATCGATATCGCACAATATATGTCTCCGATGCTCACTACCGTTCATATTCCGACAGATGAACTGGGCAAAATGGCTTTCAAGGTGCTCCTTGACCGTGTAAGCGGCGGCCACCGGATGCCGCTTAAAACCTTTCTGCCTTATTATATTGCCAAACGTGACAGCTGCTGTCCCCTCAACCGTGACCGCAGACTTTTCTCAACCTTACGTCAGCAGGCTTCTCATTAAGAGAGGCCTGTTCTTTTTAACGCCCAAATACCTCTACTTGCCAAGGGCTTTGAACATGCGCTGTTTGTAGGCTTCCACACCTTCCTGGTCAAACGGATTCACGCCCAGAATTCCCGCTGATACATAGCATGTATACATAAAGAAATAAAAGATCTCTCCGAAACTGTACGGTGTTAATTTCTCAACCTCAAGCACCATACATGGCATCTTTTCACTGTGAGCACGAAGTGTGGCTCCATAAGCGGCTTCATTGATTTCTCTAAAGTCTTTGCCATTCAAATAATCAAAATCATCCTTCACACGACCATCCGGATGGACGATCATGGACGCCTGCGGATCTTTCACATGTAAAAATGTCTCAAAGATCACAGGGCTGCCATCCTGAAGGAACTGTCCGACAGAGTGCAGTTCCTCTGAATACTCACCGCTGATCGGATAAACTCCCTGATCTTCTTTTCCTTCACTCTCCGCAAATAACTGGATCCACCATTTATAGAACCAGTGAAGCTGCGGTTCAAAGGATGCCAGCATTTCCATTCTGTATCCTTCGTTATAATAGAGATTTCTTGCCACCGCATAGCGATAAGCAGACTGTGTGATGTCTCTGCAGCCTTTTAACTCAGCTGCCATATCGGCTGCCCCCTTAACAAGGGCACGGATATCAATGCCGGCCACGGCCATAGGCAAAAGTCCCACGGCCGTTACCGCTGTATATCTGCCTCCCACTGTCTGCGGAAATTCTACAAAGCTGTATCCGTGCTCTTTGCAGATAGTTTCCAACAGACTATTGCGGGAGCCTGTTGCAATGATACGCTCATTGGCCTTATCCCCATATGTTTCATAAAGATATTCTCTCAGTACCCTAAATGCCGATCCCGGCTCCAGTGTCTGAAAGTTCTTGGCGATACAGTCAATATAAACGGACTTGCCGCAAATCTTGTTCATAACCTGTTCAAACGCCCATGGCGACAGTGAATTGCCGGCATAGACGATCTCCGGTCCATCACATTCCGGAAAAGCTTCGATCACTGAGCGGGCTGCATTATTGGAACCGCCCACACCAATGAGAACAAAAACATCTGCATCCCGGCGCACCCTTGCTGCCAGTTCTTCAATGGCACTTAATTCTGCCTCATTGGCCCATGTATCGATATCAAACCATCCGAGAGAATCTCCGTATTTTTCAAAATCGGCTTCACTGCCGATGCCCTCAAGCACCGGCAGATTGTCCGTCAGCATCTGATGATATTTTTCACAGCGCTCCGGCTGATGATCAAACATCTGAAATTGGATCATATTGTTCAAACGCCTCCGTATTAATGACGATGACCATATTCATCCATGCAGTCCTCTTCAGGGTTCTTCATGCAAAGATGAACAGCTGCTCTCTTGTATGTCAGAGGCAGCGCCAGAATGTTTGGATTCTGACCAACAAATTTCTTCTTGGCATCTTCAAGGGCTTCTTCAAATGTCGCTCTTGTCTTTAAGCCCATGCCTCTTGCATAGCCAGGTTCCTGAGCACCGACAATGTAAATGGCACTTGTATTCATTTCAGCAATATGACCGCAGGACATCATAGAGAAGCCATGGAATGGATGGAACGCATTGCAGAAACGATATTTGCGGATATATTCTTCATTTGTTGCAAAATATTCACCGTAACGATCGATATCCGGCAGTGTATTCATATGATCATGCTGGAACAGCTCATACTGTTCTCTCAGATATGGCCATAATTCATCATGGAAATAGCCGTTGCATGCAGATGAACAGATGATGACGCAGTTATCGCTCATGATTCTCTTGAAACGAAGCACCTGCGCACTTAAAGCCTGCATCATCATGATCGGGTTTGTGCCCATGCCGTCGCCATAGTGGAATTTCTGAGGCATACCAAATACCAGTACATCGTATTTCTTCTCTGCCCAGTGGACATAAGTTCTCTTATCTGCCAGTTTCCAGCTGATCGGCATCATTTCCTTAGCGTAACCGGAATAAATCGCAATCTGTCTTGAATAAGTATCCAAGACGGCATCACAGCAGAAGAACGGATGGCCCATCTTCTCTTCCATATGCATACTGATCTCATCGAATTTATGTCTCATTAAGCTGCCGCCGTTAACAGGTGTAAAGTCGTCTCTGTGCATAACAGACGGCACATGATGGCTGGCGATACATCTCCAGTTTGTGATACCTGTTGCACTGTGCTTGTAACCGCCTGAATAACCGCCGTAAGGGTTGCCCTGTACGTGACCGATGAGGATCGGCAGATCTGAATCATAAACATATTTGTTCATATAAACAGGATCACCGCGCTTTGTTGTACCAAGATAGATCATATGCTCCTGATCTTCGCTGTCGTGGCTGATGATCTGACCTGAATGCCAGAATTCATTGAACAGTTCATCACCGAAAATTGCCTTGGCATCGGATGCTTTACTTCTCGGATGAAGGCCATTGGAAATGATAAACAGGATATCTTTCTTTTCTACGCCTGCTGCATAAAGTTCTTTTAAAATATATTTAATGCTTAATTTTCTATGGCTTGTTGGCTGCTCGCCGCCTTTAACACGGTCCGGAACAATGATCGTAACTGTTGTTCCTTTGTGTGCAAGCTCTGTTAATGTCGGCATGCCGATCGGATGTGCCAGGCTCTCAAGATATGCAGCCTCTAACTGGTCCTCCGGAATACATGCAGGATCCTTCACTGTTTCACCAGAAATAAATACATCTGTATTATCCGGCAGTTCTGCCTGCATTGTGCCTAATCCATATTCAAAATCAAGTTTCATGTTATTTCCTCCCGATTATAATATTATCTGAGTTATAAGTCGTCTGTTTCCAGAAAATTGGAAACCCGGCGGATAGGCCGCCACCCGGTACACCGAAATTTGACATTTTTCGGCATACAAAAGGTGCCTCATGGTAATGAGCCACAAGGCACCTGCTTTTATCTGCCATTTTACTGTTAAAGATGGCAGATACTGCCCTGCAGTAAAGAATTAAAAATTCAGATTACTTACCTGCTTCTTCCATAACGTCGAATAATACATAGTCGTCTACAGGCACTTCAGATTCAACATCACCATTGTCGATGAAGTTCTTCTGCTGTACTTCATAGTAACCTTTGATTGTACCATCGCCTACATATTTAAGAAGTGTTGCGCTGTCAAGCCAAGCACCGTCGCCTGTCTGAGCAAGTGCGCTTTCTTTGTCTGTACCGCATTCCTGAGCAACATAACCTGCAACTTCATCATAGTTGTCTGGGTTTGAAGCGAAATCCATTGCTTTGTAAAGAGCCTTTGTAAATTTCACAAGAACGTCTTTGTTTGTTTCTGCGTAGCTTGGCATGCAGATCCAGCTTGCACAGTCAGCTGCGATATCAGAGAATGTTGTATTTGTACAGAATGTCTGAACATCATCGCCAAGTTCGTTTGCAATTGTTGTTGAGCTTGGAGACCAAGGAGCACAAGCGTCGATAGAACCGGAAACGATTGCACTTACCATGTTGCTGACTTCCATATCATATGCTTCAATATCATCCATTGTCAGGCCAACGGAATTAAGTGCTCTCTTTAAGATTGTTTCTGAAGATGTACCGGATGCATAAGCAACTTTCTTACCCTTCAGATCTTCAAGGGAGTTTACACCATGAGATTTAAGACCCATTACACAGTCTGCGTTGCCGAGCTGTGAGAAGCAGAAGATATCTGCCTGACCTTTGATACACAGTTTGTGTGCGCCAGGTCCGATGTAAGCGACATCAATTGAACCGGATTCCATAGAAGCGATTTCTGTAGGACCGTCCTGGAACATGTAAAGCTGAACATCAAGACCTTCATCCTTGAAGTATCCTTTGTTGATTGCTGTTGCTACCTGCCACAGTGATGCGTAGTTTGCCATGTAAGCAACGTTCACATGTGTCAGATCACCTGAAGCTGCATCTGATGCTTCTGTTTCCCCTGTTGTTTCAGATGCTGCAGCAGTTTCTGATGCTGCCTCTGTTGATGCAGGTGCCTGTGTTTCTTTTGCAGATGAGCTTCCGCATCCTGCTAAAGCACCCATTACCATTGCTGCTGTTACAACAACTGCCATGATTCTTTTTTTCATTTCCCAATCTCTCCTTTTCCTAAAAAAAGTGTGTCGGTGACCGGTTCATTACGCCGTTCACCTGTATCATTATAATCTCACATTCCGCGCAGAGCAGTCATTTCCTGAAGATGACGCTTCTGTGCGGTCTGTAAGATAATAATTCACTTATTATTTCTGAACTTCCAGATATTCCTGATATACCTGACTCCAAATGTAATTCTTCAATTCAACGAATCTCGGACTCATCTTTGTTGCCTGATCTCTCGGATGAGGAATATCAATATCGATGATCTCTTTGATACGTCCAGGACGTGCACTCATGATGACAACTCTTGATGCCAGTACGATGGCTTCTTCAATATCATGGGTAACAAAGAAACATGTCTTGTTCTCTTCCTGCCATGTCTTTAACAACTCTGTCTGAAGCTGTGTTCTTGTCTGGGCATCCAGAGCACCAAAAGGCTCATCCATAAGAAGAACAGAAGGATTAACGGCATAAGCTCTTGCAATGGCCACACGCTGTTTCATACCACCGGATAATTCCTTCGGATAAGAATCTATAAACTTCTCAAGACCTACCATCTTGATATACTTCTCAGCGATGGCATCCATTTCTGCCTGGGACTTACCCTGAAGTTTCAGACCAAACTGAACATTTTTCTTAACTGTCAGCCAAGGGAACAGTGCATACTGCTGGAAGACAACGCCTCGATCCACGCCTGTACCTTCAACTTTGTGTCCATCTACGATAACTTCACCGGATGTCGGTTCCAGAAGACCTGCGATAATATTCAAAAGTGTGGACTTACCGCAGCCGGAAGGTCCGATAACACAGATAAACTCATTCTCCATGATGTCAAGATTGGCACCATTTAAAGCGATCATTTCACCATTTCGTGTGTCGTATTTCTTTACGACATTACGAATACTGACTTTTATATTTCCCTCTTTTCCTGCCATCCTGTTAACTTCCTTTCAAAATATTTAAGAATCTTCTCTGCCAGCATACCGATGATACCGATGATAATAATGTAGAGAAGCATTGGTGTTGTTTCATAAGAGTTAGATAATGCTTTGATACGCATACCAAGACCGGCAACTGCACCTGTTGATTCGGCAGCGATCAGTGTTGTCAGGGCTGTTGAAATACCAAGACGGATAGCTGTGATAATAAATGGTGTTGTTGCTGGGAAAATAACCTTAACGAAAAGGTCTGAATCCTTTGCACCAAGTACTCTTGCAGCTTTGATCAATGTCTCATCCACGTTGATAACACCCTGGAAAATTGTGACTGTCATTGTAAGGAATGTAGCCAGCCAGATAACGATGACCTGAGGTGTACGACCGACACCAACACCGATAACAACCAGTGGTACGTAAGCCAGTGGTGGAATGTTTCTGATGAACTGGATCCATGGCTCAATGATGAATCTTACAGGTCTGTACCATGCCATCAGGAACGCAACCGGAACGGCTGTAACGAAACCGATCAGGAAACCAAGTAATACGGAAATCAAACTGCTTCCGATATCCTTGAACAGTAAACCTCTTGAAACCATCGTCTGGATGGAACCAATAACTTTAATCGCATTCGGAAAACATCTGGATGTACTTGGGATGATTGATAAAACTGTCCATAATATCAATGCTACTACTAATGAAATCAGCAGCCAGACACCCTTTGGAATCTTTCCGACAAAATCAGCGCCTTTGCTCTTCTTGCCCATTCTAAAAAACCTCCATTTAAAATTCTGTCTGTAAACGATATGTACTGTGAATTAATATCCGAGATAAGTCTTAATGATCTCCAGATATTCATCCGGATAAAAACCAATCTCTCCTGAAAATCTTGTTAACGCGATCAAACCGCCGTCAATCTCTTTGACGGATGCAAGCATCTTCGCATTGTCTGTCTTTAAGCCGCCGCCATAGACAACATCCATGCCATCTGTCACTTCCTTGACATAAGAAGCAATCTTCCGGATATAATCTGCATCCGGCGGAATCTTTCCAGGTCCAATGGCCCATACAGGCTCATAGGCAATGGTGACTTTACTCTTGTCTACGCCTTCAAGACCTACTGTCAGCTGTTCCTTCAGAACCTCCTGCCATCTTGGTTGTTCATCAGCATTCTCTCCGATACAGTAAAGTACATCCAGACCAGCTGCAATAGCTGCCTTAATCTCTTTGTTCAGGATTCGGTTGACAGCTGCTGCATCTGTACCCTTGCCTTCAGCAATGATACTCAGCTTATCACGGCGCTCTTCACAGTGACCAATCAGTACAGCATCACACCCGATGGCTTTCATGGCATTACCTGTACGATTTGAAGTAAAGGCACCGAAGTTGCCGCCAACGGCTGTATCCTGTCCCAGAACACTCTGTGGTCCGATCTTCAATGCACTGTCTGCTTTTCTTGCTGAAACAGCACCGATCAGATGGGCTTCCGGGAAAAACATGGCAAACTCTACATCCTTTGGATCGTAAGCCGCCAGCTGATCCTGTGTGTGGGAGACAATATATGGTCCCCATTCCGCCGGCGAAGCGATACGGTTAACGCCGCCTGCCTCTGTTGGAATATCAAATCTCTTCAGATTCAGATAAATATGTTTCATTGTTACAATTTCCTCCCTATATTGTATCATCTATCCTCTTCCAAGTATATGGATAAGAAACTTTTAGATATAGTCTCTGAAATTCAGGAATTCAGGAAGCGGGCCACCGATCAGCGGTTCGCACCATTTCACAAATTCATCCGTGATGTCATTGCCTCTCTCGTTGATATAAGCTTCAGGAAGCTTTCTCTCATAAAGCATGACATCCTTCAGCGGTACAAGTACCGGTTCAACCTGATAAATATCCCCAGGCTGACGTTTAAAGCCGATCATATGTCCACCATTGCCGCTAGTCACAGCTTTGACAGCCAGCTCACCTACCAGAATTGCTTCTGCTCTGTCCACCGGTGACTGGAGGGCAATAGATGCTCTTCCGCAGATACCCGGTTTCTCACTTCTGGCTTTGATACCCAGTTTCTTAATGACCAACTCAGCCAGATAAGCACTGACATCGCCATAATATACAGCTCTGTCGCTCTTGAAAATCGGAGGAACAATGGATTCACCATTGACGTTCGTCAAACCTTCACTGGCAACAACAACAACGCCGCCTTTTTCCTTGTAAAGTCTTTCTACATCTTCCAGAAATTCATCTTCATGGAATGGTCTTTCCGGCACATAGATCAGATGCGGTGCATCACCTTTCTTACGTCTTGCAAGGGCTGATGCTGCAGTGATCCATCCGGCATTTCTTCCCATGGCCTCAATGACACTGACATGGATTGGAAGTGACTTAACATCCTCTCCGACTTCCTGTGTCGTTGCTGCCAGATATCTGGCGGCACTGCCATAGCCCGGTACATGATCTGTCATTGCAATATCATTATCCACCGTTTTCGGAATACCTGCAACACCGATGCCGTGATCCCGACAAACTTCATAAATATGTTCACATGCATCCATCGTACCATTCCCGCCATTTAAAAGAACATAGCCGATATGGTGTTTCTTAAAAATCTCAGGCATCTTCGCATAATCTTCTTCATACAGCGGATATCTGGATGATCCGATGGCCGAAGCCGGTGTGTGAAGCAGAAGTTTCAGCTTCTCATCTGAAAATGCTGTCAGATCAAGAAACTGTTCTGTAAAGATTGCGCCTGTTCCGCCAATTGCTCCCAGAACCTTTCCAATTGATGGATTCTTTTTAGCTTCACGGATAACGCCATACAAAGATGCATTGATTACTGCGGTCGGTCCGCCTCCATGTACAACTAAAAGATTATCTGCCATTTATCTGCACTCCTATCATTTTGCACATAATTATATAATATGCACAAATGTTTTACATTTTTTGTCAATGCTTTGTTTCTTTTGATATACTTATCCTAACACAGTTTTTGTTTAAAATAAGGCCTATTTTATCCAAACGTTATCCTACTTTTTGCACATTTTACAAAAATTTTTTTGTGTATTTTCAACGATACAATTTTGATATATTCAATTTTAACACAAAATTGGAAATTTCTTCCGACTTTTTGTGACGAAAAAGCAGACTAAAAAGGCCAAAAACCATTTTAGTCTGCTAAAACTTTGACGCAAACGTTTGCTTTTTAAAGAGCAACTGCGAATTTATAAGTATTGTAAATATTGATGCAGATGATGATAAACATCAATGCCATAAACAATTTGTCAACTTTCTCATCTTCAATCTTCTTGTTGATCCTGCTGCCAATCGTACCGCCCAGAAGACCGCCGATGACCATTAATACAAGATAAGACAGCTGTACAGGCGGAATCGTTCCCGTAACGACGGTCTGAACCAGACTGGTAACCTGCGAAAAGACAATAATGTACAGTGAAGCCAGTGCTGACTCCTTGGTAGACATAGAAAAAAGAAAACCAAGCACCATCAGATTGATCGGACCACCGCCAATGCCAAGAAAACTTGACATAATACCGAGAACCAGTCCCACAATCACACACACAGCAGCATTACTCAGTGTCAGTGTATGTATTTTCTTCTTAAAAATTGTATACACAAACGTTATACCTGTCACGCCGATCAGCACGATTGCCTGCACCATGCCTACAAAATTCTCATTGCCCACGGATGCTTTCACTGTCTGAAACATCATCTTGCCGGCCACACCGCCAACGGCTGCACCAACGGCCAATAAGGTCGCAATCCGAAGATTCAGTTTCTTGCCGGCACGCATGTTCTTGTATACCGATACCACCGACATAGTCAGAACCGTACAGCCGGACAGAAAACTGATACAGGATACGCTCATCACATTCATGGCGTCCAATACCGGCTTGATGATCACACCACCGCCGATACCACAGATGGAGCCCACGATGGATGCCAACAGGCTGACCGCAAAAAATACCACTATCATATTTCATTACACCTCCATTAACATGATGTAAGCATAACACTCACCCAGCAAAAATCAAAGGGATATAAAGCAAAACGTTTGCTTTATATCCCTTTTTTTAGTGTTCTTCCCAATCAAAAGCACATCGAACCGCTTTGTGCCAGCCCCGAAGCAGTTTCTCACGCTTCTCATTCTGCATATCCGGAATAAATGTCCTAGACAGCGACCAATTCTGTTTGATCTCATCCTTATCCTTCCAGTAGCCCACAGCCAGCCCTGCAAGATACGCCGCGCCAAGGGCCGTTGTCTCAATGCATTCCGGCCGAAGCACATGTCGGTCCAGAAGATCTGCCTGAAACTGCATCAGGAAATTGTTGGCACATGCACCGCCGTCTACCCTGAGATCCGTCAGCAGAATACCTGCATCCTTCTCCATAGCTTTCAGTATATCATAGACCTGATAAGCCAGTGATTCCAGGGTTGCCCGGATAAAGTGGGCCTTTGTAAAGCCTCTTGTGATACCGACAACCGCACCTCTGGCATACTGATCCCAATAAGGGGCACCTAATCCCGTAAAAGCAGGCACCACATAACCGCCGGCCGTATCATCCACGCTTTCAGCAAATGCTTCCGACTCCGATGATTTTTTCAAAAGCTCCAGGCCATCTCTTAACCACTGAATAGCCGCTCCTGCCACAAATACACTGCCCTCCAGAGCATATTCCACATTTTCATCCGTGCCTGCTGCAATGGTCGTCAGGAGCCCCTGCTCAGATTCAACGGCATGATGCCCTGTGTTCATTAGCAGGAAGCATCCCGTGCCATATGTATTCTTGGCCATACCTTCTTCAAAACAACATTGACCAAACAAAGCTGCCTGCTGATCCCCCGCTGCCCCTGAAATAGCGATGGTGCCGCCGGTCACATCCGGATCTGTATACCCGTAAATGCAGCTGGACGATTTCACTTCAGGCATCATAGTCATCGGAATATCCAAAACTTCCAGCAAACGCTCATTCCAGCAAAGGCTGTGAATATCAAACAGCATAGTTCTTGAGGCATTGGTATAATCCGTTACATGGATCCTGCCGCCGGACAGATTCCAGATCAGCCATGTATCAATGGTTCCAAAGAGTAGTTCACCCTTTTTGGCCCGCTCCCTGGCGTCTTCCACGTGATCCAGAATCCATTTAATCTTTGTCCCGGAAAAATAAGCATCCGGGATCAGCCCCGTTGTCTTCTTGATAAAGGCTTCATAGCCCTTTGCCTTCAAATCCTCAATGATAGGTGCTGTTCTTCTGCACTGCCAAACAATGGCATTGTAAATCGGTTTACCCGTCTTTTTATCCCAGACAACCGTTGTCTCACGCTGATTGGTAATACCGATGCCGGCAATATTCTCCGCAGTGACATGTGCCTTCCCCATGGCTTCTGCCATCACATCCTGAATACTCTGCCAGATTTCCTCCGGATCATGCTCCACCCATCCTGGATTTGGAAAGATCTGTGAAAATTCTTTCTGTGCCACTCCGGCAATCCGTCCGCCATGATCAAATAAAATACACCTTGAACTTGTGGTTCCCTGATCC
>OGCO01002815.1_pt1 | contig 21886 bp, 24 predicted proteins | sample 1570171 | NCBI WGS metagenome assembly OGCO01 (sample SAMEA4370583, study PRJEB24528) | human gut metagenome
TCAGGATTTTACTGTCTTTTTTTCTTCAAGGTGGTGCCACCAGCAACCGAAAATCGGTTTGTATAGCACTATTTCTCAATAAGTTATATCTTTCCTACGATGTAAGTCCCTTGAATAAGGTTTTCACAGCTTTGCACCGTTCAACATCAGTTTGTATCTTGGGTACGCATTTCTGAATGCGAAGATAGTACATTTTCTGATATTAAATTCTTTAATTTAGATTTTTGTTAGTAAGTCGATGAAATTATTTATTTAGAATATCTATACATCTATCTAACATGACTTCATTGTCAATTATTACAATATGCAGTTTTTTTCTTGTCCTAGTGATTATTTGATATAACATTTGTCTTTGCGAATAATAAGTATTATCAGCAATTAAATCTCCTTGAGAATTATATTTAAAAGAGTCATCTATGACTATCACAACGTTGTCGAACTCTTGACCAACTACAGAATGTGCGCATTCTGTATCACCGGATAAGTATGCTTCATAATGGAAGGTTGAGCGTGTTCCCGGTGTGTAATTAGGCACTTTCCAGTTTTTCTTCGATAATTCTTGCAGCAATGATTTTGCAGAAAAATAATTTTTGCAATATGTAAGTTCAATGTTGGGATAGTCTATGTTGGATATATTCTTTTTGAGATTGAAAAGTTGTCTTATAAAATATGCAATTTCTTTATTTGTTCTAATTTTATCTGTTAGCTTATAGGGGGTACATGATAATTCTTTTTCAATCCTTTCTTTGGTATGGTAATTTTTCTCATTATCACGCAAGTATTGGTTTTCATCGTATGAGAATATGCATTTTTTATTGAAAGTGCGTACTTCCTCTATATATTTATCAAATTGATATGGATACATTCGTTGGGCTTCGTCAATTATAATTAAGTCAAAATCTGTCGTATTCGGAGCATATTTAGGCATATGTATGCTCCAACCATATTCTTCCATTAAGATTTTGTGACCACTATTTAGTGGAGCACAATGTAAAATAAGTACTTTTTCGCCTTTCCGAATGCTTTCTTTAGCTATATGATAAGTCAATAATGTTTTGCCTGTTCCTGCACTACCTGTTAAAGCTATGAATTTTGTTGTTGCGTCAGATAACTTTGTTCGGATTTCATTATATATTTGTTCTTGTTGAACTGTAAGAAAATATCCTTCTGCCATAAATTTTTCAGGAGAATTGAAAGGAGAAACTAAATAGTCGGATGGATTAAATAAATCATCAATATTGTTGAATGTTACTACTTCTTGAAGCAACAGCTTGTTGCACAACTCATTAAAAGTCGCTTCTTTTATTTCATTATTGCTATCTTTTCTTATGAGTTTGTAAAGCTTATTTTCATTTAAAATATAGGTATAAATATAAATTTCCTTATTCAAGAACTCGAGGTAGTATTTATTCTTTTGCTGTTGTTTGAATATCTTGTCTATTGAACTCTCCGTTTTTATTTCTATGTTGATAATATAATTATCACCAAATCTAAGTAAATCAAATTCTTTTCCAATTTGTGGTATTGAATATCCTAAATAATAGTTGTTAACAATGGTGATGCTATTTTTTATTTTTAACAATTCATTCACAAAAGATTCTATACCATTAAGCTCGTAATCTTTTATTCCACTGATTATTCCGTAACTATTCATAAGTTTTTGGAATAGTGTATTACTTAGTTTTCGATAAGCTTCTATGATAGATAGAATATTGACATTTTTCATAGGGCAAATTTGTAAATACTAATTCTAAATATGATGATAATTTTTACTTGGTGTTTCATCTCTTTGGGCTATTCCAATAATATCCTCCATTTTTCTGTGCCCCTCTAAACTCTATCAAATCTAATCTAACCAAAGAATTTAAGTAGCGTTTAGCAGTCGGAACACTTTTGCCTATTAATCTTGCAATTTTAGACGAATTAAGTCCCGGATATTGCTTGATGATATTTAGTACTTCTTGTTCTTTTGAGTTTACAGTATCATTTACAGTATCATTTACAGTATCATTTACAGTATCATTCTTGATACTGATACCTCTTTTGAATATAACCGTAAACATCCCGTCCGTATGAAAATCAGGCTCAGGAAGATTGGCTTCTTTCATAGCTTCTTGCATACGGGGAATGCCGGATGCCACCCTTTCAACCAAATGCATACGGGTAAACAATCCAAAGATTAATGGGTTGCGTGTCATGCTCTTGTGTCCGAAATCTTTAGCTACGATAGGCAAAAGCCCTCCGGGATTAGAAACCTCTACTCGGTCATCAAACATTTCTATTGTAATGGTTGCTCCCTGTTCGTAATAATCACGATGTGAGAGAGCGTTAATAATGGCTTCTTTAAACACAGTAAGAGGAATTTCCCAAATTTCTTCTCTTGGTCCTGCTCCCTCAATTTTATAAGCTACTTGCAGTTTACTTTCTAGCCATGCCATAGCCTGCAAATATTGTTGGTATAGTGGACCGCCAAAGGTTTTATCATCAATGATATATACTTTGGTTGTTCCTTTGAAAAGGACACATCTTGTTACTGCGTGTGGAAACTTTCGTTCAGGTTGTTTCCCAAAGAACATGGCTGCTCCATTCTTGGCTACTCCGTTATCCGTAAACAGTTCCAAATTCTCAAATATCTGTTTGTTGGCAGTCGATGGACTTAGCTTTGCTTCCGTGCGAAAGTCTTTTATCGCTTGTTCATCTGCATCTGTGTAAATGTTGAACCACGAACAAGGGATAGCATCAAAAAATATTTTGTTGCATTCCTGAAAGAAACTGCGCATTTCTTCGACAGTACGAAGTTTCTGTGAGTTTGCTCCCTCACGCACAAAGATAGAACCGGAAAATATATAAGGTTTATCTTTCCCTGATGGAACATCAATTACCCAAACTGTCTTATCCTCGATATTTACCGCATACATATCACAATGGAGAGCTGGAGATATTTCACTGATAGAGCCTTGAATGGCTGAACGTTTGTCATTTTCCAAACCTGTACCAATAATCTGTCCGTTATCATCTACGCCGATAAGCAAATATCCTCCGTCAGCATTAGCGAAAGCGCAAATTTCCTCTGTTAGTTCACGAACTTTTAAAGGTACACGAACTTTAAACTCTACATTATAGCCTTCTCCGCTATCGATAAGTGATTGTATGGTTTCTGTATTTGTCATAGACATCTATAAATATAATGCAAAAATAGTCATTTCTATTGTTTTAATAACTCTAAAAACAAGGATATATATATGGTTTACTTCAAATTGTTCTTTCTGAAATTAGAGGGGCTGCATCCTCTATACTTTTTGAAAAACTTATTAAGATGGCTTTCATCGGTAAATCCCAATTCTTCAACGATTTCACAAATTCTCATTTGACTATGTAATAATCTATTTTCTACTAACTTTAGTTTGTAGTTTAAAATGTATTGCTGCATAGTTTCATTAGTATGTTTTTTGATATATCGTCCTAAATAATTCTCCGAAATGCCAAAATGTTGGCTTATATCTTTTGCTCTGATTTTACCTGTTTTATAGATGTTTGCTTGAATATACTGCAATATGTCAAGCGATTTGTCCTCAGAGCATTCATCCACCTGTTCAGGCAAGAACATTGCGATATTGCGTGCTACCACAATAATAATCGTATTAATTATTTGTGTTATAATCTCCTTGCTGTATAAATTTCGGTTAATATATTCCCTGATAATCGCTTCAATCATGGGTTTCACCAATAGCTTATCTACTTTATTTCTTAGTATACAACCGGGTTGATGATTAGCATGTTGAAGAATAAACTCCAGTCTTTGGATATTTTCAGCACCGAAAACAGAAGAATGTATATATATGTCGTTAAACTTGATGTCGACAAACTTAGTTGTTGTATGGATTTCGAAAGAATGCGTATCTCCGGGAGTAATCATAAACAAATGTCCGTCATGATAAGGAAACATATTGTTGTTAATCCATTGGATGCCTGTTCCTGAAAGAATATATACTAATTCAAAAAAGGTATGTTCATGCTCTTTTAGCAAGGATTCGTCAAGCTCGCTAAAACTAATTTCGAATGGTTGATGTAGGTTTTCTCTTTTCATGCCATAAATATAGCCCTAAAAAACGGATTAATACCAAAATAACGAAAAATAATACCTAAAATTAGCCGAAAAATCGGTATAACTTTGCAATATATTTAAAATTATAGCTTATGAAAACTGAAATGGAAAAATGTTTGGCAGGTGAATGGTATGATTGCCACGACCCGTTTTTTATGGATTTGAAAAGTAAAGCTCATCACTTGTTGATGAAATATAATTCTTTGCCGTATGAACAAAAGACTGAAAAATATGCCGTACTAAAGGAAATGTTTGGAAGTATAGGCGCAAATGTTTCTGTCGGTCATTCGTTTATATGTGATTATGGATGCAATATACATATCGGTGATAATGTCACCGTAAATACTGGTTGTACATTTGTCGATTGCAATAAGATTACCATAGGGAACAATGTGCTGGTAGCACCTAATGTACAAATCTATACGGCAACTCACCCGGTAGAGTTTAATGAACGACTTGTATTGACAGAAACCCCGGATGGCTGTAAGTATGTCCGTCGAACTTTTGCCCTCCCTGTCATGATAGAGGATGGCTGCTGGATTGGCGGTGGAGTAATTATTTTACCGGGAGTGACAATAGGGCAAAAATGTGTGATTGGTGCAGGAAGTGTTGTAACCAAAGATATTCCGGCAAATAGCTTGGCGGTAGGAAATCCTTGCCGGGTGATACGGAAAATCAATCAAATGTAAGGTTATGATTAAATTAGTAGCCTTTGACTTAGACGGTACAATCGGAGATACAATTCCCATGTGCCTCAAAGCCTTAAAAAAGGCAGTAACTCCCTATGTTACTCTTAATGATGTATCCGAAAATGATATTTTAGAAACTTTTGGACTAAATGAAAAAGGGATGATAAAAAAACTTGTTGGTTATAATTGGGAAAATGCTTTGGATGACTTCTACGTGATATACGAACAAATGCATATAATGTGCCCTCGTCCTTTCGACGGTATAACAGAACTGATTGAGAAGTTAAAAAAGAAATCTATTCTTATTGCTTTGGTTACAGGAAAAGGAGAAAAGAGCTGTGCGATAACATTACGTCAATTTAATATGGACACGTGTTTTGATAAAGTAAAAACTGGAAATCCTTTCAAAAATAATAAAGCAGAGAATTTTAGGGAACTGCTCGCAGATTATAAATTACAACCGGATGAAATGATATATATAGGTGATACAGTTTCAGATATTGTGTCTTGTAGGGAAGTTGGAATACGATGTTTATCTGCTTCATGGATAACTTCTTGCTTAGATGCACAAAAATTAGAAGCTCACAATGCTGGGAATGTTTTTTATTCAATAGCTTCACTTGAATGCTATTTAATGGGATGACAAATATATGTGCTTAATAAAAAAACATTTAGTATTTCTATTGTATGAACAAAATATCAGATTTGAGTTTCTTTCGATTATTATCGGAATGCTCACAACGTAAAGTTTTCGGTATCAGAGTTTATGGAAGCTATTGAGGAATTGGCTATTCATTTGGCTGATTTCAGTATCAGCGAACAGGATAATAGCGTTTTATTACGCTATTTTTCATTCGGATTACATAGACTTAAATCGTATCATGTACGGTTTGAGCAAGAAAAAAATGCCTTATTTGTATCCCATTGATGAAGCGATTGGGCTACTGAACAATGAAATACGCCTTGTGGAATGGCGTATCAAGTACCCGGAGCAATTCAAATCACACTTTAACAAACAACCTTTTTCCCCTCTTTATTTGGCAGACAAAACAAATCTGATTGATATAATGGAAATTATCAGCGGTTTATTCCTTTCCAAACATATCGTCTATAAAAATGATAAACCTACTTTCTTGTCCGACTTGTCTAAAGTTACAGGCGCATAATCTATGTTTACTGCCTTTTTCATTTTTTCTATTTCTTCGTTCATTGTACCGAGCAGGGTACGCATTTCCGTCTCTTTTCCGAATACCCGTTTCAGGAGAAGTTTTGTCTTCAGAATGAAGAACAGGATGTTCATTGTTCCTGATCCCTAAGCTCGTATACCTCGTCATCCAGTCTATATTGTTGTATTTGCGTTTTGTGAGAAAACAAAAAATCCTGATTCCGTTTGGAAATCAGGATTTTATTGCCTTTTTTTCTTCAAAGTGGTGCCACCAGGAATCGTAATTTATTCCCAAGTGGTTGAATATCATTACTTTCTAAAAGCGACTCAACCGTAATCTCCTCCGATTGCTCCACCAATGACTTGCTGCGTTTCGCGCAAGGTTGCGTGAAGGTTTCCAATGACAAAGGTAGTGAATTAGTTTGAACTATTGTCATTCTTGTTCTTTAATCTTTTAATTTCCCTATCAAAATCGCTTTCAAGCATATCCATTTCACGTTTACGATAGATGGCAAATTCCTTTTCTGCCTTCTCAATCGCTTGTTTATGCGAAATATTTCCCTTGCCAATCAAAACCTTTCGTTTGTGTGCTATGATTTGGTTGTCCAGTGCCTCTATCCAATCTTTCATTGTCATAGGATTCATTTCCAATGCTTGGAACTCGGCAAAGTCCAAGAAACTGGAAACAAGCAGATTCAGACGTTGGAGTTCAATCTCAGACAAATAGTTTTTGGCTATCTTGACATCATCTTTGGTCACATAGTTGCCCTTGAAGTTGGTCATGCCGACAAAAGGCTTTTCGTTATCCACACGATTGTATATGACTTCGGCAGCGGTATTCTCGTGAACGGCATAATGCAGCTTGTTCTGTACTGTGGCAAAAAACATTTTCGTCATCTCGTCACGTGGGTCATAGTCTGTGGCTGTAGCATATATATCTGTTACTTGCTGATAGAAGTTGCGTTCGCTACTACGAATATCCCTAATGCGCTGCAACAACTCACGAAAATAGCGATTGCCACCCTGCTTCAAACGCTCATCATCCATCGCAAATCCTTTTTGGATATATTCATGAAGTCGTTGGGTTGCCCATCGGCGGAAACGAGTAGCCACTTGAGATTGGACACGATAGCCCAAAGCGATGACCATGTCAAGATTATAGTGGTCAATGTTACGTTTTACCTGACGATTTCCCTCCTGACGAACTAACAAGAATTTCTTGTTAGTTGCTTCTATGGTCAGTTCACCATCTTTATATATGTTGTCTACATGTTGGCTGATATTCTGTTGTGTAGTACAATATATATCAGCCAACTGATTTTGCGTCAGCCACAAGTCTTCATTAGCAAAGCGCACAGACACACGAGTTATCTCGTTATCGTCCTGATAGAGTATTATTTTATTTTCTTCTGACATATTTTATCTTTTCTAAACTGCTGCAAATGTAAACACTGATATGTTATCTCTTTTTGAAGATAAATAAGAAATCTATGAACTTAACATAATTGACTATGCTTGCCAAGTGCCTATTATTACCGGAATGGTTTCTGCTTATATAGGCAGGCGTAGTGTCAAGAATCTGTTGATACCTTTTTATGTCTTTTTGGTTGTCCACTTCATAAAGAGAGGCATAACCATCTTTTTCCAACTCATCCTTAATGAAATCAGAACAACTCATTAGTGTGGTTGCATAAGCATTACATGATGTAGGACTAAGACCTATTAGCTCCATGAACATTAAGAAGTGCTTTCTGTTGAGTATTTCTTTTTCCGTTAACTCTCTCATGATTCTGGCATTACAAATCCTTTATTTTCTATTTTATCTATAATTTTCATCAGTTGCTTACATTGTTTAGGAGAAGGCAATTTTCCCAAATTGATATAGTCGCCTATACCATTAATGAATGATAATTCACCATAAGGAAGAATTGCTTCTTTCGCAACCTCGGCATAAACCTTATGCCAATAAGTCGCACCCAACTTAAAGATTTCAACAGACAAGTCAACACTGCTATTGAACTTGTGTGCTCGCTTGGCAACCATTTCCGCATCCCTCGTTTCTTGTAGTGAAATAAGACTGGCTATAAACTGGTCGGAAAGTTGGAGTTTCAAATCCTTGCATTTCTTCCAAGTGTCAAGTTTACGAGACATAGAACGTACCAATCCACCATCAGCCTCTTTCATTAAAAATTCATGGATAGCATGAGCTATTTGCTCCAATTCGGTTGCAAGTTGGTGGTACAATGTCTGGTTTTTCCATATGGAGACCCAATCAAGGTCTGTGTTTTTGGGTAGCATCGACATCAACTTAGCAATAGAATAAGGCACAATCTGTGCCTTATTACCACCCGAAGGATACCACTTTGCTTTGTTTACCATACGGTCTAGGGTGTCAAATACGATAACACAACAAACACATTTCTTGAAATACTCTTCGTTTATGCTATCTCTTGACTTCTCATATATATCGTCAATGGTGCCTGCAAAGCGTTTAAAGTTAATAGCAGAACTTTGACACACTTCATGAGGATTCATAGCAAAAGCATTCAAACACTTTGCCAATTTCTCTTTTTTGAGGACTTGGTTTTTAGGATGTTTAGCTATGAACTGCTGACGCTGTGCAGGTGTCAGTTTCATTTGGTCTTGTTCCCATTTTCCCCTTGAACGCTCATAATACCAAATAGTTTGAAATGGATTCCCATTTACCGGTGGTGCCATTGTCTTCAAAGATAGTTTCTCCATCATCACATGGAATGGATGATTAGAAAAGAAGTCTGCGTCGGATACTGCATTTTGGCTATTAGCACATTGAGAAATCTTCTTCGTGATATCATTGTAGCGTTCTATCTCATCTTCTGACATTTCGTTTTCGATATTGAGAACGGTCAATTTCATAGGTACAAAGAGGTTTTGCATATCATCCGCCATCTTTTCTTTTTTGATAATGGCATTAGCCAAAGACGCTGTTGTTTGACCACCATTTATGATTTGTGGATCTCGCATGTGAACTATCTTTGTGCCGTCTGCTGAAAAACGAACAGAACGTGCTACAACGGCAATGCCATTGTTATAGGTAAAAAAGTTTTCTGGGGATTTGATAATCGTATCTCGTATTCCACGATTAACTTTTCCTCGTATACTTAAAAATGCACGGACATTTCCTTGAAGTAGCTTGCTACCATATTTTAGATAAGCATTTGCTAAGAAGTTACCAGGAACAATACCCAAATACGCATCATAGGCAGCCTCTTCGCCAATCTGTGCTTTCAAGCATTGTATGCCGTCACATCCAAACTCCTCTGTATCAAATTCAATAATCTCAGAAGAATTAGACGAGTATGTTTGGAAAAACCGTTCTAATGTCCAAATGTTTAATACAACTGGACGGTCTAAGAAATCTTCTCGACTAATATTTTTAACCTGTTTACTGAGGATAGAGTTTGAGATTATAACGAATTTGAATCGCACAATATTCCAGTTCAGTCTGCCTTTGCCAGCTCTTTCCTTTATCTCCTTGGCAATATTTAATGCGGGGTCAGAGTCATCACAATAATCAGACATTTTACCGGTAACGCTCTCCTCTATAAAATTGCGCATTCTTGTATAAAGCTCATCAATGCGTGTATTAGTGAGAGTTTGAACGGTATCAATCTCATTTGAAAAATCACTGGCAATCATTATTAGTGCACCGTCTGCTTCATCGTAGGCATAGGCATCAAACGCCATTAGACGGTTCCTCTTGCCACGAATCTCTACAGAGATGGGCATGGCATCACTAACATCTCCCGTTTCTTCTAGGATTTCGAGAGATTTTTCTATGAATTGTGTTTCTGGAGCCGTTCCTTCATGCTCCGCATCGAAGCGAAGTTGCTCCATGAATTGTTTTCTATAATCTTCTATCTCCATGGGGTCGTTGACTTGAAGGTGTCTAATTCAGACAAAATTATTTCGTACTGTGATTTTGCAATTGCCCTTGGAAGCAAATCTCTCCTCAACCTCGGAAAGTCCTCTGTTACAGCAAACGTCAAACGGTCTGTTATCTCATAAACATAGTTGTCGTATTCTGGAGATCCCTCATATCCATAAGTTGAAAGTTTAGACATGAAAATGTCTCTCACAAACTGATTGTGTATGTTAATCAGTAGTGCATTGACAATATTGTTTAGCTTTAAGCCTTTGTAGTTGGTACTCATCTTTTCAAGAGCAAAAACGACAAGGCTACCATTTTCATTTCCATCAAGCTGTTCAATAGAAGAAATTTTAACTAACTCTTTTCCTGAAAAGACTGTTTTAATTTCAATCCATTTATCATCAAAGGAAAAGTCCTTATGAGTCTTTTCTGGCCCCATCCAACTTTCAATAGCTTTTTCTACACCAAATGTAGGAATCATTGTGTCTTTCAAGAAGAGCAATTCACCAATGATACCCATAATTTCTGGCTCTGTAAGATTTCCAGTTGATGGCTTAAATAGCTTCTTCCAAGAGAAAAAGCGGTTGCAAATTTCCTTGTAACCTTGGTTTACGTCCGTAATTCCATCTACAGCGTCAGCCAAGTCTTGGCAGAAAATGCTAAAACGTTCGAGCAATTCATCTTTCTCTAATGAGAAACAGATTGAGTTGAAAGAGTCGTGCTTAAACTGCTCGACTAAAATCAGCTCTGAACATTTAACCTTAATGGGTGTAAATGCACCTCTGTATTCAAAAGAATAGAGTCCACTATCGTTTTTTCCGACATACAAATCCAATGCCGAGTTGCCATTTAATCTTTTGTAAAATCCTGCATCGAAACCTTCCTTGAAGGTGTCGAAAATAGAGTTATTCGTCTTCATCGTCCAGTTCTTCAGGTTCGTCCATCAAGTTTTGTGTATAGTAAACTTTATTCACCTTATAGTGTTTGGCTTTATCTACACCTTTCACACCAGGAAAACCCATTGCAAATGCCGCTATGTATGATTGTCCCAAATCACTTCTGAACTTGATGAGTTTCTGCTCTTCATCCTCATTCTCTTTGGGCGGTTTTGGTACAATCAACATTACAATCAGAATTGGCTTTCTATTTGGCAAATGTTCAAAATAAGCCTTTGAGGGGATAGTTCGGTCTATGCTGGAGCCTTCTTCTTCCCACTTTGCTTTGCAAGCACTAACGGCTTTAGCAATCTGTTCCTCACTCAATGCCAATTTACCAGCACTAGTGTTAAGAAGGCGCCGTCTTGAGCTGACGACAATAGCATTGTGCTCAATGTGGATAGCACGTCCTGCACAGGTCAATTCCTCTAATCCTTCTATATCAAAATGCGTTTCAGATTCACCTCCTTGGAAAACGATATCCCAATAATCAAGACCTATTGTGTTGACGTCATTTATGAAGTCTTTGATATACTCCTCGTTGAAACTTGGATTCATCTTGGAACACACTATGCCACCAACAAAACTTGAAATCAATGATTTGGGTACATCTCTAACAATATATGCGCCCTTACCAGACTTCTTGAAATTATAGCCTTGTCTCCACAGTTGAAAAGCCAAGGCTTTTGTCTGTGCGACATTCTTCTTGTTTTGTTCGGTATTCAGACTAATGTACGGGGTTTCATGTAAATTACCATAGAATGAAACTTGCTCATTCAGGTCAAATGACATTCGCATTTTGTTAGAGGCAGTGATTTGCAACTCTTCGCAATTATCTCGTACCTTAATGCCAAAATCCTTTGGAGTGAGGTGTTGGTCAAACATCTTACGAAGCTGCTCTTTTAAATCTTCTGAAGCCTTTGAAATTTCATCGTACCATCTTGCGCTTGCCATGGTGGTCCAAATCTGAAATATGTCCTCGTATTTAGGTCTATATCCAAACCATCTTCCCATCTGCATTAACACATCAAAGGTCGCTGTGTTTCGATAGAAATAACTGGTAAGTAGACCTTCCAATGTCAAGCCTCGTGAAAGAGCAATACCACCAACTGCGATAACACGTAATGATGGATTTTTTTTATAGTCTAATTTATTACTATTCTTAGACCCATTGACCACGACAATTTTAATGTCTTTGATTGCTTTGATAAGATTCTCTTTATGAAGGACTCTGTCAATAGAAATGTTACCAATAAAAGAATAGTGCTTATTCCATAATTCTTCCAAAGTCTTATATAAAGGAAGGTTCTTGTCGGCATCTGTTCCACTGAAAGAAAATTCTATTTTTGATTTGAAATCATTATAGATTTTCTCAACATGTTCCTTGATTACCCTCTGGACTTTTACAAAGCGTGACATGTTTACAAGCATACTACGTGGTTTCCTGCTATCTCCGCGCAAGTCTCTAATAGCATTAGCTAAGAAGAAGCAATACATGGAATGAGTTAGTGATTTCGGAAAAACACCATCCCAGTTCTTGCTGTGCTTATAATAAAATGGACCATTGTTAAGTCCATCTATATCATTAGATGTTCTATCTTTATATTCATCGCTTGCATAGTCAGGCTCTTCAATATCTGTAATGAAGCGCACATTTCTATGAAACGCTCCATCTTCATCAAAGATTTTCTTTGCTCCTATATATGTGGATGGACTCGGCAAAACATACATGAAGTTTTCAGGAAAAAGATCTGCATTCTTCATGCTGTCAACTGAATCAGGATCAATGAAACAGTTAGCGAAGGGGGTTGCTGTGAAACCGACATACGTTGCGTTTTTGAACAATGCGCAAATTTGCCTGATTTTTGCATTGGTCTTTGTCGGATTAGTTTCGTCCTTATTAGTGTTCAGTGAAGCGTTATCTGCCTCGTCATCAATAAGTAATAGTGGGCAGTCGATATATCCCTTAGAAGGATCGTAGTTATTGTTTTTAAGCCAGTTGTATAGCTTGTTAAGAACCGAAACATTCTTCTTTATGACAAGTAAAACTGTCTTGTGCGAAGCCAAAGATGTAACAATGTTGTCATTGGTTGCAATAAAGTCATACGCTTGTGTAGTTAGCGAAGTTGCCCGTACTTCCTTCATATCCAATCCGACACCGACACGATGCGTTTCTGGTGTTTTAAGAATAGGATTCATGGTGCGGGCTAGCCCAACGATGCCTTCGTCAATACGCTGCTGAGTCTGTTGACGTAGACTCTCTGTAATTCCAGCCAAAAGAATCACAACTTTATAGCCCGCATCAACAGCCTTGCATATCAACCCTGAATAGGTTGCGGTTTTGCCTGATTGCACATCACCAATCACAAGACCTCTACGAAGGCGTATGCCCTCAAATTCTTCAGTCGGGTTGCCAAGGCAATTCATGATTTGAGGGAGAGTTATTTTGTCAAGGAGTTCAATGCTTTTGGGATTCAGCGAAGAAAACTCCTCAAGATACCTTTTGTATCTCGTCCAAAAGTAAGGGTCTTCAATGTTTTCTTCATGATACCAATCCCTCAACTGGTCGTAATCATCAAAAATGGCACACCCTTTACTATGTTTGATAGAGAAACGTTGTTCTATATCATGGAATACCAGTTTGTACTCGTCCTCAGTGAGTGTAACATTAAGAAATTTTTTGGTGCTCTCAATGTATTTGTCAATGTTATTATAATTGACTTCTATACCTCGATTTATGTCTGCCTTTACATTCTGGTTCGTAATAATTAGAAAACTTTGTAGGAGTTCATTTTCCATATTTTTCGATGCAATAGTTGTTCAACATTCCTTTTAATTCGCTCTTGGTGCAAAAAGGTTCGGAGGTCATAACGTATTCTATAGCCTCTTCTTTGGATTTCCCAAATTTCATAACGGATTCTACAAGAGTTATACCTTGTTGATACAAATCGTCAAGGCGGTCGTCTTTTTCCAGGATTTCGATAGCTTCGTTGCACCTGTCTATATATATCTGCTGAATGGGTATGCTTAACTGGATTTCATCCAACATATTATCAATGTATGAATGGTAGTCAGCAGGTATATGGTCTTTTACATTTTTGAAAAGCGGGTTTTCCTTGTTTAATTCATAATAGAAGTTGTTGTTGCGTCCTTGCATACGGTTCCAAATATAGCTGATATTGGCATCCACATTTTCTTTTCTTCCTCGATGAGTCTGCTTTCTTGTTGCAATATCCATAGCGTCCTTAACCGTTTTTCTTAACTGGTTAAGGATGTTTTTTGGAATCGTTGCAGTTCTTTTTGTAATATCAATACCCCAAATATCATCAAGACTGTTGGGAATATCAACTCTAATTCTTGCATTCTTAGTAAGTTCGCCTAAACGCATACCAAACCAAGTGCCCCAAATGATAAGTCTCTTGTTACGGTATATGTAAAAGCCCTGAAGGGAACGAAAATTCTCCGCCCCTCCAGCATTTTTCATTTCTTCAGCTGTCATATCCATAGCAAACGGCAACACAAAAGCCTTGACTTTAATTTGTCGTTCTATGTTTGAAGAATCACGATTGCTTATGGAAACCTCTTTCTTTTGAGTGGTCTTTTTATTCTTTTCAAGGAAAGGGTCTTTGGGCTTTAACGCGTGATTGTTTATTTTAATTTTAATAGACTTGTCGTCAAGAAATCTATGATAGATTAAAGACAGATAGTCTGATGTCTTGTTTTGTAGTTCAGTAAGCGCATCAAAGATTTGCCCATCGGAAGATTTTTCAAGTACATCAAAGTCTTGCCAGACTACTAATGTGCCATCTTGCGATGACTCTAATAAATTCTTCACATAAGGTATTGATGCAACTTCATCCTTGTTGAGTTCTTGAAGAATCCATGCTTTCTTTTCAAGGATATAATTATAATCCCATCTGAAAGCATGTACCTCATTAGCTTGTTTACTAATAACAGTTAATATACGACACTGTGACATGGATGCGGATTTCATTCCAAGTCCAAAACGTCCTAGGTCAGTTTCCTGCCGTTCTTCTTCGGAGTCACTTCCATATCTCATTGCCTCAAACAATTCGTCAGAAGACATACCTTTTCCATCATCCAAAATACCGACAGCAAGAGTGTCGTAACTTCTAAGTGGGAAGTATAAGATGACATTTTTGCAATTGGCACTGATGCTGTTGTCTATAATGTCTGCCACTGCTGACTCAAAGGAGTAGCCCATTGAGCGCATTGAGCCCATTAACATATTTGCTCTCGGTATGTTCTCTCTATCTTTACTCATTAGATTTTATTCTTTATAAGAAAGGATTTTTTTTACGACTGCTTTTGCAAGCAGTGGGGGAACAGCATTCCCTATTTGTTGCTGTATATGGGAAATGGGACCTTCAAAGATAAAATCATCAGGAAAACTCTGAATACGCGCAGCTTCTCTTACAGACAATCCTCTATCTTGAAATGGATGAATAAGCATACTTTTGCGATAATTTGATATTACAACAGAAGGTTTGTCTGCTAATAAACGCCTGTAGATACCGCTGTGTGTACGTTTTTTATCTGTATAGTTCTCCATTAGACTGTCAGGAATTGCACGCCAATTTTGCCCCTGTTTTATGTGCTTGTATCTTTCAATAACAAGGTCGTTATTTTTAGAAACAAAATTTTGAGTTGCATTTTCCGAACATTTACGCATTTGCTGAGCATATCCGCTTGCTTCTTCCAATGAAACACGATATGGTAGGATATTGTAACTATCTCCATTACCAAGTATTGGCAAATCACCTATAGCTTCTTCTACACTGATTTGTTTCTCGTGCTTTTCGGGAAACTCGAACTTGACACCATAAGCATTACCAATCAAGAAAAATCGGTTCCGATGTTGTGGAACACCATAATCGGAAGCCCACAGTACCGCTGGAGAAACAGTATATCCAAGATTTTCAAAACATTTCTCAATCATTTTTTGAGTTTCTCCATGATTCATACTTGTAAGTCCTGACACATTCTCAAAAACAAACCAAATAGGATGTAATTCATCCACGAAACGAACAAATTCCCTGAACAATAAATTCTTAGGATTGTTCATATTTCGATTCATGGTATTTGACAAAGAAAAGCCTTGGCACGGAGGTCCCCCCATAATGATAAAGACTTGATTATCACCTACGATTTCTTTTGGCGATAATTTGGTAATATCGTCACAGATAACATGAGCTCCTTTATGATTTCTTCGGAAAGTTTGAGCAGCGCTTTTGTTAATTTCAATAGCATACTTAACATCAATCCCAGCCATTTCCGCACCGAGGCTCAAACCACCAGCACCTGAAAATATATCTAGTCCTATTTTAGGTTGCGTTACATTGTCCTTCCTTTTGGTCATATTGTTAATCTAATATTATTTTAGTATGGCAAGGAATTTTCCTTCATCATTAATTTCAAGGGTTGAATGTTTTTTATTCAAAACATCCAACATCTCGCTTAATTTGTTTGTTTGCTCAATGAGCAAAGTTCTTTGTTTCTGTATCATGACTAAATTATGTCTCTTCTTGCCAAATCATCAAGTGTAACATTAAGAGCATTGGCGATTTTTATCATTGTCTTAAAACTTGGCTGGCAGGTATTTGTCACCCACCTGGAAACAGTGGTTTGGTCTCGATGTAATTCATCTGCCAGCCACTTGTTTGTAAGCTGTTTCTCAGCGAGTATGACTTTTATCCTATTAAGTTGTTTGCTCATAATCCGACTGTTATTTAAAGTCTGAATGCAAAGTTACAAAATTACATATAGATGTAACATTAACAGGGCTAAAATTTCGGCAGAAAACATCAATTTTATAGCAAATCCTGCAAATCTGTGTGTACCCTTGCACAGGGTTTATTATTGGGGGTGGTTGATTTTCGGTATCGCACCGAAGTCTCTGAAGATAATCGGGCAAGAAGTGACAGACAAGACACAACAGGAGATTGCTCAGGCTTTGGTAGGTTGGGAACCAGCGGTAGATGTTCGGGTGGCGTATGTTGATGTACCTGAGCGTCCGGGTAACCAAGTTATTGCCATACACTTTGACGGTTGGGTATGGGGCGAACGTCCACATATATTTCACGGTTGTCCGTATTACAAAGTCGAGAGTACCACGAAAGTCATGCCGCAGGATATGTACGATGAGCGCATCCGCGCCCATTAACCACAGATGTATGCGTGGGAAAGACTGGCGGCTGACGGTGTGACACTGACAGACCTTGATGAGAATCTAATTCGTAATTGTATCCGGCGAGGTATTGACGGTGGACGTATTCCTGAGTCGGCATTGTATGAACCGACCGGAAATATTCTTTCAAAATGGAAGTTACTTAAGAATGACGTGCCGACTAATGGTGCGGTATTGCTGTTTCCCAATAACATAGACGAGTATCCGCAATTTACGCTAAGAATGGCTCGGTTTGTGGGTACGAATAAAAATATGTTCCGAGACAATCAACGTGCCGAAGGTAATTTCTTCCAACTTTTAGATGCCGGAGTTGCGTTCTGTTTCAAGCATCTTTCTCTCAGTGGTAGAATCACCAATCATAGTTTGTAACGGGAGGAACAGCTTGAAGCGCCTTATAATGCGTTGCGTGAGGCTCTTATCAATGTCCTTTGCCACCGTCATTGGGAAAGATATAATCTGACTATCAGTCTTGCCATCTATGATGACCGTATAGAAATAGCAAGTCCTGGTACATTTCCACCTCAGATAACACCTGAAAACATAAAGGAGCCTCACGAGTCATATCCTCATAACTTGAAAGTGGCGGAAGCTCTTTATCGGATGACTTATCTAAGAAAACTGGGGTAGTGGCGCAAGACGTATCATGGAGCTTGTCAGGCGCAAGGTGTGGAAACTCCAACATGGTCTTCTGATGGTGGCTTTGTTACTATTACTTTCATGCGACTTGATTTCGCATCTGGTACAATAAAGACAAACAAGTAGAATAAGAAAGCAACTAAAGATGACAAGTATTGCTCAACTACCGACCAAGTACCGCTCAAGTTCAAGAGATGATTCTTTCAATGAACGAAGACTATATTGCGATGAATGAAATAATGTCAAATATGGGATTCAAACATCGTACATCATTCCAGAAAAATTATTTTCTTCCTACGTTGGAAGATGGTGCAATTGAGCCAATGTATCTTGAACAGCCCAATCATCCGAAACAAAAATACAGACTCACAGAATTAGCAAAGGAGTGGATAAAGAATAATTCAGACCATTCAAAAGAGTAAAAATGGCATCGCAGATTTAAAAGGATTTCCGACTTCGAAGAAAATCCAGTTTCCTGCAAGGACAAGGCGTTTTGAGTAGCTCGAAGTATTTTGAGCAGCTCAAAACATACCTTGCTGTGTTCAGGCGAACACAAGAATCCGTTGGGAACGGATTTAGTGAATATGCCCAAATCTTACCGCCACCATTGCATAGTTATATAATGGATGGCATGAGTGCTGAATTATCTTATTTTTTAAGTGACTATTGAATGAATGGTTTATCTCATTAGACGTTTGACTACTTGTTGATGTACTGATTCAGTTACTTCATTACGTAATGGCGTCACTAATTGACGATGCAAAATGTCATTTTAGTGTACACTCGGATACGCAAAGAACCTTTTACCTCAATATTTACGAATACAAAATTTGTTAGTTCGGTTGTTTTCAAAAAATAACGATGTTTCATCTTATAATATCTGTGCCAACCTCTACCACCCTGTGCCACATGCTGCCAGTAATGGTAATATCCATTGTCTGGTATCGAATTATGTCTTTCTTTGTGGCAAAAGGAATAACAGCAGTCCTAAAAGGTGGAGCGAAAATCATGGGACATAGGCTTGCTCACATGGAATCGGCAAGCAGTAACCCGGACAAACGCTACCATATCGGCGCAACACGCTGCCACTTTCGGGAAAGCCATTGCCGGACAGCGGATTCTATATTCCTTTGCAGCAAAAGAAACAATAACAATAAAAAGAAAGACAATATGGAAATCGTATCAATCGAAAGAAAGACCTTTGAAGCGATGGTCGCCAAGTTCGACCGCTTCGTCCACCGTATGGATGCCATCTGCCATCGGCATGGGGAAAAGACAATGAGCGAGTGGATGGACAATCAAGACGTGTGCCGGATGCTTAACATCAGCCCACGCACGTTGCAAACGCTTCGGGATAACGGAACGTTGGCATACTCGCAAATCAATTACAAGACCTACTACCGTCCCGAAGATGTGAAACGTATCGTCTCCATCGTGGAGGACAGGAGAAAAGAAGCAAGATTCAAAGGCAGGACTATATGAACTGAATATAATGACAATACCCACTAAATCCGAATAGTATGAATGAGTTGATTAACAAAGACAGCGAGTGGATAATCCACTTCATGGGCAGTCTTGACCGACTGCTTGACAACGTAGAGCATCTGACCGCCAACTACCGTCCGACATTGGGCGGTGAGCGGTTCTTCACCGACAAGGAGGTATCGGCACGGTTGAAGGTTAGCCGCCGGACGCTTCAGGACTACCGCAACGAGGGGCGTATCGCCTATATCCAGTTGGGCGGCAAAATCCTCTACCGTGAATCCGACATCGAAAGGATGCTGAATGACGGATACCGCTCCGCCTACCGACAGGCTGCAATCTGATTTTCTTGAAGGAGCGTAGTTTGCCGTCTGCCCTATGGTTGCGAAGCTATGGACTCCCAACAAAAAGAAAAGGAACGGCTTACGAATGAAGCACCAATATCCTGCTTCGTCTGTAAGCCGTTCCTCTATATCCTCTGATTTTCCGTCAGTCGCTTGTTTCCGTTGCCGGATGCTTTTCAAGTGTGTGGCTGGCAGTGACAAGGTTTTCGGGTTGAATACGCTCAAACTTGTTTGAGGAAGATTCTGCCCGAAACGGCATCGCCGCTTGACCTTACCTCTGCCGTCAAAGCCATACGCTACTTTCGCATCCGACATCGGTAACGAGTGGCTGGCGGAATGGGCTTCAATTATACCATAGGTTGTTACCCTTACTACAGGAAACAAACAATGTTATCGGTGTTTCTCTTTTGGTTGTGCTGATTTCATTTATTACAAACCGTCTGAACAATGCACTTTCTTTACTGCATACTCTGAATGCAATGGCTATCACCATTTCAATGTTATAGACATCATAACTGATGCCGTCCGGCTGTTTGATATATTTCCTCGTTTCAACTTCGTCCAGTTCCTTATTCTTATAGATGGAACGAATCGTCTTGCGAATATCGTATGAGAACACTCCGAGCAAGTCGGCAATCTCAAACTTTGTCATCCATATAGGTGCAGTCGGCATGGCGACCACTCCTTTTTCATTGATTGTAATGATTCCTCGTTCCATATCTTACATAGCTTTAGAAAGTACACTCTTTACATTATTCATATCTCTCAAAATAGAGGAATCAAGTACACGGGCATAGTGCTGTGTCATCTTGATATTTGAATGACCGAGCATTTTAGCCACGTTTTCAATGCTTACCCCGTTGGCGAGACAGACTGAGGTTGCATACGAGTGCCGCGCAACGTGGGTGGTTAAGTTCTTATTTATCAGACACAAGTCGGCAATTTCTTTTAGGTAGCTGTTCATCTTTTGATTGCAGGGGACAGGCAGCAATACGTTTTTCTTTTGACAAACTGGATGGTCTGCATACCTGCGGAGAATTTCCAACGGAATATCAAGCAAGGGAATGTTACACATATTCTTGGTCTTTTGGCGGGGTTTGCGAATCCACAGATTACCGTTCTTGTCTTCCACGATATGTTCAGGTGCCAGTTGTTGCACGTCTATGAACGCCAACCCCGTGAACGCAGCAAAGATGAAGACATCACGCACGATTCGGATACGCTCCAATGGAAAATCTTTGTGGTAGATAGTTAGCAGTTCATCCATCGTAAGGAACTCGCGGATAACTTCCTTTTCATGGAATTTGATGCCGACAAACGGGTCTTTGGCTATCCATTCGTTTGCCAAGGCAAGATTGGTTATCTTTTTCAGACATTTCATGTAACGGATAACGGTGTTCTGCTGGCATGATTTTTCCGTCTTGAGATAGAACTCAAAGGCACGTACCAGCTCTCCGTTGACTTCAGTCAGCGGTAGATCCTCTTTCCTATACTTTTGCTTGATAAGTTCCGCGAGATAACGCTTGCAACTTTCATAGCGACGGACGGTAATCAGTGCATAGTCCTTACCGACAAGTGCACGGCACTGGTCATTATGCTCTTGTATGGTGCCGATGAGCGTGCGGACTTCCTTCGGCTCTTTGTCCTGCCCGAAGAATCTTTCTTGCAACAGACGTGCCGTGATGGGCTGGCTCTGTTCTTCCAGCTCACAAAAAATCTGATGCAGCCTGATTCTCGCATTTTCGATGTAGGCATTCAGATCACATGACTTGCGGCTTTTGCCTCTGGCGGATTCCTTAGCCTGACTCCAGAGAGACGGGTCAATGCTTTTGCGGATGTTGTTTTCAACTCGCGTACCATCTACAGTGATACGCATACAAACGGATGCTTCTCCGTTTTTCAGCAGCTTGGTCTTCTTCAAGAAGAAAAGCACATTGAATGAACTTCTTTTCATTTTTCCTACAGTTTTTAGTTTGGACAAAAGTAGGAAACCGACCACGTTTTCTTGATACGCAAAACATTGCAAATCAGCGAGAAAAACTCTAATTCGGTGGAGATTTTTGCTCCACCTTTTATCTCCACCTTTTGCTCCACCTCGAACGGTAATATTTTGCCGTTTTTTGCGTGCTTGGGGAAAATAAAAACTCCCGATTTCTTTTGGAAATCAGGAGTTTACTACCTTTTGCTTTTCTTTTAAGTGGTGCCACCAGGAATCGAACCTTTTGCTTCGGTTTATTCTAACTCCTTGAGTGACTGTACACTTATTACTTTATCTTTTATGAAAGCCATTGAATTAGCATCACACTAAATTCATCGCTTTTCGTAATTGTCTTTGCAATCGTCATCTCTTTGACAATGTAAAGGTAGATAAAAAGTTCGATTTCCGCAAATGTCAATAGGATTTTTATGAAA
>OGCO01002817.1_pt1 | contig 21875 bp, 15 predicted proteins | sample 1570171 | NCBI WGS metagenome assembly OGCO01 (sample SAMEA4370583, study PRJEB24528) | human gut metagenome
GTAAACATGATTCGCGATTTTTCTTCCATTTCGCATGGCTCTGAATCGTTACAAAAAAAGAAAATAATAGGGAATTTGTAGAGTAGATTGACAATAGTAAGAAGTTTATTTAAAATGAAATTACAACCAGAGTGTGTCTCACAGATTGCGGAAATAATTTTTCAGACACGCTCTAATGTTCAGACGAAAACGATGTACCAGGAAAGAAGGTGGAGAAATGAAGAAGGCAGTAATTTCCGTACTTGTCGGTACAGCAGTATTGGCTTTCGTTGCGTGTGGAAAAAATGCTGCAACGGAAAACAGTTCCGATTCGGGTGTTTCAACGGTATCGGCATCCTCGCAGGTGGAAAATGGACAGAAAGCAACCCGTGTGAATCAGGGAACAAATTTGTCTCCGGGGTCACCGAAGAATATCCCGTCCGGTGGGGGGAACAGCTCGGGCAGGACACATCATTCGGAGACGCATCATTCGGAGACACATCATTCAGACGCGCATCATGATTAAGGATGTCAGGGTTTGCTGAACATCCGTGAACGGAAACAGGAGAAGGGGTATCCAAAACGGATACCTCTTTTCTACTTGTCGGGAAAACAATACAATGCTATACTGAACATGAATTTGACGCGAAAAGCGCGGCAGGTTCAGAAAAAACAGCCGGGATTTGTCAGTATACGCGGACATGTGCTGCAGGTAACTCGGGCAGAATGGAGAAAAGAAAATGACAAGAGAAGAATTTGAACAGCTTGCCGGAGCAGGTGTCATTTTATTGGATGGCGCAACCGGATCAAATCTGACAAAAGCGGGAATGCCAAAAGGAGTCAGTACAGAGCTTTGGGTTCTGGAGCACCCTGATATTCTGGCAAATTTACAGAAGGCTTACGTGGAGGCGGGAAGCCAGATTGTCTATGCGCCGACCTTTGGTGCAAACAGATTGAAATTAGCGGATTATGGAAGAGAAAACGAGGTGGAGGAGCTGAATGCACGCCTGGTGGACATCTCGAAAAAAGCGCTTGTCGGAACAGGCGCGCTGATCGCGGGAGATTTTTCTACACCAGGAAAAATGCTGCAGCCAAAAGGCGATCTCTCTTATGAAGAGCTGCTGGAATCCTACACAGAGCAGGTAACAGCGGTAGCAAATGCAGGCGTTGATCTTCTGGTAGCGGAGACGATGCTGAGCGTAGACGAAACGTGTGTCTTTATGGATGCTGCACTTTCTGTCTGCGATCTGCCGATTATGTGTTCTCTGACGCTGGAAGCAGACGGTTCTGCCCTGTTCGGCGGAAACGCTGTGGAAGCAGTTGAGACACTGCAGGAAATGGGAGCATCCGCCGTAGGACTGAACTGCTCGGTCGGACCGGATCAGCTTGAGGCAGTCGTAAATTCCATGAAAAAAGTGGCAAGAGTACCGGTTATCGTAAAACCGAATGCCGGCCTGCCGAAAATCACGCCGACCGGAGAGGCAATCTACAGCATGGATGCGCCGACGTTCGCAAAATATATGAACATTCTGGTAGACGCAGGAGCAGGCATTGTCGGCGGCTGCTGCGGAACGACACCGGAGTATATTCGTCTGGTGAAAGAAATGCTGGATGCGAGAAAGTAAATCAAAGATTACAATTCGCAGGAAACTGTGAGATGTAATGAATTCCCCTGTTGCGGACAAAATCTGTACGGGGGAATTTTTTTTACGTTACCGGAAACTTCGTTGAATTTTCCGATAACGTAAAAAGCCCTCCGGGCAGGATTCTTTCTTACAGAGAGCAAGACAAAACAGGTTTCAACGATCTGGTTTGATGGACAGTCTGGGTGGAGAAAAAAAGATAGAAAGTCTGGAAAAAAGACATGGAATTGTGGAGAAAAGTCTGGTAGAATACGTGTCGTGTGGAAAACTTTCCGTAAGAAAGGATGATGAAGGATGTATCAGAATTATATTTTTGATTTATATGGAACTCTGGTAGATATACATACGAATGAAAAGAAAGCGTATCTCTGGAAAAAAATGAGCCTGTTCTTCGGCATGAAAGGGGCCGCCTATGAGCCGAAAGAACTCCGGATGGCGTATGAGACAAAAATCAAAGAGCAGGAAGCTGCGCTCAAAATGGAATGCCGCGGCAGCCATGTACCGGAAATCGACATTGCGGATGTGTTCCGGCAGCTGTTTGAGGATCAGGCTGTTTCAGTAACGGAAGAAGAAATTGCAGATCTGGCGAAAATGTTCCGTGCGATTTCGATAGAAGAACTGAAATTGTTCCCCGGCGTGCCGGAAATGCTGCAGCGTTTAAAAGACGCAGGAAAGAAGGTTTTTCTGCTGTCCAACGCACAGGCGCTTTTCACCGCGCCGGAAATTTCCCTGCTCGACCTGACAAGATATTTTGACGGAATCCTGCTCTCATCGGATGCCGGTGTGAAAAAGCCGGATCCGGCGTTTTATGAGATGCTGCTGAAGCAGTATCACCTCGATCCGGCAGAATGCCTGATGACAGGAAATGACGATATCGCTGACTGCCACGGTGCAGCCTCTGCCGGAATTGCAAGCCGTTACGTGGCAACGCGCCAGTCACCGAAAATAAACGACCCGCTGCCGGAAAACTGTGAGAAGATCGCGGCGATTGCGGAGTTATTTTAACTGAAGAGCATTCAGCAGCACTCCTGAAAAAATAATGCGAAAAAAGGGGCTGTCGCACTACGTTCATTTTCTTAGTGCAACAGCCACTTTTGCTTATGTCAGGAAAGGAATCCTTCAGTTTTTCCGCATTCCTGTATTCCACCGGAATTTCCGATAGCAGGCATAAATCAGAACACTGCATACCAGCCATCCCGCCGGATAACCAAGTGCAATCGGAATGATGGAATCAAATATATGAGACATCACAAACAGGTAAATCTGGCGGAACACGACGAAGCTTCCGAGCATTACGATCATTGGTGTTCTGGTGTCTCCTGCGCCACGCAGGACGTTGGAATAAACCTGGTTGACGCAGCAGAGAATGTAGAACGGGGATAGCAGATACAGAAACAGGGTTCCGTAACGAATCACAGCTGCCTCCTGGTTAAACAGATAGACCATTTGCGGAGCGAAAATCAGCAGAGGAATCATCATCACAATGGTTACAAGCTCAGCAAGCAGGAATGCGGTTGTAGCACCCTTTTTTGCACGGTCAATGTAGCTGGCACCGACGTTCTGTCCGGTGAAGGTGGTCGAAGCAAGACCAACACTCATCATCGGCAGCATCATAAACTGGTCGATTTTCATGCAGGCACTCCAGCCCGCCATAACATCCGAGCCGAATACATTGATATAGGACTGCACGAAAACGTTGGAAACGGAAGTCACCATCTGCTGGATCGCTGCCGGCAGTCCGACGCAGACGATGCGGTACAGCAAAGACCAGTCCATGCAGAGCTTTTTCCAACAGATGCGGTATGGGCCGTCTGTTGTGGTCAGCACATACAGCGTCAGAACCGCCGAAAGGTACTGTGCAATAACGGTTGCAAGCGCCACACCCTCGATTCCCATGCCGAAGGAAACGACAAACAAAAGATCGAGCACGGTATTGACAACAGCGGAAAAAATCAGGAAATACAGCGGATGGCGGGAATCGCCGACAGCGCGGAGAACGCCGGAGCCCATGTTGTAGAACATCAGACCGGCAACACCGCCAAAGTAAATTTTAAGATACGTTGCCGACTCACGGATGACATCGTCCGGTGTGCTCATCATGCGGAGCATGTACGGCGTGATGAGAATGCCGAGAATGGTAAAGACAATGGAGAGAATAAACGTCATCACCAGTGTCGTGCTGACGGTGCGGCTGACCTTTTCATCCGCCTTTGCGCCATAATACTGAGAGATAATGACACCGGCACCGGTGGAAAGTCCCATGAAAAAGCCGATCAGAGAATTGATGATCGGACCGACGGAGCCGACGGCGGCGAGTGCTTCCTTGCCGACAAAGTTGCCGACAACGATGCTGTCAACGGTGTTGTAAAGCTGCTGGAAGAGATTTCCGGCCATCAGCGGAAGAGAGAAGAGAAGAAGCTGTTTCCAGATAGAGCCCTGGGTCATATCGCGGGCTTTGCTCTTTTGTACTGTTTTCGTCATAGTAGTCCCCTTTTTTACGTTGATTTTACCTTCTTTTTTATTGTAGCACTTTGAAGTTGTGATGGAAATATCCATTTTTGACGCGATTTTCGGACTTTGTTGATATAAACAGACGAAAATAAAAGTGAAAAGAATTGTTTCTGAAAAAATTGTCTGGTATAATAAGGAGCAGATGCGTAAATGCAAAAACAACAGATGCTTCAAAGACCGGTGCAAAAACGGAAAGATCAGGGGGATTTTGCGGTGGCTTTTTGGAAACTGCGCGTCACAGAACAGGATAGAAAGAAGGTAACCGAAATATGGGAGATTATTTTGTATGCAGTAAAACAGATCCGGTAGTAGAGACAAAGGCGGGAAAGGTACGCGGCTTCCGCCTGAATACGACATACGCGTTTCATGGAATCCATTACGCTGAGGCGGACCGTTTCCAGATGCCACAGCCGGTGAAACCATGGAAAGGAATCAAAAATGCGCTGGCATACGGCTATGTATGTCCGCTTTTAAAGCAGGATGAGCCGAACATGGAGGTGCTGGTACCGCATCGTTACTGGCCGCAGGACGAGCATTGCCAGAACCTGAATGTCTGGACACAGAGTCTTGATCCGGGTGCGAAAAAGCCGGTCATGGTATGGCTCCACGGCGGCGGCTTCAGCGCCGGCTCTGCGATTGAGCATGTGGCATATGAGGGGGATCACTTAAGCGAGTTCGGTGATGTCGTTGTTGTTTCCGTGAACCATCGGCTGAATATCCTCGGTTATCTCGATCTCTCGCCGTTTGGCGAAAAATACAAAAATTCTGCGAATGCAGGAAACGCAGATATGGTAGCTGCATTGCAGTGGGTACATGACAATATCGCGGCATTCGGCGGAGACCCGGAGAATGTTACGATTTTCGGTCAGTCCGGCGGCGGTATGAAGGTAGCAACGCTGATGAATACGCCGGCAGCAGACGGCCTGTTCCAGAAGGGTATCATCGAGAGCGGTGTTTATGAGGCAAAGGTTTATCAGAAAGAGGACGGAGACGGCACCGCGATTGTGAAGGCTCTGTTAAAAGAACTGAATCTGGACGAGTCCGAGGTGGAGAAGCTTGAGACGATCCCGTATTATGAGCTGTCAAATGCGTACAATAAAGTTGAGGCAGAGGTTGCTGCGAAAGGCTGCTATATCGGACAGGGACCGATGGAGAATGGCTGGTTCCGCGGAAATCCGATCAAGTGCGGATTTACGGATCACGCTAAAACGATTCCTGTGCTGGCAGGAACCAACATCGGTGAGTTTGATTTTGGACCGGTTGTGCCGGGAAAACATGAGATGAACCGTGAGGAACAGATTGCGTTCCTGACGAGAAAATATGGCGATGCAACGCCGGAGCTGATTTCTCTTTTTGAAAAAGCATATCCGGACAAAACAATTGCCGACCTGTGGTCTGTGGATACGTTCTTCCGTCCGGCAACGATCGAATTCATTCGTCAGAAATCGGAGTTTACAGAAGCGCCGACTTATTCCTATCAGTTTACCTATGAATTCCCGATCGATGGCGGAAAAGCCGCATGGCATTGTGCCGAGATTCCGTTCGTATTCCATAACATCGACCGCATCGCCGTATGCAATGTCCCGGGCGAAACAGACCGTCTGCAGGAGCGTATGGCCACCGCCTGGATCAACTTTGCCCGCTACGGAAGCCCGGAAACCCCATCCCTCCCGAACTGGCCGGCATGCACCCCGGGGGATGAAGCAACCATGATTTTCGACAGAACCTGTGAAATCCGCCGCAACTTCGATCACGAGCTGGTGAAAAAATTGGTGGAAACCGAGTATAACCCGATGACACCGGTTGTGGAAGACGAGGAAGAGGACGCGTTCTTTATTCATTAATTAATTGACTCATAGCAATCCCAGAAAAAACAGCCAGAATGTTTTGCCTCAGTTAAAAACATTCTGGCATTTTTCAACTTATGCTAAATTGAACTTAAGGCAAGAATATCGTATGATAGAGGTAGAAAGAGAAAGGCGCAGGTGGAATATGGGAGTTTATCTGAATCCGGGAAATGAAAAATTTGCAAAAGCGGTTCAGTCCGAAATTTATGTGGATAAAACAGGGCTGATCGAGTATACCAATCAGGTGATTAATACTGTGCAGAGATATGTCTGTGTCAGCCGTCCGCGGCGCTTTGGAAAATCTATGACGGCGGATATGCTGACGGCTTATTATGGGAAGGAATGCGATTCCAGAGAACTTTTTTCTGGATTGAAAATTTCTCAAAATGCTGTATTTGCACAGCACTTAAATCAATATCCTACGATTTTTTTGAATATGCAGGAATTTCTGAGCCGGAGCAAGGAAATTGGCCAGGTGATTGACCGTGTTCGAAGAATGCTGCTGCGGGAACTGAAAAACAGTTATCCGGACGTGGACTACTTTGACGATACGGATCTGGTAGAATCGCTGCAGGATATTTATGCGGCAACAAAACAGTCGTTTATCATTATCATTGATGAATGGGACTGTGTTTTCCGGGAATATCAGCAGGATAAAAAAGCACAGGAAGAGTATCTTGATTTCCTGCGGGATTTTCTGAAAGATAAGGTTTACGTAGCACTTGCCTATCTGACGGGTATTCTGCCGATCAAAAAATATGGAACCCATTCTGCACTGAATATGTTTGATGAATTTACAATGCTTGATCCAGGGCCGCTCGCAGAATATGTAGGATTTACGGAGCAGGAAGTAGAAGAACTCTGCGGCCGGTATCAGATGGATCTGGCAGAAATTAAAAACTGGTATGACGGCTATTCGTTCCCGGGAGAAAGTTCGGTTTACAGCCCGCGTTCGGTTGTCAATGCCATGCGATTCCGGAAAATCGGCAATTACTGGAATCAGACAGAAACATTTGAAGCACTACAGTGGTATATTGATCTGAATTTTGACGGCCTGCGGGATGACGTACTGCAGATGATGGCAGGGAAAAAGATTCCGGTGAACACGGGCAGTTTTACGAATGATATGACAACTTTCCGGACAGAGGATGATGTGCTGACACTGCTGATTCATCTTGGATATCTTGGTTATGAGGAACAGAATAAATATGTTTTTATTCCGAATGCCGAGGTACAGTCAGAATATGCCAGTGCGGTAACCGTTTCCCAATGGGGAGATATTTCAAAGGCACTGAAAAATTCCGCAGATCTTCTGCAGGCTGTGTGGGAAAAACAGGAAACACAGGTAGCAGAGGGAATTCGGCTGGCACATTTTGAAACGTCACAGCTTCAGTACAATGATGAAAATGCGTTGAGCTATACGATTTCACTGGCGCTGTATGCAGCACGGAATTTTTACACGGTTTACCGTGAACTGCCTGGGGGAAAAGGGTTTGCGGATCTTGTTTTCGTACCAAGAAAAAGATACCAGGACAAACCGGCGCTGGTTGTAGAACTGAAATGGGACAAAACAGCAGAGGGTGCGCTTGCGCAGATTAAGGACAAAGAATATTGCAGAAGTCTGGAAGAATATCAGGGAAACTTGCTTCTGGTAGGAATTAATTATAATAAAAAGACAAAAGAACATGTTTGCAGAATTGAGGAATATCAGAAGTAAAAGGGAGAGGAGGTATTATGAATATTGAAAATCGTAATATTCGTTTTACTTCAACGGTAATTTGCAGGATCTTTTTGGGGATTTGCTGTTGTTTTTTAGCTGCATGTTCCTCACAGAGTTCCCAAAATAACAGCAACATCTTTCTGTATGCCGTTGATTTCAGCCATTCCACCCTGTCGCCCGGGAATGTGAAATTTGATATGTCTATGGAAGATGTTTTGCAGAAGACGCAGCTTTCGGAAGATGATGTTGATACCACGTTAGGAGAAGCGTATCCGCGAATCATTCATTCGATCAGCATTTCCAGTCTGTCGGATGATATTCAGGAAATCTTTTCTTTTCAGAATGATCAACTGGTATCTGTGGAATATGCCATAACGGTTCCGGAATCTGAATTTCAAACGGTACTGCAGACGCTGGCTCATCAGGCGGCAGAATTACTTGAAGATTTGCTGGTGGGAGAGAATCAGATTCTTGAGGGAAAGACGACAAGGTGGGAAGATGAGCAGAAAAACAGTCTGATCCTGTCTTTCCCGGACACGGATACATCGGAAGAGCGCGTTATTTTTCTGGGCTTATACAGGACGAAGGCCTGATTCGGGACAGGATGAGTGGTGTCCTGAAATCATGTAATAGAAAAACCAGAGTCGGATGAGAATGTTTTCACCGGCTCTGGTTTTGCGTTTCCGGTAACGGTTTTGAGCGGTAAATGCTATGCAATTCTGCCGCGGGAATGGTATAATAAAACCAGTATGCGCCGCTTTAGGCAGGCTGCTTAGAAAGAGGATCGATGCATGTACACATATCTGATTGTAGATGATGAAATGATAGAGCGAAAGGGCATTCGGATGCTGCTTTCGCGGATGAATATCCGGGAGAATATTCTGGAGGCCTCCAATGGAGAGGAAGCGCTGGAGGTGTTTGAAAAAGAGAAAATTGACGTACTGCTGACCGACATCAATATGCCGTTCATGGATGGAATTGAGCTTCTTTCCCGGATTCATGAGGCGTATCCGGGGACGGAAACGGTGATTTTCAGCGGGTATGATGAGTTTTCCTACGCAAAAAAGGCAATTTCCTACGGTGTTTTCGCCTATATTTTAAAACCGGTCAACCCGGAAGAATTTGAAAAGGTGGTTGGTGAAATCACGGAAAAGCTTGCAAAGAGTGAGCGTGAGGAAAAACGGAAGGACGAAAGTATGGAGTTTCTGCGGGAGCATCTGCTGTATCTGATGGTCAATGGGCAGAGCCGCAGCGCAATGCAGGAGAAAACGCAGATGCTTCTCGATATGAGCTTTGTCCGGGATTTCCGCCGTATGGTACTGCTGGAGTGTGCCAACAACTATTTTGAACAGGTAAACAGCGAACAGATTGAAAAGATGCAGAGCGATTTGCAGATGCCCTTTCACTATCTGAATCTGAACCCACAGCAGTCCATTCTTTTTTTCAGCGAGGAGCCGGATGGCGGCTGGGAAGCCTTCGGACGGAAGCTGTACCGGTATATCCGCGAAATGTGGGACCAGGAATGCTTTCTGGCCGTGTCGGGTGAGATCACGCCGGACTGTGAGCTTTACGATGCATTTGCGCAGACGGAGCAGCTCATGGAGCGGCGCTTTTATCACACGGGAAACCATGTTTTTCTTCCTTTTCAGGAGGAGCAGTCCGAGGTGCTGGTGCAGATTGATGCTGAAATCCTGATCCGCCAGATCCAGCAGGATATTCGCATGAAGGATCTGGAGAGTCTGCTGGAACACTTTGATCAGTTCTGCGAGAAGTATGAACATCAGACGATTTTCTCCCAGATTTACATTAAGTTTATGTTTTCCAATCTGCTGAAAGAGATTTACGACAATCTCGAGAGAAAAGATGAGCGGGAGCTGGACCGTGAGATTGACGCCCTGTATCACAGCAGCAACATGGTCGGTGTGATTCAGGCAGTCCGTATGGGTATTGAACGGCTTGAAACGGTCTTCCGCGCGGACGGTGGTGTTGCGAAACGCAGAGAAGTCGAGCAGATCAAACAGTATATCCGCGAGAACTATTCTGACAGCGGCATGGGCGTCGACCAGCTTGCGCGCGAGGTCGGCATGACACCGAATTACCTGAGCAGCATTTTCAAGAAAAATACAGGAGAAAACCTGAGCCGTTATTTAAAAAGCTTCCGCATGGAGCGCGCGCGGGAGATGCTTGAAAATACGAATGAGAAAATCGGTATAATCTGCGAAAAATGCGGTTTTGTGAATGTGTCCTATTTCTGTCAGAGCTTCCGCGAATTTTTTGGAATCAGCCCGCAGAAATACCGGGATCAGGGGGAGTAAGATGACATCATTTGCCGGCAGAATAAAAAAAGCATTTTCAGATATGAAGGTACACCGGAAGCTTATCGTGGCTTATGTTCTCACAGGCCTTTTCCCAATGTGCCTGATGTTCACACTGTTTTACACCCAGATGCGCCGTGTACTTGTCGAGCGTGAGATCAAAAATCTGCAGACCACCTTTGATCAGGCAGTGGACGATGTGAATACAGAGCTTGCGCTGCACCAGAGTATGTCGGACTATCTGGCATTCGACCAGACGATTGTTCAGATTGTAAAGGCAGAAGACAAAAACAGCTTCGAAGCATACGAGCGCATGGTGAAAGAGTTTGATCCGATGATGGATTCCTTAAGTTATTTTTACCCGGAAATCCGACAGTCTACAGTCTATGTGCGTGATTCCGTTATTCCGCACGGCACGTATCTGCGCCCGGCGCAGGAGATTGAAAATGATGAATGGACAGCGCCGGCGGACAATGATGTTCACTGGTATGCCGATATGGATCAGGGAACGGTGACGCTGGTGCGCTCGATGCCGCTGATTGATGACGGAAAAGGCGGTTTTTTGTACATTTCCATGGACTACAGTAAGATTTTTGGCTCCATGGAGCTCGCGGTCAATGAGGATTACGGTGTTTTCGTCTACAACGAGGACAAAGAGGTGCTGTATGAAAATCAGAAGATGACCAGGAATGCAAAATACCAGATGAAATTTTCCGATCTTCAGAAGATACAAAAAAAAGAGAAGCAGAATACAGCGAACTACATTCTTCTGGAAAAGGAGATTGAGCAAAATGGATGGCATGCTGCGTGCTATCTGCCGAAAAAAGGCATCATCAGTCCGATGCAGCCGATTCTTCTGATGGTTCTTCTGATGTGGGCAGGCTGCGTTATTTTCTCTGCGGTCGTGATTATGAAATTCTCCGGAAACATGGCGCACCGCCTTGAAAAGATAAAAATGACAATGTCCGAGGTAGAAGAAGGAAATCTGGAAGTAGAGCTGGTTTCTACAGAAAGGGATGAAATCGGTGATCTGACGCGCGGCTTTAACCAGATGCTGTCGCGTATCCGTCAGCTGATTCAGGAAGTCTATGAGAGCCGCATCCGCCAGAAGCAGTATGAAATGACGGCGCTCCGTGCGCAGATTAACCCGCATTTTCTGTATAATTCGTTGTCGCTGATCAACTGGAAAGCATTGGAAATCGGTTCGGATGATATCAGCAAGGCTACGCTGGCGCTTTCGCGGTACTACCGGACTTCTCTGAACAAAGGCAAAAATACGATGTCCATCCGCGAGGAGATTGATAATGTGCGTTCGTATCTGCAGATTCAGGAAATGTTTCACGACTACAGTTTTACGGTCAAAATGGATGTGGCGGAGGATATTCTGGATTACCGTACACTGAACCTGATTCTGCAGCCGCTTGCCGAAAATGCGATTGCACATGGAATTGACCGGCGGCGCGGCAGTGAGCCAGGCGTGATCACAATCAGCGGACGGCGCGACGGAGACTGTGTGGTGCTTTCCGTGGCGGATAATGGCGTTGGCATGGAACAGGAAAAAGCACAGACCATTCTGACGGAGAAGAGCAGCGGCTACGGTGTGCGGAATGTCAATTCCAGGATTCAGCTCGAATACGGAGAAGCGTATGGTCTTTCGATTGAGAGTGAGCCGGGAAAGGGAACGAAAGTGACGGTACGGATTCCGGGTGTGGAAAGGGAGGTACAGGCATGATGCAAAAAAAAATTGCGGCAGGCCTCGCTGTATTGCTGGCAGCGGGAACGATTCTGGGTGGCTGCGGAGAAAGTGGCGCAGCAGGAAATGATTCTGTTTCCGATGCTGCCGGGAACGAGGCTGCGGCTGTTATGGAAGCGAAAACAACGCCGTACGGACGTTACCCGGAGACTATCACGTACACGCTGGCAAAAATGACGGGCGTGAATAATTCCAATCTCCCGGAGGGAGAAACCTATGAGGACAATGCCTATACACGCCTGATCCGCGAAATCATTAATGTACAGAACGAGGATGTTTATGAAAACTACGGTGATACCTATAACGTTGGCATTTCTACCATGATTGCAACAGGAAACATTGCCGATATCATGGTTGTGGATCAGAAAACGATGAATGCCATGCAGAAAAACGATCAGCTTGCCGATCTTACAGAGGTTTATGCAAATTGTGCCAGCGACCGTATCAAGGATATTTATGCAAGCTACGGTGAGGAGATTCTGCAGGGCTGTACCTTTGACGGAAAGCTGATGGCATTCCCGGAAACCAACATTTCGGACGGTCCGAATCTTCTCTGGGTGCGGAAGGACTGGATGGAAAAACTGGGACTTTCCGTACCGGAAACGATCGATGATGTGAAACATATTGCGTTGACGTTTGCAGAGGAGAATCCGGCAAACCAGGAGATGGGTAACATCGGCCTTGCAGTCAGCACAACTCTGTACGGCGGCACGGGCATTTCTTCGGAATACGGCATGAATCTTATTTTTGCCTCATTTGGTGCATATCCGGGAAGATGGCTGACGGATGCGGAAGGAATGCCGGTTTATGGTTCCGTTCAGCCCAATGTAAAAGACGCACTTGGCATGCTGGCCGACTGGTACCAGGAGGGAGTCCTTGACCGGGACTTTTTGATCCGCACACAGGATGACATTGCCGATCTCATTGCCCAGGGACGCTGCGGCATTTTCTTCGCACCGTGGTGGGCACCGAACAACCCGCTCTGGCGCTGTCATGAGACGGATCCGGAGGCCGACTGGCAGCCGTTTCTGATCCGGACCGGGAAGGATGGAAGTGTGCGATACTGCAACGAAAAGCTGACCGGAAATTATGTGGTAGTGCGAAAAGGGTATGAATATCCGGAGATTGTGCCGAAGATTCTGTCGGTGATGTTTGATTATATGCGCTATTCCTACGATGATCCAAGAGGAGAATTTCAGCAATATTATACGGGAAATATCGATCCGACGGCACGCCCCTTAGCAATCAATCTCGACTATAATCAGGCACTGACGATCTGTTACGAAAATCTGCAGGCGGCACTGAACGGGGAAAAATCGGAGGATGAGCTGGAGATTCTGGAAAGATCGTTCGAAAAGGTATGCCGCGCCTATCTGGAGAACCCGAAAACAGCGAGTGCGGAGGAGTGGAGCGCGTATTTATCCCGTATCAAAGCCTGCTCGCTTTTGAGCGACGAAAAGATTCAAAGAGTGAATACGATTTATCCGACCCGGACGAAGACCACAGAAGCATATCGTTACACCTTAAAAGAACTGGAGTCGGAGACCTTTTTAAAAATCATCCGGGGCGAGTCTGAGCTTTCTGCTTTTAACGACTTTGTAAAAGAGTGGCAGGAGGAAGGCGGAAATGAGATCATTCAGGAGATGATTCAGGAAAGGAAAAGCCTGAATTCACAGGAAGAACGGGAGACAGAAGAAAAAGCAGAATAAAAAACAGAAGAAGGGGCAGGACGCACCGGGAAAACGGTGCGCTGTCTCTTTTTTGGTTGCGGAAAAGAATCCTGCAGATTGCGGAAATGATTTTTCGGATATGCACTGGTGTAGAAATGTAACGTAGAAATCCAACATAGATCATAGATTCTTGATATTTCAGGAAAATCCGCCGACTGCTATAATAAAATCAACAAGAACGAGAGATACCAAGCAGCAAATGCGATATGACAGCAGACGTTCCAGAAAGAAAAATCATACAAGGAGGATTTTCAATATGAAAAAGAAAGTAGTATCTATTATGATGACCGCAGCACTTGCAGCCGGCATGCTGGCAGGATGCGGAAACAGCGACAGCGGTTCTTCAAATGCCGCTTCCGGAAACGATTCCAAGAGCACATCTGCGGCAGGAAGCACAAGCGCATCTGCTTCCAACGCAGCAGAGGAAGAGGAAATTACCACAACCCTTACCGTATGGTCTCCATCAGAGGATCAGGCAAGCGACAGCGGTGAGTGGCTGCAGACCATGTGCAATCAGTTTGCAGAGGAGCATCCATCCTGGCACATTACCTTTGATTACGGCGTATGCGCAGAGAGCGATGCAAAAGACACTGTAACACAGGACGTGGAAGGAGCAGCAGATGTTTACATGTTTGCAAACGACAACCTGACATCCCTGATCGCTGCAAACGGAATTTCCAAACTCGGCGGACAGACCGCAGAGGATGTAAAAAAGAACAACTCTCAGGCAATTGTGGATTCCGTATCCGTTGATGGCGATATCTACGGCGTACCATTCACCACAAACACCTGGTTTATGTACTATGATAAATCTGCGTTCACGGAGGATGAAGTGAAAAACCTGGATACCATGATCGCAAAAGACAAGATTTCCTTCCCGATTACAAACTCCTGGTACATTGCTTCCTTCTACGTAGCAAACGGCTGTACGCTGTTCGGTGAGGACGGAACAGACGAGGCAGCAGGCGTTGACTTCGAAGGCGATAAAGCAAAAGCAGTAACCGATTACCTGGTTGACCTGGTAAACAATCCGAACTTCGTATCTGATGCAGACGGATCCGGTCTTTCCGGTCTGCGTGACGGTTCTGTAAAAGCAATGTTCTCCGGTTCCTGGGATGCATCCGCAGTTAAAGAGGCACTCGGCGATAATTACGGTGTTGTACAGCTTCCGACCATCACCATCAACGGCGAGGAGAAACAGATGAAATCCTTCTCCGGCTCTAAAGCAATCGGTGTGAATCCGAACTGTGAATATCCGCAGGTTGCAGTTGCTCTTGCAAGATATCTCGGAAGCGCAGATGCTCAGAAAGCACACTATGAAATGAGAAACGTAGTTCCGTGTAACGAAGAGCTGCTTTCCCAGATCACAGACGATGCACTGGTAACTGCTCAGAACGATACCTTCAACAATACTTCTATCATCCAGCCGTTCGTTAAGAATATGAGCAACTACTGGACTCCGGCAGAGAATTTTGGTAAATCTCTGGTCAACGGTGAAGTTACCCATGATAACGCTGCAGAAATGACAGAGAAACTGAACACAAGCATGAATACTTCTGCAGTCGAGTAAGTAAAACCGGCTCTGAAGCGTTCGAAAATCAACAGGATTGAAACCGCAGGCATTGTCAGACATCATCATTGACAATGCCTGTCTTTCGGAAAGGATAGATTATGGCATCATTGAAAAAACGCGCCAAAGAGTTTGAGACTCCCTATCCGGTGACAAAAGCCATCACAAAGGGCGATGCGGTCACGAAACTTTCCATGTTTGTCATGGGACTGGGAAATCTGGCTCACAAACAGATCGTAAAGGGTATTTTATTTCTGGCAGTAGAAATTGCGTATCTCCTGTTTATGATCGAAGGCGGTATCAACAATCTCTATCATCTCATCACCCTGGGCGGCCGTGCGCAGGAAGAGGTGTGGAACGAGGCCAAGGGTATTTATGAATATACCGGCGGCGATATGACAATTCTGTTCCTGCTCTACGGAGTAGCAACGATTTTTATTACGGTTCTCTTCTTTATGATCTGGCGTGTCAATATGAAGAGCGCTTATGAGGTAGAGTGTCGTGCAAAGGAAGGGAAACATATCAACACCATCAAAGAGGATCTGGAAGCACTCGTTGACAAGAGACTGCACTGGACCCTGCTGACACTTCCGATTCTCGGTATTGTGATTTTCACAATCCTTCCACTGGTCTTTATGATCTGTATGGCTTTCACCAGCTACAGTAAAGTCGGCGACCATCTGACGATTTTCCACTGGGTTGGACTGAAAAATTTCAGTACGGTTCTTGGCATGGGCAACTCGATCGGCAAGACATTCTGGTCTGTTCTTGGATGGACCCTGATCTGGGCTGTGCTCGCTACCTTCCTGAACTATATTCTTGGTATGATTCTTGCGATTGTCATCAATCGTAAAACAACCCGCATCAAGGGATTCTGGAGATTCTGTTTTATGCTCTCCGCTGCAATTCCGCAGTTCGTTTCTCTTCTTCTGATGCGTACGATGTTAAAGGACAACGGCCTGATCAACAACCTCTTGGTTCAGGCCGGTCTGATCAGCAGTCCGCTTCCGTTCCTGACAAATGCGACCTGGGCGAGAGCAACGGTTGTTATCATCAACCTCTGGGTTGGTATTCCGTTTACCATGATGCAGGTTACCGGTATCTTACAGAACATTCCGGGTGAGCTTTACGAGGCAGCCCGTGTTGATGGCGCAGGTCCTGTGACAATTTTCTTTAAGATTACGCTGCCGTATATGCTGTTTGTCACGACTCCGTATCTGATTACGACGTTTACGGGTAATATCAACAACTTCAACGTTATTTATCTGCTGACTGCAGGAGCACCGGTTCCGGTCGGAGCAACCGCCGGAAAGACGGACCTTCTGGTTACCTGGCTGTACAAGCTGACGGTTGACTTACAGTACTTTAACGTTGGTGCGGTTGTCGGTATTCTTACCTTTGTCATTCTGGCTGTGGTTTCACTGATCACGTACCGGAATACTGGTTCTTACAAGAACGAGGAGGGATTCCAATAATGAATAACAAAGAGAAAAAAACACACTCCATGAAAGCGCGTGGAATGATTTCCGATGTGATTGTACATGTGGTTCTGGCACTGCTTGCGATTGTGTGGGTGATTCCGGTTCTGTGGATTGCACTCTTAAGCTTCAGTACACAGAAGGGATCTTATGTTACCAGCTTTTTCCCAAAGGGATATACGCTTCATAACTATGTGCGTCTGTTTACAGATACGCAGGTTTTGGACTTTCCGCAGATGTTTAAGAATACGTTTATCATTGCTGTGTTCAGCTGTCTGATCTCTACGATATTCGTGCTTTCGGTTTCTTACTGTATGTCGAGAATGCGTTTTAAAATCCGTAAGACTTACATGAACATCGCGATGATCTTAGGTCTGTTCCCGGCATTTATGTCGATGGTTGCTGTCTACTATATCTTAAAGGCAGTTGGTCTTTCGGAGGGATCAATGATCCGTGTGGCATTGATTCTGGTGTACTCGGGCGGTTCCGGAGCGGGATTCCTGCTTGCAAAGGGATTTTTCGATACGGTTCCGAAGGCGCTGGATGAGGCGGCTTATCTGGATGGAGCGACGAGATTCCAGGTGTTTACGAAGGTGACAATTCCGCTGAGTAAACCGATTATTGTGTACACGACGTTGAGTGCATTTCTGGGACCGTGGCTGGACTTTATTTTCGCAAAGGTTATCTGCAGAGCGAATGCGAAGTATTATACGGTTGCACTGGGTTTGTGGAAGATGCTGGAGAAGGAGTATATCGACAGCTGGTATACTTGCTTTGCGGCGGGAGCGGTTTGCATTTCGGTGCCGATTGCGATTTTGTTTGTTGTAATGCAGAGATATTATACAGATGGGCTTTCAGGGGCCGTCAAAGGATGATTTGTGGAGCAGCCGATGAGGGGTCGGCTGCTCTATTTGTGTGTGGGGGGGAGGGACGGATCTGGCTCCGGCGCCGTGGCACCTGCCGCACAGACGGGCGCGGTGGCATCGGCGGGCGGATGATGCCAATGCGCCCGTCTGCGCGGCAGGTGCCACGACGCCGGAGCCAGATCCTGGGGTTGGAGGACGGGAGGATAGGCTGGATCTGTCCGGAGGGCAGATCGGCGTGAGTTTATTGACTGGTGCGAAGTTTGGAGATAGAATGAAAAAAATATTTCCGGAGTTTTTTGTGATTGATTTATGAGAACAGAAAAGTTCCGGGAACATATTGTGTAAAATTTGGAGGTTTTGCGGTATGGATAGGATTCGACTGAATGCTTCGGAGTGGATGGATTTCCGGAGTGGAGAAAAGAAGTGTTTTTTGCTGACAAACGGACTGGGAGGTTATTGTTCGCTGACGGTGATGGGGAATGCGGCGAGGAATGATCAGGCGCTGTTAATGGGAGCATTGAAGGCGCCTACGGTGCGGGAGCATCTGATTTCGAATGTCTGGGAGACGTTGGAGGTGGATGGTGAGGAGACGGAGCTGTTTTCACAGGAGTTTGTGAATCGGACGCAGAATGTGGAGGGGTTTCGGTTTCTGGAAGGGTTTGAGATGGGGAGTCTGCCGGTATGGTTTTACCGGGTGAAGGGGATTGAAATTGAGAAGACGATTGGGATGGTTCAGGGGGAGAATACGGTTCTTGTCCGGTATCGGGTGAGAAGTGGGAAGAAGGGGAGTTTTTCGGTTCGGCCGGTGATGCGGTTTGCGGCGAAGGGAGAGCAGCTGCAGGAGGGGCAGAATTTTGCGGTGGACCGGAAGTGCATTGCGAGTAATGGTGTGATTCTTTCTTATGGAACGAATGGGGAGCTTCAGATGGAGAAGGAGAGGATCTGGAGGGATTTGTTTTTTGAGCAGGATGCACGGGATGGAAGAGATGGTATCGGAAGTGCTGTTGTGAATCATCGGATTCGGTTTGAGATGATGGGAGACGGCAGGGAGCAGGTCTTTTTTGTTGTGTATAGTCTCGCGGATGATGTGGATAAGTGGGATGAGGAAAGGATTGCGCTGTGGATAGAAGAGGAAGAGAAGCGGCAGGAGGTGATTGCGGAAAAGTCCGGGATTTCTGATCCGGTGGGAAAGCGGCTGGCGGTGAGTGCGAGTCAGTATATTACGGAACGCGCATCGACAGGCGGAAAGAGTATTATGGCTGGTTTTCCTTATTTTGCGGACTGGGGGCGGGATACGATGATTTCGCTCCCGGGATGCACGCTGGCACTTGGGGAGTATGAGGCGTGTAAGAGCATTCTTCGGACTTTTATGGCATATACAAAAGAAGGACTGATGCCGAACCTGTTTCCGGAGGGGGATGCGCTTCCGATGTATAATACGGTGGATGCGGCACTTTTGTTTCTGGATGTGGTGTATGAGTATTACCTTGAGACAGGAGATCTGGAGTTTGTGCGCGAGGCGTTTCCTGTGATGGAGGATATTGTGTTCTGGTATCAGAAGGGAACGGATTTCCATATTAAAATGGACAGTGACGGGCTGATTATGGCCGGGGGCGGTCTGGAGCAGGTGACGTGGATGGATGTGCGGATTGACAAGGAGCTGCCGACACCGCGTCACGGGAAGCCGGTGGAGATTAATGCGTACTGGTATAATGGTCTGAGGATTCTGGAAGAGCTGGCGCCATTTGTCGGAAAGGATGGATCGGCGTATGGGAAGCTTGCGGAGCAGGTGAAGAAGAGTTTCCTCGAAAAGTTCTGGATGGAAGAGGAAGGATATCTGAAGGATGTGCTGAACGGCACGTATGAAGAGAAGCAGTTTCGATGCAATCAGGTCTTTGTGCTGGCGCTTCCGTTTCAGATGGTGAGTCAGAAGCAGGGGCAGCGGATCTTACAGGAGGTCAAAGAAAAGCTGTATACGACAGCAGGACTGCGGTCATTGGAGATGGAGGATCCGGCGTTTCATCCATGGATCGGCGGAAGTCAGCCGGAGCGTGACAGGGCATATCATCAGGGGACAGTCTGGGGATTTCCGCTTGGGGCGTATTTCCGTGCGGTGCTGAACTATTTCCCGAAGGAGGGAAAACAGGAAGTGCATCGCGGACTGGAGCGTCTTGCGAGCTGGATGCAGGAAGGATGCCTGTTTCATCTGGCGGAGATTTATGATGGTGCGGCGCCGGTGATGTCGAAGGGCTGCTATGCGCAGGCGTGGAGTGTCGGAGAGATTCTGCGAGTTTACAAAGAAATAGAGGGAAAGAAGATGAATGCGGTGGTGAAAAGAACGCCGGCGGAGTGGAAAAGCTTTTTTGAATCGGAAGAATTTGTGGAAAACTTTACGTATGAAGGGGATGACCTCGGTGTCTCGGTGAAAAAGGATGAACAGCTTGTGACAGAATGGAAGCTTTGGGCGCCGACAGCAATGGAGGTTTCGCTGGAGCTGTTTTCACGTGGCAGCAGCCGGGAGCACGGGGACCGAAAAATAGCCTCGATTGCGATGACGCGCGGTGAAAAGGGTGTCTGGAGTTGTGCATTGCAGGGAGCGCGGTATGGAACGTATTATACATATCACATTCTGCACTCAGATGGCGTTTTTGATACGGTCGATCCGTACGGTGTGGCTTCCGGTGTTGATTCGGAGCGGAGTATGGTAGTAAATCTTGCAGAGACGGACCCGGTGGGCTGGGAGCAGGATAAAAGACCGGAAATCCGGCCGGAGGACCGCTGTGTGTATGAGCTTCATGTGAAGGATTTTTCAAGCGATCCGAATTCCGGTGTTTCGGATAAGCACCGTGGAAAGTTTCTGGCATTTACGGAAGAAGGCACAACGCTGAATGGAGACGGAATTCATGCGACAGGGCTCGATTATCTGAAGTCGCTTGGCATTTCTCATGTGCATCTGCTTCCTGTTTTCGATTTCGGAAGTGTGCCGGAAGACGATGCGGAAGCGTTCAACTGGGGCTACGATCCGGTGCAGTACAATGTGCCGGAGGGATCCTATGCAACCGATCCTTTCCACGGAGAGGTACGTATCCGGGAAATGAAGGAAATGGTTCAGGCACTGCATAAAGCCGGCATCGGCGTGATTATGGATGTGGTATACAATCATACGTACAATCTCGATTCGCCGCTTCAGAAAACAGTTCCTTATTATTATTACCGTGAATGGGAGGATGGCACGTGGAAGGGAAGTCTTGTCGAGCTTCGCGTGGGCAGGCCCAGGCTTTCTGACGAGCCAAATGCCAATTTATCGTTCAAGTGTCCTGAGTCGGGTGCGCAGATGATTGAGCAAGCCGCCAAGGCATCAGGTGTGAAGAAATCCGCGTTCATGCGCGATGCGGCCTTGGAGAAGGCCGCGCTTGTCTTGGCAAAGGCGATCTGAGTCAATGTGCCGAGGGAATCTTCTAGCGCCTTCGTTGCTTTCTGACCTGTGTGTTTGTATACTGTAATACGTCATACGGATTGGAGGCAAAATGGAAAGCGCACTGGTAAGCGCGCGGGTTCCCAAGGCAAAGAAGGAAGCTGCTGCCGCCATTCTCGCCTCGCTGGGTGCCACGGCATCAGAGCTCGTGAACAACGCCTATGATTTTCTCCTTGCCGAGGGGCGCCTGCCCGGGGCGACAGCTGAGCAACCTTTCAAACAAGAGGCTTTCGAGAAGTTCGTGCAACAGAGCACGCTTGCCATCGATTGGGGCGATGACGCTGCAGATGGCGACTACAAGCGGCTCATTGCTGATCAAAGGGCGGCGAGTTATGAATCTCTTGCTTGATACCCGCGTCGTCATTGACTATCTGGGCCGCAAAGAGCCTTTCTACGCCGAAGCAGAGCGTGTGATGGCAGCCGGATTTTTCGGGGATGCAAGGCTATGGATTGCGGGCCAGACGATAAACGACGCATTTTATGTGCTCAGCAAATATCTAGGGCCTCGTAGGGTCCAGGCCGCCCTGGAGACGCTGTTGCAAGTTGTGACTCCCGTCGCGCTGCGTCTTGGTTGGGACGATCTCGAGGATTGTCTCGTGGCGCTATGCGCGCAGAGCGCCCGCGCTGATTATCTTGTCACGCGGGACACCAAGGGATTCTCTCGTTCGCTCGTGCCGGTAGTTTCGCCAAGCGAATGGCTCGCGCTTATGGAGCAGCGGCATGCTCTGTGTTTCGAGGGAGTCGGGGTATAAACAAAAGGGGCCGCCGAAGCGGCCCCTTGCCTGTGCCAGTATCTTGCGTGCAGCCGACCGCTGCCTACGACGCTAGAGCGTGTAGCGCTCCTTGCCTTCGAAGACGTCCATGGCCTCCTCGACATCGTAATCGCCGAGCGTGATGGCGCTGATGGCCTGCGTGAGGCGCACGGCCTCGTCGAGCGAGCGCATATGGATGTTGCGGCCGGTGGCGTTGCCGACAGCACCGCCGACGT
>OGCO01002820.1_pt1 | contig 21852 bp, 24 predicted proteins | sample 1570171 | NCBI WGS metagenome assembly OGCO01 (sample SAMEA4370583, study PRJEB24528) | human gut metagenome
CGCTCGCCGTAGTACGACCAGCCGAGGATGGTCGAGTAGGCGAAGGTGATGATGCTGAACACAAGGATGGCCGGGCCGATGTACGGGATCTGCGCGAACGCGATCGTGGTCATCTGACCGCCGTTGGCGATGCTCGCCATATCCACCGCCGGGTTCTTCATGATGGTCGAGATGAGCACGAGACCGGTCACAAGGCAGACAACGACCGTCGTCCAGAACGTGCCGGTCGCGGAAACGAGCGCCTGACGCACCGGATTGCGCGTCTGCGCGGCGGACGCGACGAGCGGCGCGGAGCCCATACCGGACTCGTTCGAGAACAGACCGCGCGCCACGCCGTACTGGAGCGCGAGACGGATGCCGCCGCCGACCAGACCGCCCGCGACCGCGCCCGGCCGGAACGCGAGCGTGAAGATCGCCCGGAAGGCCGGGAGAATGTAGTCGAAGTTGATGCCGAGGATGACGATGCAGCCGAGCACATAGAACAGCGCCATGACCGGAACCAGCTTTTCGCACACGGTCGCGATGCTCTCGATGCCGCCGAGGATGATGATGGCGGTAACGATGCCGAACACGATGCCGATGGCGATGCGCGGAATGCCGATGGGCAGGTTGGTCTCGATGACCTCCGCGATGGCGTTGATCTGCGTGCCGCAGCCGATGCCGAACGATGCGAGCATCGCAAACAGTGCGAACAGCATGGCGAGCGTTTTGCCGAATTTCTTCCATTTCAGTCCGCGCTCAAGCGCATACATCGCGCCGCCCATCATGCGGCCGTCTGCGGTCTGCACGCGATACTTGACCGCGATCAGGCTCTCCGCGTACTTGGTCGCGATGCCGAACACGCCGGTCAGCCAGCACCACAGTACCGCGCCCGGACCGCCGAGATAGATCGCCGTGCCGACGCCGATGATGTTGCCCGTGCCGATGGTGGACGCGAGCGCGGTCGTCAGCGCCTGAAACTGACTGACGTCGCCCGGGGAGTCCGGGTCCTTGGTCACGGACAGGCGAATGCCCGTGAACGTCTTTTTCTGGATAAATCCGGTGCGCAGCGTCATAAAAATGTGCGTGCCGCACAGCAGGATGAGCATGGGCGCGCCCCAGATCCAGTTTTCGAGCGAGGTGATGATGCTCGAGAATGCCTCCATGTTTTTTCTGTCTCCTTTTTTCGGCGGAACCGGTTTCCGCCAGATTTACGGCATACTGCATAATTTCCGCAAATTGCTCCTGTTCAATTATGCGGTGCTGCCCTGCATACACTCTTCCCCCGTTTTCAGACAAAGAAAGGGAGCGAAGCATAGTGCCTCGCCCCCCGAACTTCTGAAACGGGAGCCGTCCGCGCGACAGCTTAGTGTCATAATACGCGAAACGCCTTATCAGTATAACATATTCCCCCCTGTAACACAAGTTTTTTCATCGGAGACAGGTGTTTTTATAAGTTCAGCGGCGTACAACCGGGATCTCTGCCGTATCCTTCTCGTCGAGGTTCGCGAGATAGTGGCGCGTCTCCTTCGCGATGACGCCCGAGAGCAGCAGCACAGCCACGAGGTTCGGGATCGCCATGAGCGCGTTGAGCACATCCGCGATGGTCCAGACAAGGTCGAGCGCGAGCACCGGGCCGAGCACGACGATAGCGGTGAAGATCACCTTGTACGGCAGAATCGCCTTGCGGCCGAGCAGATATTCCGCCGCCCGCTCGCCGTAGTACGACCAGCCGAGGATGGTCGAGTAGGCGAAGGTGATGATGCCGATGACGAGGATCGCCGGGCCGATGTACGGGATCTGCGAGAACGCCGCCGTCGTCATCTGGCCGCCGTTTTCGATGGTGTCCATGTTGATGTTCGGGTTCTTCATGATGGTCGAGACCAGAACCAGACCGGTCATCAGGCAGACAACGACCGTATCCCAGAACGTGCCGGTCGCGGAGACGAGCGCCTGACGCACCGGATTGCGCGTCTGCGCCGCGGATGCGACGAGCGGTGCGGAGCCCATGCCGGATTCATTGGAGAACAGGCCGCGCGCAACACCGTACTGGAGCGCGAGACGGATGCCGCCGCCGACCAGACCGCCTGCGACCGCGCCCGGCTGGAACGCGAGCGTCAGGATTGCCTTGACGGCCGGGAGGATGTAGTCGGCGTTGATGCCGAGAATAACGATGCAGCCGAGCACATAGAACGCCGCCATGAACGGTACGAGCTTTTCGCAGACGACCGCGATGGACTTGATGCCGCCGATGATGACGACCGCGGTGATGATGCCGAAGATAATGCCGACAGCGATGCGCGGGAACGCGAACGGCAGGTTGTTCTCCATGACCTCCGCGATGGCATTGATCTGCGTGCCGCAGCCGATGCCGAACGATGCGAGCATCGCGAACAGCGCGAACACCACCGCCATCACTCTGCCGAACGTTTTCCACGGCAGGCCGCGCTCAAGCGCGTACATCGCACCGCCCATCATGCGGCCGTCCGCCGTTTTCACGCGGTACTTGACCGCGATCAGGCTTTCTGCGTACTTGGTCGCGATGCCGAACACGCCGGTCAGCCAGCACCACAGCACCGCGCCCGGGCCGCCCATGAACACCGCCGTGCCCACGCCGACGATGTTGCCCGTGCCGATGGTGGACGCGAGCGCGGTCGTCAGGGCCTGAAACTGGCTGACGTCGCCCGGGGAATCCGGGTCCTTGGTCACGGACAGCCGGATGCCGGTGAAGGTCTTTCGCTGAATAAAGCCCGTGCGCAGGGTCATGAACACGTGCGTGCCGAGCAGCAGCACGATCATGGGCAGACCCCACAGCCAGCTGTCGAGGGCATTGATCATCTCGGTGAATTTCTCCATTTTTATACCCATCCTTTCGTTGCCCTCCGCGCCGCAGCAGAAGGCAAAAAGGGCGCAAGACTGTACCGTCCCGCGCCCTTGCGAAATAATATCAGTATAATACCAGACAGCGAGCCGAAAATCAAGAGCCGTCCGTAAATTTGGTGAAGTTTTTCATCTGACCTTATAAAATATTTACAAACTGATTATTTTATTCATGTCAGTACGGCGTTATAATAACCGCATCAACCGCAAAACTACTAATCCGAAGGAGATATATACATATGGCTACTCGTTACGAACTCAACAAGGAACTGGCGCAGATGCTCAAGGGCGGCGTCATCATGGACGTTACCACCCCGGAGCAGGCAAAGATCGCAGAGGAGGCCGGCGCCTGCGCGGTCATGGCGCTCGAGCGCATCCCGGCGGACATCCGCGCGGCTGGCGGCGTATCCCGCATGAGCGACCCCGGCATGATCCGCGGCATTCAGGAGGCCGTTTCCATCCCGGTCATGGCAAAGTGCCGCATCGGCCACTTTGTTGAGGCGCAGATCCTCGAGGCGATCGAGATCGACTATATCGACGAGAGCGAGGTTCTCTCCCCGGCCGACGACGTTTACCACATCGACAAGACCAAGTTCAACGTGCCGTTTGTCTGCGGCGCACGTGATCTGGGCGAAGCGCTCCGCCGCATCGCAGAGGGCGCGAGCATGATCCGCACCAAGGGTGAGCCGGGCACGGGCGACGTTGTACAGGCCGTCACTCATATGCGCGCGATGAACGCAGAGATCCGCCGCGTGCAGAACCTGCGCGAGGACGAGCTGTATGAAGCAGCGAAGCAGCTGGCCGTTCCGGTCGAGCTGGTGCAGTATGTCCACGAAAACGGTCGTCTGCCGGTCGTCAACTTCGCAGTCGGCGGCGTTGCTACCCCGGCGGACGCCGCGCTCATGATGCAGCTCGGTGCGGAGGGCGTATTCGTCGGCTCGGGCATCTTCAAATCCGGCGACCCGGCAAAGCGTGCGGCGGCGATCGTGAAGGCGGTCACGAACTACACCGATGCAAAGCTGATCGCAGAGCTGTCCACCAACCTCGGCGAGGCGATGGTCGGCATCAACGAGAATGAGATCGCTCTGCTCATGGCGGAGCGCGGCAAGTAAGCCATGGCAACCGGAATTTTAGCGCTTCAGGGCGCGTTCGCGGAGCACGCCGCCATGCTCGACCGTCTGGGCGAGCCGCATTTTGAGATCCGGCAGGCACGCGACCTCGAAAAGCCGCTCGACCGCCTCATCATCCCCGGCGGTGAGAGCACGGTCATGCGCCGCCTGCTGCACGACCTCGACCTGTTCGATGCGCTCCGCGCGCGCATCACGGAGGGAATGCCGGTCTTCGGCACCTGCGCCGGACTCATCCTGCTCGCAAAGCAGGTCGACGGCGGCGTTCCGTGCTTCGCGACCATGGACATCGCGGTCAAGCGCAATGCCTATGGCCGTCAGCTCGGCAGCTTTTTCACAAACGACAGCTTCGAGGGACTCGGCACGCTGCCGATGACCTTCATCCGCGCGCCCTACATCGAGTCGGTGTCGGGCGGCGCGAAGGCGCTCGCCGTTGTCGGCGGCAAGATCGTTGCGGCGCGGCAGGATAATCAGCTCGTCACCGCGTTTCATCCCGAGCTTGACAGCAGCACCGCCATCCACGAGTATTTTCTCAAAATGTAAGACCAAAGGACGCTCTAAAAAAGAGCGTCCTTTTCATTTCCGTTTCGTATAATATTACAGTTCGTATTATTTCGCAAAATCCTCTTTCACGCCGGAGCAGGAGTTCTCTTTGTTTTATCTGCGCATTATATTACTACCAGTATATCGTATCTGCCAATTCCTGCTCGCAGGCATCGAGGCATATTTCATGCAGGCGCTGCACGGCGTCCTCGCTGCCGCGCAGCCTGTGCATCCATCTTCCGTTATAGGCGACATAGAATTCCGGCGGATAGTAGTACAAATACAGCGATTCCCCGTTGTAGTCCGTTTTAATCCAGTAGGTCAGCCGTCCCTCCGGGTATCGGCCCAGAATTTCGGGAATGCTGTTCATTTTGATCTGCGGCAGCAGCTGCCGTACCTCGTCCGTATCGAGCCAGCGCGTGACATACGCCGAATACTGTCCCTGTATCGTGCCCAGCACCTCGATCTTGCCGATGCCCTCCGCCTTCGGCATCGGCGCATACGGCACGAGCCACGCCGCGAGCGCGATGCACGCCGCAGACGAGGCGAGCGCGTAAGTCAGTCTTTGTTTCACTGCATTCCCTCCTCACTGAAAAACAAACCGCCGGCGCGAAGGTTTGTTTTCACGCCGGCGGCTGATGATACGGTTTTTAAGCTGAAATTACTTCAGGCCTGCGGTGATGATCGCCATCTGGTAAACCTCGTCTGCGTTGCAGCCGCGGGACAGATCGTTGATCGGAGCGTTCAGACCCTGCAGGATCGGGCCGTAAGCTGCGAAGCCGCCCAGACGCTGAGCGATCTTGTAGCCGATGTTGCCTGCCTCGATGGACGGGAAGATGAAGGTGTTGGCCTGGCCTGCAACCGGAGAGCCCTTGCACTTGGTAGCAGCAACGACCGGAGATACAGCAGCATCAAACTGCAGCTCGCCGTCGATCGCCAGCTCCGGGTTCATCTCCTTAGCGTACTCGGTAGCCTCGCGGGACAGAGCAACCGTGCCGCCCTTGCCGGAGCCCTTGGTGGAGAAGGACAGAACAGCAACCTTCGGGGCGATGCCGAAAGCCTTTGCGGTGTTTGCGGTCTCGATGGCAACCTCAGCCAGCTTCTGGCTGCCCTTCAGGGTTACGTTGCCTTCCTTGTCCTTGCTGTCCGGGTAGTCGATGTTGATCGCGCAGTCGCCCATAGCCAGCTTCTCCTCGACGCCGTCCTTCTCGCGAACGAGAATAAAGCAGGAGCTTACGAGGTGTGCGCCCGGCTTGGTCTTGATGAGCTGGAGCGCCGGACGAACGGTATCAGCGGTGGAGTAGGTAGCGCCGCCGAGCAGAGCGTCAGCCTTGCCCATCTTGACGAGCATGGTGCCGAAGTAGTTGCCCTTGGACAGTGCAGCGCGGCAGTCCTCCTCGCTCATCTTGCCCTTGCGGAGCTCTACCATCTTGGCTACCATGGCATCCATCTCCGGATAGGTTGCCGGATCGATGATCTCCATGCCCTCGATATCAAAGCCGCCCTTTGCAGCAGCAGCCTTAACAGCCTCTACGTTGCCGACCAGGATAGAGTCCATCAGGCCGTCCTTCTTCAGGCGGGAAGCAGCCTCAAGAATACGGGCATCCTCGCCCTCGGTAAATACGATGGTACGCTTTTCAGCCTTCAGAGCCGAAATCAGGTTCTCAAACATATTTCATTCTCCTTCGTTATCTCGTCCGTGCAGGCATACCTCGCCCGCAGACAAACGTTTTCTATATACATTATACACCCGTGCAGGCGTGCTCACAAGACAAAATTTAGCTTTACCAGTCGGAAAAGCTGAATCCCTGGCTCTCACAGGGTTGCAGTGGGCAGTTTCGGGGAAAACTTCCGATGCAGGGCAATGTTCCCCTGCGGAAAGGAGCTTTTCCATGCAGATCATCCGATATCTGAACGGCGTCCCGCTCTCCGGCGCGATGCCGCCGCTCGTCCTGCCCTTCTCCCTGCCGCGCCAGCATGTTCCATTGCCGCCGCGTGCGCGCTCTGCTATACTGAAGGCGGAGGAACGCAGTCCCGGAAAGGGAAAACCATGAAACACACCGCTTTATACCTGCGCGTTTCGACCGAAGCGCAGGCCGACGAGGGCTATTCGCTCGCCGCACAGGCCGAAAAGCTCGAAGCCTACTGCCGCATGAAGGGCATCGACCGCTTCACGCAGTACGTGGACGGCGGCTTTTCCGGCTCAAACCTGTCGCGCCCGGCCGTGACGCAGCTCATCGACTGCATCCGCCGCGGCGAAGTCGAGCGCGTGGTCGTCTACAAGCTCGACCGCCTGAGTCGCAGCCAGAAGGACACGCTTTACTTGATCGAGGACGTTTTCGCGCCGCACGGCGTGGATTTCGTCTCGATCAACGAAAACATCGACACCGGCACGCCCTACGGCCGCGCCATGATCGGCATTCTGTCCGCCTTTGCGCAGCTCGAGCGCGAGAACATCTTTCTGCGCACGCGCATGGGCATGGTCGAGCGCGTCCGGCAGGGCTACTGGCCGGGCGGCGGCAAGATCCCCTTCGGCTACGATTACGACGCCGCGAAGGGCATCCTCGTGCCCAATCGTGATGCGGACACCGTGCGCGAGATCTACGCGCGCTATCTCGCCGGCGAGTCCGCCGGGAGCATCGCCCGGGCGCTCGGTCTGCGCTACGAGCATCTCGTGCGGCAGATCCTCGACCGCGAGAGCAACACCGGCGTTATCCTGTACAAGGGCGAGCGCTATCCCGGCCGCCATGAGCCGCTCATCGACCGCGAGACATGGCTGCGCGCGCAGCGCCGCCTGCACCGCCCCAACCGGCCGCGCGCCGCCGACGGCGGAAAGCTGCTGACCGGACTGCTCGTGTGCGGCCACTGCGGCGCAAAAATGCGCTATCAGAAATGGGGCCGCGCCGGAGACCGGCTGGTCTGCTACTCGCGCGACAAGTCCAAGCCGCATCTCGTCCACGACGAAAACTGCCCGAACTGCGGCATCATGGCGCAGGAGGTCGAGCGCATCGTGACCGCAGACCTTGCCCGGCTTGCCGCGCAGCCAGATCCGCCGTCCGCCCCGGCCGAGGACGAGCAGAGCTGCCGGAAGGCGCTCGCCCGTGCGGAGCGAAGGCTGCGGCGGCTGTACGAGCTGTACGCCGAGGACGAGGACGACACGCTCCGTGACGCCATCGCGCGCGCGAAGCAGGACAGAGACCGCGCCTCGGAGGCGCTTCTCGCGGCGCAGCAGCGTGCCGGACAGGACGCAGAGAAAGAGGACGCGCTCGGCGCACTGCGCACGGTCGGCGCGCAGTGGGACAGTCTGGACGCGAGAGAGAAGCAGTCGCTTGTCCGCGCCTGCGTGGACAGGATCGTGCTCCGAAATGACCGCATCGAAATATTTTACGCCATCGAGGGCGCGGAACGCTCGGAGGTCCGCGCCGGATAGCTGTTTTTCCCCTTTGAACGTTCATGCCGATGATCATTGGGGAAATCCGCCGCTACCTGCGCGACAACAGCACGCTGCGCGTCTCGCGAAGCCTGCGCGACACGGCATACCGTGCTCTTCAGGCCAAGGAGACCTTCGTGCGCGAGCATCAGCGCGAGCCGGATATTGTCGAGCTTGCCCGGGCGATGAACGTGCCCAAGGAGGAGGTCGTTTTCGCGCTCGACGCCATTCTCGACCCGGTCTCGCTGTTCGAGCCGGTTTTTCATGACGGCACCGACACGGTCTGCGTCATGGATCAGGTCGGCGACACGCGCAATACGGACGACCACTGGCTCGCCGCCATCGCCCTGCGCGAGGCCATCGACGGTCTGGATGACCGCGAAAAGCGCATCATCCGCCTGCGCTTTTTCGAGGGCCGCACCCAGATGGAGGTCGCTCGTGAGATACACATCTCACAGGCGCAGGTATCCCGTCTGGAAAAGGGCGCGCTCGCGCACATCCGCGACGGGCTGGCATAAATACAGAAATCCCTCCGGTTCCACCCTGTTCGAGTGGTTCCGGAGGGATTTTCGGTTCTGTCAGATCATCCGTTTCTGCATCATCTGTGCGAGCGCCATGATACATTTTTTGTTCGTCGGTCTGCTGTGAAATCTCAGAACCGTATTGTGCGGATCGCCCTTCACCCGGTGCAGGCCGCCGCAGTTCCGACCGCCCCTCTGGTTGAGGTCATGAGCAAGCATGGCGCATGCCGCGAGTGCTATCAGGACTTCATCCCGCGCTGGCACGATGTCTACATCACCAAGATCGCATTTCGCTGCAAGGAGTCCTTCCTCACCGACAAAAAGCTGACCCTCGAATAAGCTCTCACTCAAATCAATAGTTTCCAAAGTAATCTGATTCTCGTCTCCATATCACTCCCGACCGCTTTCTCTCGCCGGCCGGGAGATTTTTTCGTCTGTGCAGCCGCCCTTCTTGTGGATACGCCACAGAACAAACAGCTCCGCGAGAGTGACAGCAATCCAGATAGCAAGCGCCACTTTTCCGGCCGTCCCCCATGAAACTATAGTATCGAACAGCTGTCTTCCGGAAATTCCGTAGTGCAGATAGTATTTAATCGTGTATGCCATGCCTTTTCCCCCTTTTCTCTCTTGCCTGTATTTCCATTTTAGCGCATTACGGATGCAAAGGAAATCTGTGTCAAACAGTCTTTTACCTCGTGCGGCGGCACCTCGGGTGAAAACAAAAGAAAGCAGTGATACCCTTTTCACACGTGAAGAGTACCACTGCTTTTATTCTTTTTTACAGCTCCAGCGGAGCAAGCGTTGTCGTGTCGATCGACCGGATGGCCGACCGCAGCGGCAGTACCGCCGACGGCGAAACCGAAAGCTCGTCAATGCCCATCGACAGGAAAGTCTCGGTCAGCTCCGCATCCGCGCCCAGCTCGCCGCAGATGCCGATCCAGATCCCCGCCCTGTGCGCGTTCTCCGCCGTCATGCGGAGCATGCGCAGCACCGCCGGATGGTGCGCGTCGAAAAACCGGTCGAGACCCACGCCCTGCCGGTCGACGGCCAGCGTATACTGCGTCAGATCGTTCGTGCCGACCGAGAAAAAGTCCACCTCACGCGCCAGCTCTGCGCTCATCATGACGGCGGCCGGTGTCTCGATCATAATGCCGAGCTCGACCTTGTCCGCCATCGGTACACCTTCCTCCGCGAGTTCCGCACGGATGTTGCGGCAGATACGCTTGATCTCCTGTACCTCCCAGACCGAGGTGATCATCGGGAACATGATCGCGATTTTGCCGTAAGCCGACGCGCGGTACAGCGCGCGCAGCTGCGTGCGGAACACCTCGGGCCGGGTCAGACAGATGCGGATGGCACGCAGACCCATCGCAGGATTTTCCTCTTTGTCGAGATGGAAATAGTCGGCCTGCTTGTCCGCGCCGATGTCCAGCGTTCGGATGATAACGCGCCTGCCGCCCATGCGCTCCGCGACCGTCTTGTATGCCTCGAACTGCTCGTCCTCGGTCGGGTAGTCGCTGCCCTGTAAATAGAGAAATTCCGAGCGGAACAGGCCGATGCCGCCGCCGTCGTTCTGCAGGACCGCGTCAATATCCGCCGGAGAGCCGATATTGCAGTAAACCATCACATTTCGGCCGTCTTTGGTCACGTTGGGCTTGCCCTTGAGCTGATCGAGCAGTTCTTTCAGCGCCTTCTCCTTAGCCTGCTTTTTGAGCAGGCGCTCGCGCTCGGCATCGTCCGGCTCGATGACCGTCTCGCCGGTCTGTCCGTCGATGATAGCGTATTTGCCCTCCATTTCGGCCTGCAATGCGTCGCCCGCGCCGATGATCGCCGGAATGCCCATCGTGCGTGCCAGAATCGCGGTATGCGAGTTCGCCGAGCCGCCCGCCGTGATAAAGCCGAGGATAAGCGACTTGTCCAGCTGCACGGTCTCGCTCGGCGCAAGGTCGTCCGCTGCCACGATGCACGGCACGTCGGACACGATGCCGCTCTCGCCCTCGCCGGTCAGAATACCGACCACGCGCGTCGAAATATCCCGAATATCCGCCGCACGCGCCTGCATGTAGCTGTCGTCCATCGCGGCGAACATCTCCGCGAACTGCGCGCCGGTGTCGCTGACGGCGGCCTCCGCATTCAGACAGTCGTTCTCGATGAGCCCCTCAATGCTCTCGACGAAATCCAGATCGTCCAGCATCATCTGGTGGGCCTCGAACAGCATGGCTGCGTCCTCGCCTGCCTCAGCGAGCGCCTTGTCATGCAGTACGGCGAGCTGCTCCTTCGCGGTCTCGCAGGCATCATGAAAACGCGCGAGCTCCGCCGCGGGATCCGTCACCGAACGGCGCGGGATTTCGCCGCTCGGGCGGCGGTAAAAGCTGATCGGCCCCGCCGCTACGCCCTTTGATACGCCTTTGCCGAAAATCTGCTCCATCTCGCTCACTCCTTACAGGTTTGCCTTGAAAAATGCCTCGATCTGCGCCGCAGCCTCCGCTTCATCCTCGCCTTCCACTTCCACGCGGACGGTATTGCCGTGCTTGATGCCCATGCCCATGATGGCGATCAGGCGGCGTGCATCCGCTTTTTTGTCGCCAAAGTGCAGAAAAACCTTGCTCTTAAACTTCGCGGCTTCCTTCGCCAGCATGCCTGCCGGACGTGCGTGAATGCCGATGGAATCCGTAATGGTGTACTCAAATGCTGTCATGATGAAAACTCCTTTTCTCTTTGTTCAAATGGGTTGCTGCGGCAAGAAAATCCGCCGAAATCCGCTGTTCCTGTCCGTAAAAGTCCACGGCGCCCGGCCGGTGCGGCGGCCTGTTTTCGCTGAGAAAGCCGCTGCCGCCGGTGACGAGCAGTCCGTATCTGCGTGCCAGTGAGAGATACCGCGCAGTGTCCGCTCGGGCGTGACTGCCATAGGCTGCTATGCCGTCGAATGCCGCCACCGGGAAGGTGTCGTCCATCTCATTCGGCGGCACGAGCACGGCCAGCCCGCCTGCCATGCGGATCAGGCCGAGTGCCTGCTCGGCCGTAAACGGGGGCTGCACCGGATTTTCCCGGGCATTCCGTTCCATCTCCAGCAGCGCCGGATGGGTGATGTCGAGACAATAGCCGAGCACGAGAAAATCCTGTTCCCTCCAGCGGCAGTCCAGCTCCACACCGGGCACGATGCGCACACCGAGCTGTGCGCCGCGCCAGATACATTCCGGCACACCGCTGACGGCACGCCGGTCGGTCAGTGCGGCCAGTGTCAGCCGCGCTTCACAGCAGCGTTCGGCCAGTGCGCGCGGCGAAAGCTCGCCGCCTGCGGTCAGGCTGCTGTGGATGTGCAGATCGGTTTGTGCCATGGAAAGACCTCCTGTTCAGGCGGTGCGTCAGGGTTCAGGAAAGCGGATGCTGCGCCGAGGGGCAGGCCGCCGTTTCCGGGATAAACCAGCGCTGATGCACGCGCACAGCGCCCAAAATCATATGGTTCTCACAGAGCTCGCGCAGCTCACTGACCGAAATATGCCACAGGATCGCGGCTTCCGGAATCGTCATAAACGGCATGCGCCCTCCTCCTTCTCTGTTTTTATTCGAATATGTGATAGATTGCCTGTGCCACGCCGTCGTGGTCACAGTCTGCGGTGATGTATTTTGCCAGATTCTTGAGCGCCGCGTCTGCGTTGCCCATCGCGACCGGCATGCCGACCGCGCGGAGCATTTCCGCGTCGTTGTCGCTGTCGCCGATGGCGGCCATTTCAGCGGGCGTCACGCCGAGCATCTCGCCCAGCCGAGTCAGCGCGCGGCCCTTGTCCGCACCGACGGGCAGAAGCTCAAAATTGTCCGAGCCGGAGCTTGTGATCGTGATACCCGGCAGCGGCCGAATCTCCGCGAGCGCCTGCTCGAGCACCGCTCGTTCGCCGATGGCGTACACCTTTGTGACGTTCAGATGGTTTCTCCGAATCTCACCGGCAATATCCTCCACGACGATTTTGTTCGCGTGAAAGCCCTCCACGCGGTAGTTTGCGACAAAATCGCGGTTGGAATATTCGTTGATGTAAATTTTACTGCCGACGTAGATCATCACGCGCACCGGCCGGCTCTGCACCGCCTCGACCGCCTTTGCGCCGATTTCGCACGGCATGTCCCAGCTTTGCAGAATGCGCTCATCCGATGCAGTGGCGATCGCCGTGCCGCCCGCCGTAACCATCAAATCCTCGCAGGGCAGCTCACGGGCAAACTCCGCCGCTTCGCCGACAATGCGTCCGGTCGAGAGAACGACATACACACCGCGCTCCTTTGCCCACGCGAGCGCTTTTCTGACCTCCGGCGTGATCTCCTTCTGCGAATTCAGCAGCGTGCCGTCAAGGTCGAGCGCGAGTAAACGGTATTTCATGACTGCACCTCCCTGATGTGGCGGTAAATGGCGTGTGCCGCGCCGTCCGCGTCGCACGAGTCGGTCAGCTCGTCAGCCGCCGCCCGCGCGATCGGTGACGCGTTTCCCATCGCAATGCCCAGTCCGGCAGCGCGGAGCAGCGGCGCGTCAATGTCGTGATCGCCGAGCGCCATCACCTCGTTCGGTGTGAGGCCCAGCGCTTCGCACAGCACGTGCATGGCGGTGTCCTTGCCCGCGCCTGCCGGTATGACCTCCAGATATTCGTCCTTGGAGCGCACAAGCGTCATCGGCAGGTGCTTTGCCTCCAGTACCGGAATGAGTTCATCGATTTTGTTCTTTTCGCCCATGCAGAGCAGTTTGTGCGCGCCTGCGTCGCCCCAGTCGGTAAACAGCGTCTCCAGCGGCGCGACCATCGGCTGTACGCCGGTTATCTGCGCCTCTGCGCGGCTCCACTCGTCCTCGGCGGCGATAAGCCAGTCGAGGTCGCGGTAAACGCTCAGGTGGATGCCTCGCGCCTGTGTTTCCCGCAGAACGGTCTGAGTGCACGCACAGGTCAGGCGGCTGTCTGCCAGGCGGTTTTCTCCTTGCAGGATAAGCCCTCCGCCGCAGCACGCCAGCGGTCCGTCCACGCCGAGCGCATCACGAATCGGGAACACCGCCTGCGGCGGCCGTGCGCTCATCAGACAGATGGTCACGCCGTTCTTCGCCGCAGACCGCACAGCCTCGCGGCTGCCGGGCGGCAGCTCGTGCGCGGAATTCAGCAGCGTGCCGTCAATATCCATGCACAGCAGCCGATATTGTTGTTGATTCATCGCATTTCTTCCTTTTACGCCTGCTCTGCCGCCGACAGAATGTTGGCGACATTGCGGTTTCCGTTGCGGATGCCCCGTCCGATCACAGCCGCGCAGACCGCGCACACCAGCGCGATAACCACGCCGCATACGCCGCCCGCGAAGCGCAGTCCGCTGCCCGCGATGCCCCACCAGGCCAGCACCGCCGCGCAGGAGGAGAGCAGCATGGCGATTCGCTTCCAGTGGGAAAGCTGCCGCAGGGCCTGCTGCTGCTGTTTGGCCTCGTGCAGCAGTGCGGTTTTGTTCATCATAGGGAAAACTCCTTTCCTGTACGGCGGCCGCCGAGCAAATGCTCGACGGCCAGAGAAGTGAAAGTGTGATATAGTCTGAGTGAATCTGAATTAGTATGCGAGCTGCGGATCAAAGAATCCAATCAGCACGCCGACCAGCGCAATGCCGACCAGCACGAGCATGACGGTCGTCGGCGCCATTTTCTTCTTGCTCATCAGCCAGTAGCAGAGCATAACGGTTCCCAGCGGCAGGATCTTGGGGAATATGGTATCCAGTACATCCTTCTGAAGCGAAATATCACCGGGCAGGACGAGCGGTGTCGTAATCGAGATCCAGCTTGCGGCAACCGCACCGATCACGACCGTGCCGAGCATGATGATGCTCTCGCGGATGGCGTTCGCCTTTTCACCGACGATCATCTCAACCGCCTTGCCGCCGAGCTCATAGCCCTTGAAGTACAGCAGGCGCATGCCGAGGGTCAGGATAACGTTGTACGCAATGATGTAGAAGATCGCGCCGAGCGGCGAGCCGCCCGAGGACATGCCGAGCGCAACGCCCAGCAAAATCGGGATGAGCGTGCCGACGAGCAGGCTGTCACCGATACCGGCGACCGGGCCCATCAGACCGGCGCGGATGCCGTTGATCATCTCGCCGTCGATGTCCTCGCCGTTTGCCTTGGCCTCTTCCAGGCCGGCGGTCATGCCGACGATGACGGTGCCGAGCTGCGGCTCGGTATTGAAAAAGGCAGAGTAGGTCTTGAGGGCTTCGGTCTGCTCCTCACGAGTGTCGTACAGCTCCTCTACCAGCGGCAGCATGGCGCACAGGTAGCCGAACGTCTGCATATGCTCCTGCGAGAAGCAGGTCAGGTGGCCGTAAAACCAGTTGCGGAACGATTTGTTCAGCGCTTTCTTGGAAAGTTTCTTTTCTGCCATGTCAGATCTCCTCCTCATCGTCATCAAATTCCGCTGCGGCAGCAGATGCAGCTGCGGGAGCGGCCTTCTGCAAAGCAAGGATCTTGATGCGGTAGTTGATGACCGCGAAGAAACCGCCGACGATCGACGCCGCGATCAGGTTGAGGCCCATGCACGCGGCCAGCGTGAAGCCGAATACGAATACCAGAATGTCGACCGGCTTGGTCGCAACCTGCTTGAGCAGGATGGCGATACCGACTGCCGGGAGCAGCGAGCCGACGGTGAACAGTGTTTTCATCGCCACGCCGTCCATCGGCAGATAAGCCTTCATCAGGTCCACCATGCTGGTGCCGACCTTGGTGATGATGAAGGTCGGGATAAAAGAGCACAGGATGTGAGAAATCCACGGCAGGCCCATATCGACCACATACAGCTTGCGCAGGTCACCCTTTTCCAGTGCGCGCCAGCCCATGTGCTGCCAAACGAGGTTTACCGTTGCCGTGCCGTAGAACAGCACGGTGCCGATGGTGCCAACGGCCGAGCCGAGCGTTACCGCCATCGCCTGACCTTCCGGCGACGCCGGGTTCAGACCCATGGAATGCACGGCAACCATGGAAAGCGGAATGCCGATATAAGAAATAGCGCGAACGTCAGCGGAAACCGTGCCGCCCGGCGTTACGAGCGCGATGTAAACGACCTGAATAGCCGCGCCGAGATAAATACCCGTCTGTACGTCGCCCATGATGAGACCGACGATCAGACCCGCTACCAGCGGACGTCCCAGTGTGTAGTTGCCGAGCACCGTACCGCCGAGGCCGGGCATGGATGCGAGACATGCGAGTAATCCGAACAATGCTGCCTGCCAGACTTGAACTTGCATAAGTTCTCCCTCTTTTCTTTTTATTCTGTGAAACGGAGCTTAGTAGCCGAACTGACCGCGGAACTTCTTCCAGTTGCCGATAGCGGCCTCCTTGATGAGCGCGAACTCGACCTCGTAGCCCTTCTGCATGATGGCCTCGAGTGCGTCTGCCTCCGGCTGAGTGATCGCCTGATTGTTGCCCAGCTTGGTCGCGCCCGGGCGGTCGTTGCACGGTCCGATGATGACCGTCTTGACCTCACCGGGGTCAAAGCCATCATCCACGAGGATGCTCTTCATCGTGATCGGGTCCTTGGTGATGAGGAAGTAGCGGTCCTTGCTGGCAAGCACCTTGCCGCACTTGGCACGCCACTCATCGAGCGTCCACACGAAGGTTTTCTTGTCGCTTGCGTTCTTGTACGCCGCCTTGAGCACCGGCGTAGTTGCCGCCTTGTCGTTTACGGCGATGAGGCCGTCGCAGGGATACTCGAGCGCCCAGCGCGTGCAGGTCTGACCATGGATCATGCGGTCGTCAACACGAATGAAAGAGATAGACATAATTTTTTCCTCCTTATACTTAAATATCGTCGTCCTCGTCACCGCCGAGGGCAAAACGCTTGATCTGATCCTTTGCCTCGCCGGTAAGCTCAGCCTCGAGTTCATCGAGCGGCGTATCCGCATCTGCGAATGCGGCGGTCAGCACGAGCGGCAGGTTCATGCCGCCGATGGCAAGCGTTTTGCCCAGCAGACCCTTTTCGGTGAGCACATCGAGTGCGGTGGTCAGCGGCGAGCCGCCGATGATGTCCGCCGTGAGGATGATCTCGTCCTCAGCGGTGATGTCCCCCACCAGCTCTGCAAAGTTTGCGCGGAACGTGTCCACATCCATGCCGTCGAGCAGGCTGGTCGAGCGGATGTCCTCGCGGTCGCTGCCTGCCATCATGCCGAGCGCGTTGTGCAGGCCCGGCGCAAAGGTTCCGTGGCTGACTAAAATCAGGTATCTCATTTTCCGTTCCCTCTTTCCTGTTTGTTGAGCATAGTATACCGGATTTTATCCCGTATGAAATCTGCATTTTGTCATGACTCACTTGTGATAATCGTCCTGTTTTTATATGACAAATGTCATGCCGGCTATCAAAATACGCAAAGAAAAAGCGCCCCGTCTGTGCATATCACACAAACAGAGCGCCAGGCGCCTGTAAATTCGCGTATTATTCCTGTAAATATTCCTGCACTTCGTGCTGGACGCGCTGGAGCTGCAAAGACAGATTATGCTCGTCCTCCATCGCGTTCTGCACCAGTCCTTCGGTCAGCAGCAGCGCCTGATCATAATTGCGGAAGCGCGGTGCCGCTACCGCCTGCTCCATCACGTCCGACAGCATTTCCACGCCGTTCCGGCTCTCGCCGGGCGTGTCCTGCCGCAGGATCCGGCGGGTTTCGTCCGAGTCGGTCACGCTCCGCAGCGCGGACACGCTGTGCGAGTCCGTGAACAGCATGGACTGATTGTCCGCATTGGCGGTCAGCTCGCGCAAAAACTGCCATGCGAGCGTCATGTTCGCCGAACGGCTGCTGATGCCTGCGAGCACGGTGCTCAGCTCCGAGCTGTTGCCGCCTGCCGGGCCGTGCGGCATGGGAATGCAGTCCCACGAAAAATCCGAATAGCGCTTGATGCGCCACGGATACGGCTGATAGGTCCGGTAATCCGAGAACAGGAACGGCCGGAACGCCACTTTTCCCTCATCAAAGTCCCGTGCCGAGGGCACGGTCTCCGCCGTGAGCTTGCCAAGCCGCTGCGCAAATGCGACCGCCTGCACCGCCTTCGGCTCGGAGATCAGGCAGCTGCCGCCGTCCTCGGTGAACAGCGATGCACCGTTTGCTGTCAGCGCATCCTGCCACGTGTAGCCGCAGCAGCCGAACTGATCGATTTCGCCGTCACCGTCCGTGTCGCGCGTAACCCTGGCGCAGATATTGTAAAAATCCTCCCACGTCCAGTCGCCGGACGGCACGGTAATGCCCTCGTTCTCGAGCAGGCTCTTGTTGATGCACATCAGTGTCGGCACGCACTCATATGGCAGCGCATACTGCACGCCGTTCTCCGCACCGCTTTGCAGCGCGGCGGGATAGAAATCCGTGTCGGAGACCTCTTTATCCTGCGCGAGACAGCCGTCCAGCGGCGCCAGTGCACCGAGCTCGCACAGCGTTCCGAAATCCTCCGGCAGCACGAGAAATACATCCGGTTCACTGCCGAGCAGATACTGGTCGATGAGCCATTCCGAGTAATCCCGTTTGAGGATACCGCTCGTGTAGGTGACATGCACGTTCGGGTGCTCCCGCTCGAACCGCTCGACAGCCGCGTCAATGACGGCATAGCAGTTCCCGTTCGGCGCGTCCCAGTAGCTGCCCGCCATAAAGCCGAGCCGCAGCTCGACCGGACGCGCGCGGCTGTACATCGTCGCCGTCAGGCTCACCGCCGTCAGCAGCACGGCCGCCGTCAGGCGCTTTGCAAGCCCCTTCACAGCGGACCTCCGAACGGCCGCCCGGCTACGCCGGTCTGCACCGCCCAGATGGCGAGCTGCGTGCGGTCTCGCAGGTCGAGCTTGCTGAGAATGCTGCTCAGATAGTTGCGCACCGTGCCTTCGGACAGACAGAGCGCCGCCGCGATCTCCTTATTCGACAGGCCTGCGCCGACCTCGCGGATGATGCGCCATTCGTTGTCCTGCAGCTCCTCGGTCTGCTTTTCGTCTACGCCGATGGTAAGGTTGCCCTTCGCCATGCGCGCGAACATCTCTAAAGCCTTGCTCGCCACATCGGGCGCGATGATCGAGCCGCCGCGCACGACCTCGCGCACCGCATTTGTCAGATCAGCCACCGAAACGCCCTTGAGGAGATAGCCCGACGCGCCGAACCGCAGGGCATTGAACACATACTCGTCATCGTCGAACGTCGTCAGCACGATGACCTTGATATTCGGGTGCGCCGACTTGATAAGGCGCGTGCATTCCACGCCGTCTACCTCGGGCATGCGGATGTCCATCAGCACGACATCCGGCTTTTCGCTCCGCACCAGCTCGATGGCCTCGCGGCCGTTTTTCGCCATGCCGACTACCGTAATATCGCCCTGCGCCCCCAGAACAAAGCCCAGACTTTCCCGGATCAGCTCCTGATCGTCCGCAAGCAGCACTTTAATCATATACATCACCCCATCGCAGCGGAATTTCCGCGTGCAGTTCAAATCCTTTTTCGCTCTTTACCTTTAATGTACCATTCAGCAGCCGCAGTCGCTCACGCATATGCCGCAGGCCAAAGCCCGGCTCGATCTTCGCGCAGCCGCAGCCGTTGTCCGTTACCGTAATGCCGAGGCGGCGCTCCTCCGCCGCGATGCGCACGCGCACCGCCGTCGCGTGTCCGTGCCGGATGGCGTTCGTGATGCTCTCCTGCACGATGCGGTATACCGCGTCCTCCTCGTCCGGCGACAGGCGCAGATCCTCGGTCTGCAAATCGAGCGTGATCTCGGCCTGCGAGGTCGTCTGCATTTCGGCGCACAGCTTCGCGACAGCGTCGGTCAGCTGCATGCGCTCGAGCGCGTCCGGCCGCAGTGCCCGCACCGAACGCCGAACCTCGTTCATGCCCTCGCGCGCGGTGGACGCGATGCGTTCCATCTGCTTTTTCGCCATCTTGGGCGAGATCTCAAGCATCTGTATGCAGGCATCTGCACCGGCGGTGATGCCGGTCAGCGCATGACCGAGCGTGTCATGGATTTCCCGTGCCAGACGGTTGCGCTCGCGCGTTTCCGCCATGCGTTCGCTCTCGGCGGCGTAGGCTTTCAGCTGCTCATTCATGACAGAGAGCCGGTCGTTCGCCTGCTCGAGTTCGCCGTTCAGGCGGCGTATCGCGGAGTTTTCCTCGGTCCGCTGCCCGATGAGCACCACCATGTACACCACAAACAGGATAAGGTGCAGCGCACCCAGCAGATCCACCACGCTCTGCAAAAGCTGCCGTGTGTGCATGTCAAAATACAGCAGATATTCCGAGAAGGGCACCACGTGCAGTGCGCCCTGCAATGCACCCAGTCCGGTCAGCAGGAACAGCGCGGTCATCGCGCCGAGAAATCTGCGGCGCGTTCTGCCGTGCAGGCCGTCGATCAGATCCACGACCACATAAAGCAGCAGGCCGTTGTAGGCCAGATGCAGCGCAAAGATCACGCATAATGCAAACAGAGGCTCGATCCATCCGATGAAATCCTGTCCGCGCCGGCGCAGCACACCGGCCAGAATAAGCGCTGCCATGCCGAGCACGGCGATGGCCAGCGTCCACGGTTTGGCCGGCAGCGCGCTCAAATTCTGTGCGAACGCCACGCCGTCCGCCTGCCGCGCCGCCAGTACCGGCGTCATGCCGAACACCCACACAAGGAATGCGCCCACGGTCACGTTCAGCAGCAGCATGATGCGGCGGAAAAACTGCAAACTCTGTGCCATACCGTCCCCTCCTACTGCCAGCCGTCCATGTCGTAGCCGTTTACGTTGTCCTTCGTTACCAGCTCGACCGGAACCGTAATCTCTTTTTCGTAGTCCTCGCCGTTCAGGATCGCGTACACCGTCTGCGCGGTGATCTGTCCCAGCCGAATCGGCGACTGTGCCGCCGTAGCCGTCATAGCGCCCTCACTGATCATGCTTTTCGCCTCGGGTGCACCGTCCACGCCGTAGACCGTCGTTTTTTCCAGCAGACCATGCTCCTGCAGCGCCGCCATCGCGCCGAGCGCACTCGGGTCGTTGAGGCACATCACCGCGTCCGGCACGATGCCCTGCTCGAGCAGCCGGTCCATCTGCGGCATGGCGACCTCAAGCTGACCGGCACTGTCCGCCCGGCCGATGATCTGAAAATCCGGATGCGACGCCAGCGTGTCGCAGAAGCCCTGTATGCGGTCCATGCCGGACTTGGTGGAAGCGTGCTCGATCAGTACGACCTTCGCGGAATCGCACGTATTCATCAAGTGCTCCGCGCAGAGCACACCCGCGCCGTAATTGTCGGACGCGATCGTGCACGCGACCAAATCCGGATTGCTGACCTGCGAGTCAATGACCACGACCGGCACGCCCGCCTTCTGCACCTCGCGGAGTGCAGGCTCGATCTCGCGGTAATCCACCGGATTAAGCACCAGCAGGTCGATATCTTCATGCAGCAGATCCCGGATTTCTTCGTTCTGCCGCTCCTGATCGAGTGCCGGATCGCGCGTCAGCAGAATATCGCCGCGGCTTTCGATCACCAGCCGCAGTTCTTCATCGATGACGCTGTAAAACGGGTTGTTCATCGTCATGTACGTCGTGCCGATGCGGAGCGGCTCGTCTGCCTGCGATACAACCCCATGTGTCACAGCGGCAAGTCCGGCCGCCAGCAGCAGCGCCGCTGCCGCAAGGATTGGTCTTGTGCGCAACGATATCCCGCCTTTCCTTTAGTAGCTGACACCATTATAACATAAATTTTCCCGGTGAAAAAGATGGCGGCGGCGGGTTTGTCAGATCATCCGTTTTACGGACGATGGTGCGTTTTGCTACGCAGCACTGCGGATAATCCGATGTGTTCCTGTCATTCTGTTTCGTTACATATTTTATCACTCCGACCTGTGCCGCAGGCTCAGGCGCCGGCGCGGAGGGCGAGCGATGCCTGCGTATCGTGAAGCCGCAGGATGGTCATGAAGCGTCTCGACAGGCGCACTGTGAGACAAAAATTCGGCTGAAAGCAGCAAAAACCGCCCCGAAGGGCGGCTCGTTGACAGATTTCGACTGTGCATGATATAATACTGACGGACGCTGTTACTTTTGGCGGTCAGACCCTCTTTTCCTTTCCCGCAGTTCGCGGCAGGAAGGAGGTGGCGCGTGTGCAGAAAAAGGCTTTTCGGCTTGTAGTGTGTGCAGTCATCTTACTGTACATTTTCTGTATAAAAGCGCGATGACCGCTTGGCTGGACCCCAAACGGTCATCGTCTTAAAACGATAGATTTGAAATGGGTCTGACTGCGGTAACAGCGTCCCTTTATATTTATATTATAGCATACGCTCCGGCTTTGTCAAGGCGACAGGGCCGGGGCGTTTTATTCAGTCCGATGATACCGTATCCTGTCGTTTCATGTCGAATTTGTTCATTTTATATAAAATTTCAGA
>OGCO01002827.1_pt1 | contig 21780 bp, 17 predicted proteins | sample 1570171 | NCBI WGS metagenome assembly OGCO01 (sample SAMEA4370583, study PRJEB24528) | human gut metagenome
GGCATGATTCGGTGAAACTCCGAAGCCGACAGTACAGTCTGGATGAAAGAAGATAGGAAAGCATAGAGAAACCACAAGATCTCTGTGCTCATGGAAGCTGCTCTGAGATGCGTTTGCATTTCAGAGCTTTCTTTTTGCGCAGGAGATACTGCGCCTGTTTGCCTTGTCCTGAACAATCTGGTTCGGGGCTTTTTTATTTGGAGGCAGAGAGATGAACGATACAGAGTATATGCGTCTTGCCTTAGAACTGGCTAAAAAAGGATGCGGATGGACATCCCCAAATCCGATGGTGGGTGCTGTCATTGTAAAAGATGGTCAGATCATCGGGCAGGGATGGCATGAACGGTATGGCCAGCCCCATGCGGAGCGAAATGCGTTAGCATCCTGCGCTGTTGACCCCGAAGGGGCAACGATGTATGTGACGCTGGAGCCCTGCTGTCATTTTGGGAAACAGCCGCCGTGTGTGAATGCTATTCTGGAAGCGGGCATCAGCCGGGTCGTAGTGGGGTCGGCAGACCCAAACCCGCTGGTGTCGGGAAAAGGAATTGCTGCTTTGCGGGTGCAGGGGGTAGCGGTGACGGAAGGCGTTTTGCGGGAAGAATGCGACGCACTCAATCGGATATTCTTCCATTTTATAACGACAAAACGCCCGTTTGTTTCTATGAAGTATGCCATGACAATGGACGGAAAAATTGCCACAGTTACGGGCGCATCCAAATGGATTACAAGGGAAGCTGCCCGAGCGGATGTTCAACAACAGCGGCATCGTTTCAGCGGAATCATGGTCGGTGTCGGAACCATTCTTGCCGATGATCCCTTATTGACCTGCCACATGGAGAACGGAAAAAATCCAGTTCGCATCGTCTGCGATACTCAGCTGCGGACACCATTGCAAGCACAGGTGGTCGCAACAGCAAAACAGATCCCGACCATCCTTGCGACCTGCTGCGCCGACCCGAAACGGCAGGCGATATATCGACAGGCTGGGTGCCGGGTGATTTGTCTGGACAAAAGGAACGGTCACATTGACCTTGTACAACTTATGGAAAAACTTGGTCAGGAACAAATCGACAGCGTTCTTCTGGAAGGCGGAGGGACACTGAACTGGGCGGCACTGGAAAGCGGCGTTGTTCAACAGGTGCAGGCGTACATTGCCCCAAAGCTGTTCGGCGGACAGGAAGCAAAAACACCGGTGGAAGGTGCAGGAGTTCATGTGCCGAGTGCAGCATTCCGGCTGAAATACAGCAGCCTGACCCATCTTGGCGAGGATATTCTGATTGAAAGCGAGGTCGAGTATCCATGTTCACTGGAATTATAGAAGAAGTCGGAGCTGTAAAGCAGATCACGCATGGGCAGCATTCGGAAGTGCTGAACATTCAGGCACGGACCGTTCTGAAAAACACAAAAATCGGTGACAGCATCGCAGTGAATGGCATCTGCCTGACCGTTACCCGGCTTTTTGCAGACAGCTTTTCTGCCGATGTTATGCATGAAACCCTGAACCGCTCCTCTCTTGCAGGTCTTATGGTCGGGAGCAGGGTCAATCTGGAACGGGCAATGGCTGCGGATGGACGGTTCGGCGGGCATATTGTGGCGGGTCATGTGGATGGCACCGGGTGCATCCTGCGAATCGGAAAAGACGACAATGCGGTCTGGTTTACCATCCATGCGGAACCGAATCTTTTGCGCTATGTCGTGGAAAAAGGCTCCATCGCGGTCGATGGTATAAGCCTGACGGTGGCAGAAGTCAGTTCGGATGCGTTTTCAGTGTCCACCATCCCTCACACCGTCAGCTGTACAAATCTGTGTCAAAGGCACAAAAACGATGTGGTAAATCTGGAGACCGACATCCTTGGCAAGTATGTCGAAAAGCTGTTTCAGCCGATACCGCAGGAACACCGGCAAAGCTCTGTCACGAAAGAAATGCTGATACGCTACGGATTTGAATAAGGAGAAACAACAATGAGATTCAATACCATTCCGGAAGCTCTGGAAGATTTGAGACAAGGCAAGATCATTTTGGTGACGGATGACCCGGAACGCGAAAACGAGGGCGATTTTATCTGTGCCGCTGAGTTTGCGACAACAGAAAATGTCAATTTCATGGCGACCCACGGCAAAGGTCTGATCTGCATGCCGATGTCGGAAGCCTTTGTACAGAAGCTGAAGTTTCCGCAGATGGTTCGGCATAACACGGACAACCATGAAACCGCCTTTACCGTGTCCATCGACCATATTTCAACCACGACCGGCATTTCTGCTGCGGAACGCTCTATTACCGCGCTGGCCTGTGTAGCAGAAGACGCAAAAGCAGAAGATTTCCGGCGACCGGGTCATATGTTCCCGCTTTTAGCAAGGAAAAATGGTGTTCTGGAACGGAACGGCCACACAGAAGCCACCGTAGACCTGTGCCGTCTGGCAGGGCTGAAAGAGTGCGGGCTTTGCTGCGAGATCATGAGGGACGATGGCACTATGATGCGCACGGAGGAACTTGCACAGCTGGCAGAACGATTCCAAATCAAATTCATCACCATCCAAGCCTTGCAAGAGTACCGTAAGTGTCACGAAAAGCTGGTCGATCAGGTGGCTGCCGTAAATCTACCGACAAAATACGGCGACTTCCGCGCATACGGTTTTGTGAGCCGCCTGAACGGAGAGCATCACATCGCATTGGTAAAAGGTGAAATCGGTGATGGCCGGGATGTCCTGTGTCGGGTGCATTCGGAATGTCTGACGGGTGATACGTTCGGTTCGCTGCGCTGCGATTGCGGACAGCAGTTGGCTGCGGCGATGACGCAAATTGAAAAGGAGGGGCGTGGCATCCTGCTCTATATGCGGCAGGAAGGGCGCGGTATCGGTCTCATAAATAAGCTGCGTGCCTACGAGTTGCAGGAACAGGGCATGGATACCCTGGAAGCCAACCTCGCCCTTGGTTTCCATGGGGATGAACGGGAGTATTATATGGGAGCACAGATTTTGCGGGAGCTGGGAGCACACAGTTTGCGCCTGTTGACCAATAATCCGGATAAGGTATACCAACTTTCCGAGTTCGGTCTGGAGATTACAGAACGTGTCCCAATTCAGATGACTGCGACCGCGCACGACCTGTTCTATCTGAAAACCAAGCAGGCAAGAATGGGACATATCCTGAGTTATTAAGGAAAAGAGGGATTTTACAATGAAATCATTTGAAGGAAAACTGATTGCACAAAACATCCGGGTCGGTATCGTTGCTGCACGATTCAACGAGTTCATCACCTCAAGGCTCCTTGGCGGGGCAATGGATGCACTCCTCCGGCACGATGTGAGCGAGGACGATGTTCATGTCGCATGGGTGCCGGGAGCGTTTGAAATTCCGCTGGTTGCTTCCAAAATGGCAAAAAGCGGAAAGTACGATGCTGTGATTTGCCTTGGCGCAGTGATTCGCGGCTCTACCAGCCATTACGACTACGTCTGCAACGAAGTCTCAAAAGGCATCGCAGCAGTTTCGCTGGAAAGCGGTATTCCTGTTTTATTTGGCGTTCTGACGACTGAAAATATCGAGCAGGCAATCGAGCGGGCAGGTACGAAAGCCGGAAACAAGGGCTATGACTGCGCGGTCAGCGCCATCGAAATGGTCAATCTGATCCGCGAAATGGATGCAGAGTAACGGTGACACAGGAGCCTTCCATGATTGTGATACGAGCGAACACCCCGGACCAGGTACTGGAGCAAACGATTCTGAGCCTTTTGCAACAGGCGCAGATTGAGGCGGAGCAGATCACATTCTGCGCAAAGAAAAAACTGGAACTGCCGGGATTGGTGATTGACAACACCCGACATGAAATTTCAGCCAACGGCAGAAATATTTCGTTGACACGTCTTGAATCCGACCTGTTGTGGGTGCTGGCAGTCTGCGAAGGAACGACGCTCTCTAAAAAAGAGCTTTTTGATGCTGTATGGGGAAAGGATTGCGCCGATACCTTAAAAGTGGTTGGCAATACCGTTTCCAATCTCCGAAAGAAGCTGGCATTCTGCGGGCTGGACGGATGTCTTTGCACAGTTGGTGGAGGGTATGCTTTTCGTTACGTTCTGGCAGAGCAGGGAAAAGCCCATTCCAATACTGTCCCGACAATGGTATCCTGTTGCCCAAAGGAGCTGAGAGAAAATGACCCGAATCTTGTTCATCTGTCTGGGGAATATCTGCCGTAGTCCCATGGCGGAATTTGTTATGAAAGACCTTGTGGAAAAAGCCGGTATTGCAGAAAAATTTGAAATCGCCTCCGCTGCGACCAGTGCGGAAGAAGTGGGCAACCCGGTCTATCCACCCGCTCGGCAAAAATTGGCAGACCATGCCATTTCCTGTGTAGGCAAAACGGCGCGTCAGATGACACGGCAGGATTATGACACCTATGATTATCTGGTTGCAATGGATCGAAGCAACCTGCGGGATATGGCTCGTTTTGTAGGGAACGACCCGTTGCACAAGGTCTCCCTCCTGATGTCGTATACCAGTACGCCGCACGATGTGGCCGACCCGTGGTTTACTGGAAATTTCGAGGACACATGGCGGGATGTACTGGCAGGTTGCACGGCGTTGTTAGAGAGGCTGTGCCAATAAAAGAAACAACTGGGTGTATCATCGTTCAGATGAAGCATCCAGCTGTTTTTGATTTAATCTTCTGGCCTGCCGTGGTCGTATAGCTTTTTACATCAGAAGTTGTTGGAAAATCAACCCTGGATGCGGGTCTGCATCAGATGGTCCGGGGTGTAGGCATCGGATAAGGTACCGTTCATGCTGGCGGCATAGTAATACAGGGCTGTCCAGGATTTCAGTTCATAGCTGGTGCCCTCCAGCACACCCTTGCCGCGGCAATAAGGAGCCCAGAACCGGTAGTATTCCTCCGATTTGTTGTCGGAGGGAACATCCATGTAGGTGCCGGTGGCCTCATCGTAGGGGGCAAAGGGAAGCGCCTGCCCTGTGGCCATTTTGCTGGCCCAGGGCAGCAGACTCACCAAGTTCTGGGAGGATTCAAAGGTGAACGAGGTGGAGTAGGCTTTGTGGAAGTCCAGAGGCTGCCAGCTGTCGCTCTCCGGGAAATAGACTTCGATGCTGGAAACATCACAGGAGATCTGCCCGTCAGAAATGTGATAGCGGTAGCGCAGATTTCCGGTGTGGAGGGTGCCGGCACCGCCGTAGGTCCGGCCCTGAGGGGTGACACCGGAGCACGCAGCATCAAAGACACAGATGGATGCCAGCTGTGCACCGGACAAGTCGCAGACCACCAGACTGGAGCCCGCGCTGTGGTCGATCGCCGATTCACCGGTGGATTGCTCGTTGAAGGCGTCCGCGACGGTAAAGTCACCCTGATACAGCGCAGTGCGGACGTAGCCGCCGAACACGAAGGATACCTGAGAGCCGGAGGCATAATTGAAGGAATCACAGATAAAGGCAGTGACAGGAGACTGGATGTAGGTGTATCCGATGGCCTTTCCGTCTTCGTACTGGATATAGTCGTAGCCGGTGGGGATGGTCATCACCACGCTGTCCGGCGTTACATCGTCCAGACCCAGCTTGGAGAAATAGCCGTCCGGTGCCGTCAGGTCTGCGTCGTAGCGGGCCAGAAGATCCTGCATACTCCGGTATGCCAGAGCTTCCGGTGACAGATCCCGGGGATCCTCGTAGTCGTATGCCTTCGTCAGCTCATAGCAGCAGGTCTCCTCTGGCACCCAGGTCCAGCCGGCAGATGTTTTTTGCAGGCTCAGCACGCCCAGGTTTTGAGCATAGCAGCCGGTGGAGGTCATGATCACGCCGTTTTCCACGATGGGTTGGTCATAGGCGAGATGGTCGTGAGCGTTCTGGATCACGTCCAGGAAGCCTTCCTGAGCCTGCGCGGTGGCCCGGTCCTCTTCCATGCCGCAGTGGCTGATGGCAATGACCAGGTCGCAGCCCTTCTCCTCCTTGAGGAAACGGGCATAGACTCTGGCAACCTCGGCACAGTCCATCCGGGTCAGGTCCGAGTTCTTGCAGTAGCCGTAGGACTCCTCGCCTTCCAGGGCAAACAGACCCACCCTGTAGCCTGCTACCTGGCGGATGGCGTAGTTTTTGGCCCCAGTCTTGGCGTAGGCCCCGGCACCAAAAGCATTGGTGCTCAGGTCATTGGGGCGGATGTCGGCGCTGGTATAAGAGATCGGCTCGCCGTTGGCGTTGTATTTGATGAACATATTGGATATCAGCAACTGGGGCAGTTTGTGGTAGACCCCGTAGCGCAGCCGGTTTTTCCGGGCGTTGACCCAGGAGTTTTCGACGGCCTGATCGCCCACGTCGAATTCGTGGTTGCCCAGGGTGCAGAAATCTACCTGCATTTCGGCCAGGGCCAGGATCTCCCAGCCCTTTTGATAGCCGTCCTGGTAAGGAGTTCCCTGGGAGTAGTCACCACCGTCCAAGGTCAGGGTTTTGCCAAAGGCTCGGTGGCGTACCCCGGCCTGTGCGGCGGCCATTCGCGCCACGCCGCCGGTGATCCGGGTAGAGCCGTCCGTACTCATGATCTTAGAAGTACCCAGATTGGAGTGGATATCGTTGCTGAGCAAAAGCACGATGTCGCCCTGGTAGGGGGCCAGGTCCTGGGCAGAGGGCCAGCCGCAGCCCATCAGGGCAGGGGTCATGGCAGCACCGGCGGTGGTGGCGGCTGCCAGCTTCAAAAAGCTCTTTCGGGAAATCTTTTTCATGGTCCGATTCTCCTTTTTCTGCGTGGTGTTTTGATTCCATCGGATGTCAGTATACCGGGTCCTGTGTAAAACTTGAAACCGACGGAGGGTAAAATCTGCATAAAAAACACGGATTTATCGGTCCCTGCGAGGGGGGCAGAGGGCGTTCTTCCACCGGCAGGGCTCTGGCTGCCGGCAGCCAGAGCCCTGCAAAAGAAAAAGACGCACCACAAGCCGAAAGGGGCTGTTGTGCGTCTCTCATTCTCTCACGCAGAACCTATATGGAATCCTTGTATCTCATACTATAGCAAGACTTTCAGAAAAAGTCAACACATTGCCTTGTTTTTCGATTGAATGTTGAAAATATTTTGGCTTTTGCAATATGGGCAAGGCCGGACCCTGTGAGCGTGAAAAACCTTCAGCTGTTTCCCAATGGACACGAATCGACAAAAATGAAGGAAAAATCACCAGCTCGGCTGGTGGATGTTTATTGTGTGCAAGGGCAATTGTTGCCAATTTTCACAGATTGCGCTATACTGATTCCGAAAAGTTTTTGTGAAGGGGAGAACCGGATGCTGCGCTGTGCGATCGTGGAGGACAGCCCCAGAGAGCTGGAACATCTGAAAGAATGCCTTGCCCGCTACTCGGCAGAGCGGGATATCCCGCTGGAGACCACGGCCTTCGGGGATGCGGCGTCGTTTCTGGAACATTACCGTGCCGACTATGACATCGTGTTCATGGACATTGAGCTGCCGGGCATCAACGGCATGGAGGCGGCCCACCGCCTGCGGGAGATCGACCGGCAGGTCATCCTGATCTTTGTGACCAACATGGCCCAGTTTGCGGTCAAGGGCTATGAGGTGGATGCGCTGGACTACATCATCAAGCCTGCCCAGTATGGGCCGCTGAGCATCAAGCTGGACCGTGCGGCCCAGCGCTGGCGCGCCGCCGCCGAGAGCGTGATGGTGGCCCTGCCCACCGGCACCCAGCGGCTGCTGCTGTGGGAGATCTACTACATCGAGGTGCAGGGCCACAAGCTGACCTATCACACCGAAAAAGGCCAGCTGCCGGGCACCGGAACCCTGCAGGACGCCGAACAGCGGCTGCACGGCAAGGGCTTCCTGCGCTGCAACAAGTGCTATCTGGTCAACCAGAAGCACATCCAGACCGTCACCGGCAGCGACGTGGTGCTTTCCAACGGGGAGAAGCTGCAGATCAGCCGTCTGCGCAAAAAGGAATTCATGGAGGAGCTGGCCCGCAGCATGGGCAATGAATTTGTGCTATGAGTACGGTCATCGATCTGTTTGAACGCCACGGCTATATGCTGGAACTGCTGGCGTGCGTGGCGGCCACCACCTGGAAGCTGGAGCGGCAGGAGCGCTTTGCGGTGCGGCTGACCGGCATCCTGCTGGCGGAGGCCTGCTTTACCATCGTGTGGGAGCAGGTGCCCCACAACCTCTACACCGAGTCGCTGCGCACCTTTCTGCTGTGGAGCATCGCGGCGGTGGGCATCCGGCTGTGCTTCCGCATCGCGGCAGCGTGGGCGGTGTTCTATGCTACGGCTGCGGGCACCATGCAGCACATCATCTACCGGGGGGCCAAGCTGCTGCAGAATGCAGTGTACCACATGGATCGGCAGTACTGGGCCTGGAGCCGGTGGGTCTATCTGGGCCTTTTCGTGCTGCTGTTCGCGGTGTGCTGCCTGACCCTCACCCGGCGGCTGCACAGCCGCAATCTGGGCACACTGCCCGGGCGCACGATGACTTTTATCATGGTGGGCTACCAGCTGAGCATGAACATCTTCGTCAACCTGTTCAACGCCTTTAGTGTGGACGGTGCCCCGCGCATCTTTACTACCTACAGCGTCTACGACGAGGTGACCACCATCCTGCTGTTCTTCCTGCTGTGTGAGATCCTGCAGCGCAGCGACGCCGAGTGGGACAACATGGTGCTGCAGCAGATGATGCGCCAGCAGCGCCAGCAGATGGAGTTGTCCAAGGAGACGGTGGAGCTCATCAACATCAAGTGCCATGACATCCGCAAGCAGCTGTACACGCTGGGCAGCCGAGTGCCGACCGAGGAGCTGGACGAGCTGAAAAAGGCGGTGGATATCTACGACTCCACGGTCAAGACCGGCAACGAGACGTTGGACGTGCTGCTGGCGGAGCGCTCCATCGTGTGCAAGGGCCGCGGCATCCAGCTGGATTACATCGCCGACGGTGCAAAGCTGGACTTCCTGAAGCCCGGCGAGGTGTACTCGCTGTTCGGCAACGCGCTGGACAACGCCATCGAGGCGGTGACCCCGCTGGAGCCGGACCGCCGCTACATCGGCCTGCAGGTGCGGGCCGAGCGGGGCATGCTGCTCATCCGCATGGAGAACTGCGCCGCCGAGCCGCTGCACTTTGTGGACGGCCTGCCCCAGACCACCAAAGGGGACGCCCGGTGGCACGGTTTTGGCGTTAAGAGCATCCGCCGCATCGTGCAGCAGCACGGCGGCACCCTGACGATGCAGGCACAGGACGGCATGTTCCGTCTGGTGGCGCTCCTGCCGCTCAAATGACAGTTCAGGGCCCCAAAATGACAGTTTGGGAAAAATTTGTTGTAAATATTCACAAAACCTCTATACTATCGGCAGAGCTTTGAATCACTCTGCCGGTTTCTTTTTGTGCGGCGTTTGCTTCCGCACCGCACAGGGGGAGAGCGGACAACTTTCAAAGGAGGACAAAATGTTGAAGAAGAAAAACCTGTGGCGCGGTTTGACCATGGTGTTTGCCCTGCTTCTGGCCGTTTCCATGATGGCAGGCAACATCCTGGAGCTCTACCGCACCTCTGTGGATGCCTTCCTGGGCACCCGCAGCACCCAGACTGTGACCGAGCAGTCGGACGATGAATCCGATGCCTGGACCTACAAGTCGGAATTCACCACGGCCAAAGAAGCCTACGAGGGCTTCAAGGACTTCGCCATCGAGACTTCGCAGGAGACCTTTGCCCTGCTGAAGAACGAGAACGGTGCCCTGCCTCTGGCCAAGGATGCCAAGATCACCATGCTGGGCGTCCGCAGCTATGCTCCTGTTTACGGCAACAGCGGCGGCAGCGTGCCGGACGGCAAGTCCACCGTGCAGATCTTTGACGCCTTTACCGAGCGCGGCTTCCAGCTGAACCCGGAGACCCTGGCCGCATACGAAGCATTCTTTGCGGACAAGGAATGGACCAAGCCTCAGTTCGGCGGCGGCATCCTGCCCGCTTACGCCGAGATCAGCGCTTACAATGATCCCTGCGAGCTGACGATGGATGAGCTGAAGGCTCTGAACCCGGACTTCCAGTCCAAGTACACCGAATACGGTGATGCCGCCATCGTGGTGGTGAGCCGTGTCGGCGGCGAGGGCGGTGCCTACTACCCCGGCGAGGAAGGCCTGGCAGACGGCGTGCACACCGTCAACGGCAACATCCTGAGCCTGAGCGATGAAGAAATGGCCATGATCGAGGAAGCAAAGGCCAATTTCGACAAGGTCATCGTGCTGGTCAATGCTGCCAACCCCATGGAGATCGCAAACCTGCAGGACGACCCCGACATTGACGCCATCCTGTGGGTGGGCTACCCCGGCGCTTACGGCTTCTACGCCGTGGCCGATGTGCTGAACGGCACCGTGGCTCCCTCTGCACACTTGGGCGATACTTTTGTCAAGAACGGCGCCCTGGCTCCTGCCATGCAGAACTTTGGCAACATCCCCTGGGCAAACGCTTCGGACTTTGCTGAGGGCACCAGCGTCAACTCCTACCTGATCGAGAACGAGGGCATCTACACCGGCTACCGTTACTACGAGACCCGTTATGCGGACATCGTGCTGGGCAACGGCGGTGCCAATGCCTCTGCCGGTACCTACGCCAACGCCGACGGCACCGTGGCCACCAGCGATGGCACCTGGAGCTACGACAACGAGGTGGTCTATCCCTTCGGCTACGGCATGAGCTACACCACCTTTGAGCAGACCCTGGACAGCGTGGTCATCACCGGTGACAAGCGCACCGCTACCGTGACCGTGACCACCACCAACACCGGCGATGTGGCCGGCAAGGCTGTCGTGCAGCTGTACGCCAGCGCACCCTACACCGACTACGACAAGCAGAACGGCATCGAAAAGTCCGCCCTGCAGCTGATGGACTACGAAAAGACCAACACCCTGCAGCCCGGCGAGAGCCAGACCATTACCATGAATGTGGACATGAGCCTGCTGGCCAGCTACGACAGCCAGAACGCCAAGACCTTCATCGTGGACCCGGGCGACTACTACTTCGCCATCGGCTCTGACGCCCATGATGCTCTGAACAACATCCTGGCTGCTCAGGGCAAGACCACTGCCGACGGCATGACCGCCGACGGCGATGCTTCCAAGACCTACCAGTGGACCTGGGACGGCGCTGTGGATGCCGACACCTTCTCTGTGAGCAAGGCCGGCGTGGAGATCACCAACGCAGTGAGCGACGGCGACTACTCCATGGACATCAACACCTTCATCCCCGGCACCGCTACTTATCTGTCCCGCAGCGACTGGGACGGCACCTTCCCCACCACCATTACCGGCCTGAAGGCCGAGGGCCGTCTGGCCACCCTGCTGGCCAACGACTTCATCGACATCAAGACCGATGAGGACACCTCGGACATCGTGTTCGGCGACACCACCAGCACCCTGACCCTGAACGACCTGAAGGGCGCTGACTTCGACGATCCTCGCTGGGATGAGCTGGTCGGCAAAGTGACCATCGACGAGTTCCTGAACTTTGCCTCCAACGCCTTCCACAACATCCAGAACATCGACTCTGTGGGCCTGCCGCAGTACGCAGCCGACGACGGCCCCAACGGTTCCGACTCGCACTACCTGACCGAGGGCAGCTACCAGGGCACCCCGTATGCAGATGCTGCCGATTACGACTACGGCACCCGCGTCGGCCCCACCCCGGAGAACATTGCTTACAGCTGGAACAAGGAACTGGCCTACCGCGTGGGTGAGATCACCTTGGGCGAGAGCACCCTGGTGCTGAACCTGCCCATCATGATCGGCCCCGGCATGAACATCCATCGTCACGGCTACAATGCCCGCGGCGCAGAGTATTACTCCGAGGACCCCGTCCTGTCCGGTTACACCGGTTCCGCTGTGGTGCAGGGCGCTCAGAGCAAGGGCACCCTGGTCAACATCAAGCACGCTGCCTTCAACGATCAGGAGATCAACCGCTCCGGCATCGCAGTCTTTATGACTGAGCAGAAGGCCCGTGAGCTGGAGCTGCGCAACCTGCAGCAGGCTTTTGAGGGCAACGGCAAGCCCGCTTCCTTCGAGGCGGATCCTTCCCGCGATGACACCTACACTGTGGGTGCTCTGGGCGTGATGACCTCCTACAACCGCATTGGTGCCGTGGCCTCCAGCGCAAACGTTGGTGTCCAGGTGCAGATCATGCGCAACGAGTGGGGCTTCAAGGGCTACAACGTCACCGACTTTACCGGTGTTACCCTGCACGCTTCTCCCAAGGAGTCCATCCTGGCCGGCACCACCGCATTCTGCGGTTTCGGCACGGACGACAGCATCACTTACTGGAATGCTGACGCTCTGAAGGGCGACCGCACCATGCTGCTGGCCATCAAGCAGAACATCCATTACCTGCTGTACGCTCTGGCCAACAGTGCCGCCATGAACGGCGTCAACTCCACCACCCGCACCATCAGCGTGATGACCTGGTGGCGTATGACCTACCGCGTGTGCATCTACGGCTTTGCAGCCCTCACCGCACTGTGCGCCCTGCTGTACGTCGTGTCTGCGGTCAAGAGCAAGAAGCAGAAGACTGCAAAGGAGGCCTGAGCCATGAAAACGAAACTGAACACGAAGACGATCGTGGCTGCTGTGGCCAGTGTGATCGGCCTTGCAGTCTATGGTTACACCTCGATGGTGGGCTATCTGGCGGCTTCGGCCACCAGCACCCTGCCGGTGGTGCTCACCGTGGCCGCGCTGGTGTGCCTGGCTCTGCGCCAGTTCGCCGGCAGCAAGCTGCCCGCCGTGGTCAACGACGTGCTGCTGGTGGCAGCCAATGTCTGCCTGATCGGCAGCTTCGCCGTATTCGTTCTGGCCCGCGTTTCGCTGGCTGCGGACGTCTACTTCATCCCGGTCAACTATCCGGCTTCTGAGGCCACGGCCCTGCACATCTCCATCGTGGGTGCCGTGTGCTACCTGGTCGGCATCGTGACCCTGATCGTGGAAGGCTTCTCCGCAAAGAACTGATGAATCCCCCAGCCGCCCGGCGGAGAAGCTCTGCCGGGCGGCATTTTGGGTTCCGGACCTTATCTTGTGATCAAATGAAAGGAGGCAGATGCCTGTGATCGCCTGTTCGTTCAACACCGGCTGGACCTGCCGCCACCTGTTGGAAGAGGGGCCGGCCGTGCAGGTCGCCCTGCCCCATGATGCGGCACTGGCCGAACCCCGTACCGAGACGGCCCCCGGCGGCACCAACACCGGCTGGTACGAGGGCTATGATTACCTTTACGAAAAACGCTTCACCCCGGACACAGCCCTGCAGGGCCAGACCCTTGTGCTGGAATTCGAGGGCGTGTACCACAACGCCGAAGTCTGGCTCAACGGCGAGAAGCTGGCGTTCAACCCCTACGGCTACACCGACTTCAAGGTAGACCTGACCGGGAAGCTGGACTTTGATGCCGAAAACGTGCTGCAGGTGATCGCCCGCAACGCCGACCAGCCCAACAGCCGCTGGTATTCCGGCGCGGGCATCTACCGCCCGGTCACCCTGTGGGTGGGGCCGGAAGCACACCTGCTGCTGGACGGCCTGCGGGTGCGCACCGTGTCCATCGACCCGCCGGAAGTGGAAGTCACGGCGGCGGCCAGCGCCCCCGGCACCGTGCAGCTGCAGGTGCTGGACGGCACTACCGTGCTGGCCAGTGCGTCCGCTGAGGCCGGAAAGCCGGTGCGCCTGAAACTGCCGGAGGCAGCGCTCTGGAGCCCGGAGCACCCGCAGCTGTACACCCTGCAGGCGGCCTACGGCACCGACACGGCAGCGGCCCGCTTTGGCATCCGCAGCCTTGCCTGGGGCAGGGAGGGCCTGCTGCTCAACGGCAGCCGGATCATCCTGCAGGGTGCCTGCATCCACCACGACAACGGCCTGCTGGGTGCAGTGTGCCACCCGGATGCGGTGCGCCGCAAGGTGCGCATCCTGCACGAGAACGGCTACAACGCCATCCGTTCGGCCCACAACCCCTGCTCCAAGGCCCTGCTGAACGCCTGCGACGAGCAGGGTATGCTGGTGATGGATGAGTACATCGACCACTGGTACATCCACAAGACTGAGCACGACTATGTGGACTATTTCAACGACTGGTGGCGCAGCGACCTGGAAAGCATGGTCAAAAAGGACTACAACCACCCTTGTGTGATCCTGTATTCCACCGGCAATGAGGTCAGCGAGACGGCTCAGAAAAAGGGCATTGCCCTGACGAAGCAGCTCACCCGGTATCTGCACCGCCTGGATGACACCCGCCCGGTGACCTGCGGTGTGAACATCTTCTTCAACTTCCTCAGCTCCATCGGATTTGGTGTGTACAGCGACAAAAAAGCCAAAAAGCAGGCCGAGGACGCCACCAAAAAGAAAAAGGCCGTGGGCAGCCAGTTCTTCAACAATCTGGCGGGCCTGCTGGGCAGCGAGTTCATGAAGCACGGTGCCACCCTGCATGGCTGCGACGTCAAGACCCGCGACGCCTTTGCCAACATGGACATTGCCGGTTACAACTACGGCATCTACCGCTACGAGCACGATCTGAAAAAATACCCCGACCGCCTGATTTTGGGCAGCGAGACCTTCTGCAGCGACGCCTACCGGTTCCGGGAGCTGGCCAAGAAAGAACCCCGGCTCATCGGTGACTTTGTGTGGGCCGGTATGGACTACCTGGGCGAAGTGATGGTGGGCAGCTGGGAGTATGCCGACAACGCGCCCCGCTTTGACGGCGGCCTTGGCTGGGTGAGCGCCGGTTCCGGCCGCATCGACCTGACCGGCAAGCCGCTGGGTGAGGCCCTGTATACCCGGGTGGCGCTGGAACAGGCCGAAGGGCCGTTCCTGGCCGTGCGCCCGGTGAACCACACCGGCGACAAGCACTCGCCCTCGGCCTGGAAGATGACCGACGCCATGACGAGCTGGACCTGGCCCGGCTGCGAGGGAAAGCAGGCTGAGGTGGAGGTCTATGCCCGCGCGGCTTCCGCGGCGCTGGTGCTCAACGGCAAGGAAATCGCCCGCAAGAATGCGAAAAACGACTGCCTGTTCCGCTTCCGCTGTGCGTACCAGCCCGGTACGCTGGAGGCTGTGGCCTACAACGCAGCGGGGCAGGAGACCGGCCGCTGTGCGCTGACCACCGCCGACCCTGCCACCGAGCTGCGGGCCGAGCCGGAGGAAGCCGTGCTGCGCCCCGGCCAGCTGTGCTACATCCGCCTGCGCTACACCGACCAGAACGGCGTGCTCAAGCCCACTGTGCGGGAGCCCATCCGGGTGCAGGTGACCGGCGGCCGCCTGCTGGCGCTGGGCAATGCCTGCCCCTTCAATCTGCAGGGCTACCGCACCAGCCAGACCGCCCCCTACTGGGGCGAGGCCATGGCCATCGTGGAAGCCGGCACCGAAGGCTGTGTGACCCTGCAGGCCGACAGCACCGTTGGTTCTGCCGTGGCTGCCGTGCAAGTTCATAAGGAGTAAATACCCATGTCCATTTCAGAGAAAAACCCCAAGCTGGCCAAGCTGGCCGGGCAGTTCATCAAGTTCTATGCCTTTTCCATGCTGGTCACCCTGCTGCAGTACCTGCTGCTCACCTTTCTGCCGGGGCTGTTCTACGCCCACACCGACTGGTGCAGCATCCCCTGCCAGCTCATCCACCTGAACCTTGGCCCGGTGGACACCTATGTGTTCAACTACCCGGTCACCGGGGACGCCACCGGCGGCATGGGCTACTTTGCCGCCTTTGCCATCACCCTGTTCCTGGCGCAGTGCGTCAACTTCCCCATGCAGCGCAACATCACCTTCAAGTCCAAGGGCAACATCTGGTATCAGATCCTGTGGTACGTCATCGCCTTTGTGCTCATCACCATCGTGTGCAGCTTCCTCATGGGCCTGTATGTGCCCCTGTGCAAGCAGTTCTTCTCCCCGGCGGTGTACAATGTGCTCATCACCGTGATCAACGGCGGCGTGCAGATGGTGATCTATTTCCCCATCTATAAGATCATTTTTCCGGAGGGTGAAGCCAAATGAAACATGCAGATGTGATCGCCAAACTGTCCCTGCGGGAAAAATGCGCCCTGCTTTCCGGTGCCACCGTGTTCGAGACCCATGCCCTGCCCAACAAGGGAGTGCCGGCCATCTGGCTGTCGGATGGCCCCAACGGCCTGCGCAAGCAGGCGGGTCCGGCCGACCATCTGGGCCTGAACCCCTCGGAGCCGGCCACCTGCTTCCCCACGGCGGCTACCGTGGCCAACAGCTGGGACCCCGCCCTGGGCGAGGAGATCGGCAAAGCGCTGGGCGAGGAGACCGCTTCCTACAGCGTCAATGTGATCCTGGGCCCCGGCCTGAACACCAAGCGCAGCCCGCTGTGCGGCCGCGATTTCGAGTATTTCTCGGAGGACCCGTACCTGTCCGGCAAGCTGGCAGCAGGCTATGTGCGCGGCATCCAGTCGGTGGGCGTTTCGGCCTGCCCCAAGCACTTTGCCGCCAACAATCAGGAGCTGCGCCGCATGGCCAGCAACAGCGTGCTGGACGAGCGCACCCTGCGGGAGCTGTACCTCACCGGCTTTGAGATCGCCGTGAAAGAGGGCAGGCCCAAGTGCATCATGACCTCCTACAACCGGGTCAACGGCACCTACGCCAACGAGAACCATCACCTGCTGCAGGATATCCTGCACGGCGAGTGGGGCTATGACGGGGCCGTGGTCACCGACTGGGGCGGCTCCAACGACCATGTGGAGGGTGTGCGCGAAGGCTCCACGCTGGAAATGCCCTGCCCCGGCTTTGGCTCGGCCAAGCGGCTGATGCAGGCCGTGGCGGAGGGCCGTCTGCCGGAATCCGCGGTGGATGCCCGGGTGGACGAGCTGCTGGAGCTGGTGTTCACCACCGATGCGGCAGTCAAGGCCGCACCGAAGCGGTTCGACCGGGACGCCCATCATGCGCTGGCCCGCCGTGCCGCCGCCGAAAGCGTGGTGCTGCTGAAAAACGAGGATGACCTGCTGCCCCTCAAGCCCGGGCAGCGCGTGGCCCTCATCGGTGATTTTGCGCAGACGCCCCGCTATCAGGGCGCAGGCTCCAGCTCGGTGAACGCTACCCGCGTGGACAACCTGAAGGACGCCGCCGAGGCGGACGATATCACGCTGGCAGGCTTCTGCGCAGGGTATGAGCGCAGCGGCACCCCCAACCCGGCCTTTGTGGAAGAGGCCGCCGCACTGGCCCGCAAGGCCGACGTGGTGGTGCTCTGCATGGGTCTGGACGAGTCCAGCGAGAGCGAAGGCCTGGACCGCAGCCACATCTGCATCCCGGAGAACCAGAAGCAGCTGCTGGAAGCTGTGGCGCAGGCCAACGAGAACCTCGTGGTGGTGCTGAGCGCCGGCAGCGTGGTGGAAACGGGCTGGGTCAGCCGCTGCAAGGCAGTGCTGCACGCCTATCTGGGCGGGCAGGCCGGTGCCGGTGCCATCATGGACGTGCTCACCGGCCGGGTGAACCCCAGCGGCAAGCTGGCCGAGACTCTGCCCCTGACCTACGAGGACACCCCGGCGGCCCGGTATTTCCCGGGCAAACAGCAGAACGTGGAGTACCGCGAGGGCCTGTACATCGGCTACCGCTACTACGAAACGGCCCATGTGCCGGTGCGCTATCCCTTCGGCTACGGCCTGAGCTACACCACCTTTGCCTACTCCGACCTGAAAGCGGACGCGGACAAGGTCACCTTTACCATCACCAACACCGGCAGCCGCGCCGGTGCCGAGATCGCACAGCTGTATGTGGCCAAGGCCGACGCAGCCGTGTTCCGCCCGGAAAAGGAGCTGAAGGGCTTTGCCAAGGTGTTCCTGCAGGCGGGCGAGTGCAAGACCGTGACCATTCCGCTGGACGACAAGGCCTTCCGCTACTGGAACGTGAAAACGGACCGCTGGGAGACCGAGGGCGGCAGCTACCAGCTGCTGGTGGGTGCCAGCGTACAGGACATCCGCCTGCGCGCCGAGGTGTCCGTGCAGGGCACTGGTGCCCCGGACCCCTATGCTGGCAAGGCTGTGCAGTGCTACCGCACCGCTGACATCAAGAATGTGCCGGATGCCGCCTTTGAGGCCCTGCTGGGCCACGCCATCCCGGAGGACAAGCCCCACATCGACCAGACCATGACGCTGGGCGAGCTGAACCACAGCCGCAGTCCGCTGTGCTGGCTGGCCTGGGCTGTGCTGCACACCCTGCTCAAGCGCAGCTCCCGCGAGGGCACGCCGGACCTGAACCTGCTGTTCCAGTACAACATGCCTGTCCGTGCGCTGGCCCAGATGACCGGCGGCATGGTCGGGCAGGAGACGGTGGACGGCATCGTGATGGAAGCAAAGGGCTTCTGGATCATCGGCCTGCTGCGGGCACTCATCGGCTTTGGGCAGAACGCAGTCTCCAACCGGAAGTTCCGCGCGGCACTGGACGCAGAGCGCGGCGGCCCGGCGGTGTAAAACCATCTGATATTCCCGGATTTTCTCCTTCATTCTAAACAAACGGCCCCGGACTTGTTGAAAAGTCCGGGGCTGTTTGCGTGTGGGGCTTAGTAAATGTAGGGCTGCACGGGCGGCTGGTCGGGGCGGTGCTCCCCGATGATCTTTTCCATCCAGACCATGTCGTACCAGTGGCCGAACTTGTACCCGCAGTTGTGGAAGGTACCGACCAGTGCAAAGCCCAGATGCTCGTGGAACCGGGCGCTGTTCCGGGTCAGGTATTCGTCCTCCACCTGCGGGTAGCCGATGCAGGCATACAGGTTCAGGATGCCCATGGCCTGCAGCCGGTCGGCCAGCGCCTCGTACAGGGCACGGCCCATGCCGTGTTTCCGGGCGTCGTGGTCCAGGTAGATGGTCAGCTCACAGGCCCAGTCGTAGGCGGCCCGGCCCACAAAGGGCCCCGCGTAGGCGTAGCCCTCCACCCGGCCGTCCCGCTCAATGACGAGGTAGGGGTATTTCTGCATGGTGCGGCGCATGCGGCCTTCAAATTCCTCCAGTGAGGGTACGTCGTATTCAAAGGTGATGACCGTGTGCTCCACATACCAGGCGTAGATCTCCAGAATGCGGGGCGCATCGGCCAGAGACGCATTCCGAATGGTAATATCCTGCATAAAAACATCTCCCTGTAGCAATAAATATCCCGGAATCCGGCCTGATTATAGCACAGCCCACTTTAAAAGGACAGCGCAAAGCAGCAGAAGTGCCGCTCCGCACAGGCGGACAGGGGAGAAATGCTATTGGCAAAGTGGCAGAAAATGCGGCGTTCTGAGCCGGAAATCCCCACAAAAGCGCGAAAATCGGCCGTGCAGGCGCAAAATGCTGTACTTTGATACTTTACTGTGATAAAATAACACCATCCTTTCCCCGCGCGCTGCGCGGGAAAAGCCAAACGAGAGGGGGAACCTTTATGACAAATGTCTGCATCATTGCCACCATTGTGATCTATCTGGTGGGCATGCTGCTGGTGGGCTTTGCTTACAGCAAGTCCAACGAGGACAGCACCGACTTCTACCTCGGCGGCCGCAAGATGGGCCCGCTGGTCACTGCTATGAGCGCGGAAGCCAGCGATATGTCCAGCTGGCTGCTGATGGGCCTGCCCGGCCTTGCCTACCTCACCGGCATTGCGTCGCCGGGCTGGACGGCCATCGGTCTGGCCGTGGGCACCTGGCTCAACTGGCTCATCGTGGCCCGGCGGCTGCGGCGCTACTCGGCCAATCTGGACGCCATCACGGTGCCGCAGTTCCTGTCGCTGCGGTTCCATGACCAGCGCAACCTGATCAACGCGCTGGGCGCGGTGATCATCATCGTGTTCTTTATCCCGTACACGGCTTCCGGCTTTGCGGCCTGCGGCAAGCTGTTCCACAGCCTGTTCGGCGTGGACTACATGATCGCGATGATCGTGTCCGCACTGGTCATCGTGGGGTACACCATTCTGGGCGGCTTCCGGGCCGTGACCACCACCGACCTCATCCAGTCGGTGGTCATGAGCATCGCACTGGTGGCGGTGCTGGCCTACGGCATCGGTGTGGCCGGGGGCTGGGGTGCCGTGATGGAAAACGCCCGCAGCCTTTCCGGCTACCTGACCATGGCGGCCAGCCACGACGCTGCCGCCGGGACCGCCGCCTCCTACAGCCTGCTGGACATCGTGTCCACCATGGCCTGGGGCCTGGGCTACTTTGGCATGCCCCACATCCTGCTGCGGTTCATGGCCATTGAGGACGAAAAGAAGCTGGTGCTCAGCCGCCGCATTGCCAGCGTGTGGGTGGTCATTGCCATGACGGCCTCCATCGTCATCGGCGTGGTGGGTCTGGGCATGACCAAAGCCGGTGCGCTGGAATTCCTGAGCGGCTCTTCCAGCGAGACCCTCATCGTGCGCATTGCCAGCCTCATTGCACAGCACGGTGTGCTGGCGGCGGTGCTGGCGGGCCTGATCCTGGCCGGTATTCTGGCGGCCACCATGTCCACCGCCGACAGCCAGATGCTGGCAGCGGCGTCCAGTGTCTCGCAGAACATCCTGCAGGAGTTCGGCCATATGAAGCTCACCGAGAAGCAGAGCCTGTTTGCGGCCCGGCTTACCATCATCTGCGTCAGCGTGGTGGGCGTGGTGCTGGCCCGCGACCCGGATTCCAGCGTGTTCGGCATCGTCAGCTTTGCATGGGCCGGTTTTGGCGGCGCCTTTGGTGCGGTGGTGCTGTGCGCCCTGTTCTGGAAGCGCTGCAACTGGCAGGGTGCACTGGCCGGGATGCTCTGCGGCGGCCTGATGGTCTTTGTGTGGAAGTACCTCATCAGCCCGCTGGGCGGCGTGTTCGGCATCTACGAGCTGCTGCCGGCCTTCCTGTTCTCGCTGGCAGCCTGCGTGGTGGTCAGCCTTGCCACCCCGGCCCCCGGTGCGGACATCGAGGCCGAATTTGAAGCGGCAAAATAAACGATAAAAAGCAACCAGACCCGGAACGATGATGGTCGTTCCGGGGCTGATTTTTATCTCAGTTGAACAGCATGATGGTTATTTCCGCGCAGGGCACCAAAAATCCAAAGCCGAAGAAAAGCAGCAGTTCCAATATGACCCGCGTCAGGCGTAAAAACGGTGTATCCAGAGGGGTGCACGCTTCAAGGTAACGGTGATAGAAACCGCTCTGTTCAAAGCTGTTCCAGAGTTCCAGCATGAGAAATTCCATTCCGGCCAGAAGCGGAAAAACGACCCACGAGGACATCCAGCCATCGGCTTGTAGAGAACCATCGCTGAGGGAACGCCAGTGAACTGCAAGTGTTCCGTGGCAGGCGAATATGCCCCACAGGGCCAGTGCAACGCTCAGACAGAGCATCGCGACGCGGACCGAATGCCAGTCCACGGTATGCTGGCGGCGCAACATGGAAAAGAAATCCTCCAGAGGGACCGGTGCGGCAGGGGCGCCCTGACCGGGGGCATGGCAGTGCATCAGGTCCGCAAGAGACAGGCCCAGTGCGTCGGCCAGAGGTTCCAGCGTATTGATGTCCGGCAGACCGACGCCGCGTTCCCAGCGGCTGACGGCCTTGTCGGTCACATGCAGCTGTTCGGCCAGCTCGGCCTGGGTCAGGCCCTGTGCCCTGCGCACCTGGGCAAGAAAGGCACCGAACATTTTTGCGTCCATACAGATCACATCCTTTTCCACAGAATAGCAGACCTGTGTGGAAAACGCAACCGACGGAACGTTTACCGACTGTTTGCAACCAAAAAGGACGTGCTCCCCTGCGGGAACACGTCCTTTGGTTTGCTTATGATTCAGGCGAGGTTCAGCTTACAGCTGGGGGCCGGCAGAGACCAGAGCCTTGCCGTGCTCGTTGCCTTCGTACTTGGCGAAGT
>OGCO01002829.1_pt1 | contig 21770 bp, 21 predicted proteins | sample 1570171 | NCBI WGS metagenome assembly OGCO01 (sample SAMEA4370583, study PRJEB24528) | human gut metagenome
CTATCCTCATGAAATCTACAGTATAGTCAATAGCAGTCTCAAGAGATATATCCTGCATAAGAGGATGTCTCATTATCTTATCTAAGATAAGTCTTACATTTGTATATTGCTCTGCCATATCTAAATAGTTTATATTGTGAAAGCATCTAACTTTCCTTCTTTAATATTCTGTTTTAATCTTCTCTTTAACTCTCTATTAACATCAAATTGATAGAAAGTCTTATTAGTAAATTCTGCTACATTTCTATTGTAGTAGACTTTATATATCTCTTTTTCCTCGACTTTAATGAGTGTTTTATTCTTATAGGATTCCTCATCTTCATACCAGAGCTTGAGAGTCCTATCCCAATCAATGGGCAAATTAGTTCTGACTTTCTTACCATCTATAGTTATTCTTGCTTCATATTTTCTTATCTCAAGTCTACCCAGTCTATGTGGCAAAGTAACATCTTCTCCATTTATTAATGCTTCACCAAGCAATTCATTTACTCTTCTAATAATAGAGAAATATTGTGACTCAGTAAGCACATACTTATGCTCTTTAGGTCTATTCTTTCTGTAGTACTTAAAACCATCATAAACTCCATAAGAGTTCTTCACTTTATGTGTTCTTGGTTCATTAACCCTCTTAATAGAATTAATGAACCCTAAGAACCCTTTATCTAACTCTTCCTGACAATGTTTTACTTCTCCCATATTTCATTATTTCCTTGTCAGCTTATTTACCAAATCATCTTTAGCATTATTTTCCTCATCATCAGGCTTATAAACTGGTCCAGCAAGCTCCTTTACTACAAGTTCAATTAATGGTGGAACCAGTGCATCCTCAATAGGAAATGTCCTGTCTACAGGGTCACATATAGTCTCACCATTATCATCTGGGCATTGTAAATCAGATGCCTGCATGGAGTCTTGGAATATACCTGTGAACTTGACTTTCTCAAGATACAGATATTGGGGATTGAATGATTTGAAATACAGGTAATTATCAGGTCCTATTGAACAATATATTATGTTCTGTAGGAACTTATTGTAACCTACATATCTCATCCTATCTCTACTTACATAGGTAATTTCCCCTTGATAGTAGTCAAGAGGATATACTCTTGGAGTACCTATCTGCATTAAGAATGGAATCTTCTCCTTACTTCTTAGGTATGTACCCCCCTCACAAGGTTCTCCTGATATGGCAGGTACTTGTATAAGGTCAAGGCAAATAGTCTGATAATTACTCTCAGGTATCTGCTTCTTAATATCTGAGTACCTCTGCTTCAATAGGAAAGTTCTGTACTTATTTAGTAGAAACATTACATGGTCTTCAGTGAATTGTGCATCATCAGATGACAGTTTCAACTCATCAAGTACCATATAGGTTAATTCTTTATATGTGCTCATATCTTTACTATTAGTTATAACTAAAAATCCTCACTGCAAAGATAAGCAAAATATATCTAAGCAGCAAGGATTTTACTATTTTTCTGTCAGTAGTATTAGTTTAATTGTTATACAGTTCTACCACTACAGGTTACAGAGGCATTTGATATATACTCTGGATAAGGTATTAAGCAAGTAGAACCATATAGACAATATAGTGACTTATGAATGGTCATATACTCCTCTTCAGTTATAAATGACTTGCAGTCACTATCCAATAGCTCTTGTATGAATATAAGCATTAGAAGTCTATCAACATCTGCATAACTCTTATATCCAAACTTTGACAAGGCATTGAAATACCTTTCAAGTGATGTATTAACCAATTCCTCCATAACAACCACATTTATTTGTTACCACATCCTTTTTAAGACCTCTGAAGAACTTCTCCCAATACTTTATTGCTTGGGTATAATGACCTGTTCTAACTGCAAGTTGAAGTGCTTTCAACTGTAATATGAAATTGATGAATCCTTTAGGAATGGCACACTCTTTTTCCAATTCCTTGATATAACCAAAGGCTTGTTGGTACAAAGGATATAGTGCTATCACAACCCCAAGGGTTAGTGTATTATCCTCACCACAAGGTGTACTTATAGCAGGTGTGCCCTTTGTTTTAACCCATACAAAGAACATGTTGTCAAGAAGAGATGGTAATAGATCTCCTATCCCAAGTTCTAATCTTACAGACTTATTATTTCCTGCAAGTGTGTTTGTGTATGCTACATTACTACTTGGACCACTATCAATAAAAGTATCCTGAGTGTCTATTGATATAGTATCAATGTACACATTTTCATAGTACACAGAGTCCTTTACAGATACATCAATTATAAGCTTATTGCCTTCAGGATTGATTCTTAACTCATTAAATTGTACCATAGTATCTTATTTATAAAATAAAAGGGAGACTTTATAGGTCTCCCTTCATTGGTTTATCTTTAGTCACCAGCAGAAGCATCCAATGCTTTAATTGATAGACCAGTAGCAGTGTTGATTGCTGAAATAATATCATTAGCCAGCTTATTGCTTGCTTGATTATTAGCACCAATCTTAGGAACTACAATAGTAATGTCCTTCTCTGACTTCTGAACTGACTCATTAGGACCTACATAGGCATAATGAATATCAATAACATTGTACTTGTTATCAGGATTAACAAGATACTTAGTTCTGATTACATGAGGGAATCCTACCATTCTATAAACATCACCTCTTTCACCCATGCAGAAGTACTCAAGGTCTGCAATCTTGTGACCATCAGGAATGCTACTTGTAGAAGTAACTTGCTTTACAACACCCCAAATTCTCTCATCACCATTAGCAGTGATTGTATCAGGTTGTAGTGTGAAATTCACAGGAGCCTGCTCCATTACACCAAGAATCCACTCTTGAGGTGCTTCCTCAATTACAATACCAGTATAAGTACCAGTCAGAGCACTTTCCTTAGTATCCTTAGTTACTTCTGTAGGTGTACCTGCATCAGCACCTCCTGTTTCAAGATAGAACTTCAATAGTCCTTCCTCTTCTCTGCTGAAGTTCTTTACTAAAGACAGAGCAAGAGTCTTGTAGAAATCTGAAGCAGTCATACCTGCAACTGCATGAACCATACCATACTTGAAGTATTGGTCTTCCTCTGACAAGCCAATGTAGTTTCTAAAAGCAATTCTCAAGATGTAATCTTGACCTGCTACAGGAGCCCCACCATTGACACTTGCATCAAGAGTTAACTTGTACTTAGCTAAGTCATGTGCCAAGTCATCAGCATCAGTTGCCTTTGCATACAAGATGTTCTTGATGTCAATCAAATCACTTCTTGTCATACCACCAGCACCCATATACTCAAAGTACAGATGAGTCTTAGCTGTATCAGCCTTTACTGCAATAGAGCCTGCTGCATCAGTTGCAATCACATTAGGAGTTTTTAATGCTCCTGCTACATAAAGCTGTCTTACTTGATTTGTACTAAATGTTGCCATTTTAATTTAATATTAAATTATACAATTGTTTGTTACTTACCTGCACTTGGAGCTTTACTGAGGATAGCCAATTTGACTGCCTTTTCAAGTATTGCCCTGTGTATTACAGGATTCAATTTACATTCTGTTTTCTCACTTACCTTATTAATAGATAAGTTATCAGGTAAATCAGTCAGTATAATAGGGTCAGGTCTTGCAATGTATCTCACAAGATACCTGTCTATATTATACTCTGATACTATTTCTACTATCCCATTACCATTATCCAATCTTAATGCTCTTCTCTTATTTGAGTCTCTAAAAGGATTACCAGATATTCTGAAATAGTCATCTTGTGAAATAGGTATCACTGATATTTCCTCTCCATTCATACATCCTAATCTACTATCTTCAAGACCAGCAGATTCATAAGTGATGAACCATAAGTCTTCAGGTAGTTCAAAGAATATAGAAGTCTTGGATAGTCCTACATAACCTGTTTTCTTTTCAGTAGTAGTATAAGTCTTAATCAAGTCACTCAAGTATCTTCTGACTTCCTCAGTCTTCTCAAATGAGTCTCCAAGTGGATTCTTACCACTATAAAGGTCAATGACTATTTCCTCCTGTGCCTTTGTCAAGAACACTGACTTCTCATATTCATCAAGTTCAATAGTAGAGGGATTTTCTCCTTTACCAAACTTATCAATTACTGAATAACTGTTCAGTAAAGTGTCAAACTCATTAGAAAATTCTTCAGTTGTCATTATTCACTTCTTTGACCAAGTTCTACTATGTTCTTTATATCACCAGTATATGCTGCTTTAGCAAGTTCCACTGCTCTTTGTAATACCTCTGGATGAAGAATTGGGTCTAACTCACATTCTGTAACAGTAGTCAATCCTTCAATACTTACATTTGAATAAGTATCTGCAAGGTCAGTCAATATAATTGGCTTAGGTCTTTTTACATACCTTACCTTGTAGTCAGTAAGAGTACTGCCTGTCTTGACAATTATCTCTGAAATAAAGTCTACACCACCAGTAGATTGGAATAATCTCCAGCCTTGATTCTTCAAAGGCTGCTTATATGGTTTTGACATTATCCTTGAATACTCATCAAAGTTAATAGGAACTATATTTATTAACCTATTTACTCCATCAACAGTATTAAGAGCAGTCTCATTCAACACAAACAGAATATCACTTGGCATTTGAAATAATTGACTTCTGTCATCAAACTTAACATAAGAGCTTCCTACATAAGCAGTTGGCTTTACTGCCTTAATGAGAGTAGAAAAGTCTATCTGTCTTTTCTCACTATCATCAAATCCTTCTTGGTATTTATTGCCCTTTGGATTGAAGTAGTTCTTCAATACCTCACTTTGAGCTTTTGTGAGAAAGACTGACTTTTCATACTCATCAAGACCCGGAGCTTGATTACTCATTATATTATTGTACAGAACATCAAATTCATTTGAAAATTCCTGTGTTGTCATATTCTCTTATTTTAGGTTAGCTTCCAAAGCAAACTTAATGTCTTGGTGTTTTGGAGCATTAAGGTACTTAGCAGCTATATTCAATGTTGGCTCTTCATTAGCCTCACATAGAGGAGAGTTATCACTTCTCAGATATAGGTAATTACCTCTATTTGAGATTAGACCAGATTCAATGCTCTTCTTGATAAGAACCTTAGTACTTAAAAGAGGGTCTGTAATTACTCTCAAGAATATCTTGCTGTCAGCTTGGATAAGGTTATTAATCTTTGTCTGCAAGAACTCAAGTTTAGCTGAAGGAGAAGTAGGTCTACCATCAATAGACTCAATTATTACTCTTAGAGTATCAATATCATTCTCAATCTTACCAAACTCCTTATAGCATCTCATTGTGGTGCTCATATTATCCTTAGCTGTCTTGGTCTCTTCACCTTCTGATATGATGACAAATTGATAAGTAGCCTTAGGATTATCCTGTAATGCTTGCAGTGAAGGAGCAATAAAATCCTTATTTGCCAATAGTATCTTGTATCTGATGTAATCCTCTGGGTCAGCAAGGTTAAGATAGTTATCTTGCTTAGTCAATCTCACTCTTGAGATACCATTCTCATTACTATCATCCCAGAAGTTATCAACCTTCTTATAAATGCTAAGGGCATTGTACTCCAAGCCCATTACTTCCTCAAGGAAAGCCTTCTCTTTATCTGTAAGAACATTAACAAACATACCTGAGGATAGTCTTGGAACTACAAAAGTCCTTGTGGCATTCTCAGCCATGCCTCCAAATAGAATGTGTTTAGGGTTAGTAACCATGCCACCTTCCTTTGGAATATGTCTTACAATCACTCTTTCATTTCTCAAACAGCTTACAAGAGTATCATCTTCTATTGATACAGCCTTCTTAGCTGGCTTTGAGGGTCTTGTTTTTACTTCTTCTTTTGGTACTTCTTGTAGAGGCATCTCCTGCATTGGGGTTTCATCAATATCAAAGTCAGGAGCTGTGTAATCTACTTTCTCTTCCATTTTTTCTTTTGCCATATCTTCTCCTTATCTATTATGAAAAAAATAAGGGAGTAGGAGCAATTCCTACTCCCTTTGTATCATTAGCCCTGTAGTACAGCAGGGATTAGTGACATAGTTCTTGTTGGGTCAAGAACACAGATACCAAGTGTAGCCATTCTGTGAATAACTGCTGAGTCCTCATCAAATGACATATAAGGATTACCCTTTTGTCCTGTGAATGGGTTTCTCAGACCCCACTGATAACCTCTGTATTCAGTATCACCCTTAATCTTACACTTGAAGATATTAGGTTGGTCCATAGTACCAATATACATAATATCATATCTGTAAGACATAGCCACACCACCAAGTGGGTGAAGGATTTTATTTCTTACTGGGTCATCATAGAATGGGTCTACATCAATCTTAACTCTTACACCATTAGGTGCTTTATACTCTACAAACTGGAATCCAGCAGATAGAGAGTTAGAGTGAAGTCTTGATTGTGTCTTCTCAATTACACCAATTGAACTGTTGTCAAGTACAAATTGAGTCCAACCTGATACTACATTCAGTACAGCCTTGTGGAACTGAATAGCACCTCTTTCACCTGTCTTGATTAAGAAGTATCTATCACCAAAGTCCAACTTAGCAGCAGATAGCTCATACAGTGCATCCTCAAGCAACTTCAGTGAGAATGTATTGTAATACATAGTGTTGGCTACTTCCATTTGCTCAAATAGACCAGCACCAGTCTTGATTACATTACCTGACTTACCAAAGTTCATGTACTCACCATTAGCATTTCTGTTAGAAGTACCAAATGCAAGTGCATTGTTCTTATATTCAGAGAATTGCTGCTCTACTTCCCAGTCTACATTGTGCATCCACATTGTAGCTACAGACTTAACAAGCTTGCCACTTTCAGTAGCCTTAGTAATAGGCACACCTACAGCCAACTTCTTATTAAGCATAGAACCCGGAACTTTATGTTGGATTCTGATTGTAGACCATTCATTTCTCATAGAAACAGGGCTTGTGAATCTTACATCACCAACCTTTCTTGATAGTTCCTTCTCTACAGGAGCAAAGTCTACAGAGAATCTTTCACCTGCAAGCAATCTCTCAGCAGGGCAACCTGTAGTATTACCACCCATCAGCTCTACCTTGTAGACAGCATTAGTTCCTTCCATTCTTGCATCACCAAGGATTCTGAAAGGATATACCTGATTCAAGTGACCTACAATTACCTCACCATCAGCAAACCAATCTTCAGGGAATACAAGATAGAAAGGAGTAGTTCCTACACCAACATTACCACTACTTGCAGTAACAACAGTGCCATTTTCATCTCTTGCCTCCACAAGAGGAATGTTTCTTCTTGAAGAGCCAATTACATCCCAGTAATACTCATTATCATCCTCAAATTCTCTTGTAGGGAATTGATTCAGGAATGTATCAAGGGTCTTTCCTCTGTAATAGGCAAGCAATTGAACCATCAGGTTTGTAGCCTTCTGTGGAGCTAACTGAAAGATAGAACCCAAGTGATTCTCCTTAGTAAGTCCCTTCCAGTGTTGGAAGCCTACCATTTGAAATTTACCTAACTTTCCAGCCATAAATCTTTAATTATTTATCAGTTATTTAATATGTTTAGACATCAAGGTCCCAACCTTTTCCAATGAAAGATTCTGGGTCATCCTCAACTCCACTTGCAAACTTCAAATTTCCATCTGAGGTTCTTGATGTATTGTTGAGGGTATGCTCTAATTCCCTAAGACCTTTCTTTACTTCTTTTCTTACCTTGCCTTTAACCAGACCATCAAGGTTCTTAAAGCCATCAGTCAGTGTGAAAAGCAAGCCTATATTCTTGAGGAACTCAGTTCTATTCTCCATCTCATACTTTTGTATGGCTGTGAATAATTCTCCTGTTTCAGGGTCTTTGTAAACAGGCTTACTGATATTATCAAATACTTTCTGTCTTGTGGCTTTGTCTACTTGAATATCTCCAAATACTTTGGTGTCCTCAAGGATAGATTTCTTTAATTTCTCTGCCTGCTCTTTTCTTTCCTGAGCTTCTCTTTTCTCCTCTTCTTGAGCTTCCTTAACAAGATTATCATACTCATTTTGGAAGAACTCCTTATTACTTGCTAAAGCCTCTTTAGCATCTTCTATATCAGTACCAGAGTTAAAGGACTTCTGCACTTCTCTTTGTGCTCTTTCCTTACTATAACCTCTGTTAATGAAATCTTGGAAAATGAGTTGCTGTCTCAATTTCTCACCCTTGTCAGTCTCATCAGAGATTGCACTGTCTTGAAGAGAGTTAAGATAGCTGAGTGTATTCTCATATCTCTTTATCTCAGAAGGCTCAATACCAGCATTCAATGCTTCATCAATTCTCTTCTGTCTCTCATCAAATCTTGCTTGAATCTGTTTCTCAACAGCCTCAGCAAAGTCCTCAGGTGCTTTAATCTTATCAGCAGTCTCATCATCAAGGTCTGGGAAGATACCTTCTTCTTTCAAGGCTTTGGCAATGGAAGAGTAGAAGTTGTTTTTGGGAGAAGTACCTTTTTCCTTGTCAGATTCAGTACCTTCCTTTTCCTTATTATCCTCTTTTCCACTACCTACGCTCTCTGGTTCTTCAGTAAATAAAGTATCTACATCAACAACCTCAGTAGTTTCTTCTTTGTTCTTGTCTTTATCCTCTTTTTCAGAGGTCTCCTCATTAACAGGTGGAGTCTCCTGTGTCTCTTCATCATCTACAAACAGATTCTCTATTTCATCTGCTCCTAAGATGTTATCTAAACTTAGTTCTTCTTCCATATCTTCTACTTCTTGTTTATTAAAACAATGCAAAGATATGCACAATTTCAGACTTACGCAAGTACATAAAGAATGCTCTTATAATAGTATAAGAAAAACATTTATCTTATACATAAAAAGAAAGGGCAAGATATTAATCCTGCCCTAACTTAATTAGTCTTCTTTGAAGTAATTCCATAGCTTGAAGCCATCCTTGTAATCATCATCCTTGAACCAGAATATAACAGCAGACTCAATTATCTTTTGTTCTACTCCATCACCAAACCATGACTTAAACAGCTCACAGTAATCATGATACTGTGCATTGATAGCTACATATACATCAGCATGAGTTACAGTCTGTGGTATGATACCTCTATATCTCTCACATACTTCTTTGGCTTTAGTCATGTCAAACTTCTCTCCAACATACTTTCTGCCATTCTCAAAGTGATACATGTTAGATACTAAGTATCTTGCATAAGAGTCATTGAAGTGCTCATTACCAGTAGTGCTCTTACCCTTCATAGCTCTCATTATTTCATACATATCCTCCTCACTCATGCCTTCTGACATTCTATTGAATCTATCTTGGATTTTAGTGTAAGTCTCAACATAATCCTCATCCTGAAGAAGTCTACTCTTCTGCTCATCAGTCATTGGTTCTACCTCAGCATCAATATCATCCCATATTAATTTCTGAGGAGGAATTGGCTGTTGTGGCATAGGTTGCTGGACTTGTTGCTTCATTTGCTTTGCAGCTTCAAGGTTCTGTTTATATCTCTCAAGCAATTGAAGTTGCTCATCAAGACTATTTCCTATTACACTGCCTCCCAATAGAGGGTCTCCTCCTAATATAACTTGATTTACTGGAATCATATCTCACAATTTTGAAATTAGTATTTGAAATAAGGGGTATTTCTACCCCCTATTTTAAGCAGTTGCAGTACTACCTGTAGATATTACTCTTGGGCAACCACATTGATTTGCACCTACATAGCCTGTCACAGTTGGCTCATTTGGAAGAACTACTTGACCATAGATTACATTGCAAGTCTTTCTATCAGTATAGTTAATTCCAGCAGTAAATGCCTTGTCAATCTCACATTGGATAAGCTTGTCCTGATATGGTCTTACAGCAGCATTAATAGCTACTTGTGCCTTTAAGTCACTAAGCTCTTTTCTGATAGAATCATCAGCATCTCTCTGTGACTTGTACAGATTGAAGGCATCCTGATTTTGCTTAGCACTCAATACATCAAAGCTGTCTCTTGTACTCTTGTATAGACCAAAGTCTGCATCAATCTGACCTTTCCATACACTGAATAACTCAGCATTTAGAGTTTGTCTATCAGCAAATCTTTGTGATTGCTGTGTCAATGCCCAATCATAAAGACCTTTCTGTAGAGCAAGGGTATCCTCACATCCCTTTTCCCATGCTTGGAATGCAGTAGGAGCAGCATATCCATAACCACTTCCAACTCCACCACAAGAAGCAATAGCTATGTTAGCATCACTTCCTGAAGTTTCAGTACCAGAGTTACCAAATAGGCTGAAACCATTTCTTCTACCAAGCAATGCAGCACCACCAAGTACAGTACCTATAATACCAAGAGTCAGACCTGCATTAGCCTTGCCATTGACATTTCTACCATAGCCATAGTATCCATCAGTAGGAACTTCCTTTGTCTTTTCTACTTGCTTTTCAATAATTTCCATAATAGCAATTTTTGAAATTAGTTAATAAATTATTTTTCTTCTGTAAGCTTACAAGTGCAAAGGTAAGTCAAATATCTCAGGATGCCTATCATTACTAAAAAGCCCCATAACTTATTAAGTTACAGGGCTTTAATTTAGCATTATGTTACTAATAATGACAAAAAAAAAAAGGTAGCTGTTATTTAGCTACCTTATCATGCTTGTAGAATACATCTACAATCTTGTTATATATGTAGGTAATCAAGTAGGCATCTACTTCATCATTGTCTCTTTGAGGTTTATATCCAATGAAGTCCCATATATTATTCTTTATATGTTCAGCTTCATGGACAATACTACTTCCTCTCTTAGAGTTCACAGCTACTAATGATGCTCCATACTGAGATTTTGTTATGGCTCTTGGCTCTGGACCACCATCAAACAAGTGCTCTACTTCTTCCCACTTATCAAATATGACTATAGTTAATTTATAGTCAAAGATGGGTATATTTATCTTCTTTTGTGTTACCATGACTTTTTCTCTTCTTAGTCATTTCAACAAACTCTATTATGGACATTATTAAGCAAGCTGTGATTATCTCTACTCTTCCTGACAAATTCATCCAAGTCTTTCTTAGACCAACTTAATTCTTTGAAACCAATTTCATGCTTGCCTTTAGGTAATTTGCCTTCTCTCACATAATTATCAAAGGTTGCTCTACTTACATTCAAGTATTCACAAGCAGCATATTTACTTAATCTCTTCTCTTTGTCAGTCAATTCCTTTAGTGTATCAATCAACTTGGTGGCTTCATCTTCAGTTATATTTGAATTACCTGCATCTATGTCATCCACTATCTTCATCAACAGGCTTCTTATGATTCTTAACATACACATACAATATTATAAATAGTGAAACACCTGTTATTACACTATGCAGCATTAACAACTCAAAGTTTGTGATTGGTATGCCTACATAGTAATCAATTATGTTTATTATATCTGTTGCAAGTATATAATACAAGAACATTCTATGATATAAACAAAACCTGAATACTATAGCTGACAGGTACATAAATATCCGAGTAAGCAAAGACATCCCTGCAATATTACTTAGTACAGGGATGTCAATACCAATATAAGCTGTGGCAGTGTTATTACATAGAATAATGCTATGAGCATAGGTATATACTTCAGCATTATCAGTAATAACTTATACAAAGACTTACTTTTTAAGTTTTCCTCCCTTGCCATATCTGTCTTTCTTAACTCCTGCTTTTGGAGACATTGGTTTAGGTCTCCCAGTTCTTCTTGCCATAATGATTAAATTTTTAATTGTTACTTACTCTTTTTACCTTTGCCTTTACCTTTGCAACCACATTTCTTTGCCATAATAACAGTATTTAATGGTTAGACAATTTCTATAGTTATCTCTTCTCCTCTTGCAATAGCTTCCTTCATCATCTTAACCAGCCTTTCCTCATAAGGAGTTGAGTTAAGTACCTTCCCTACTGCCTTATTCTCCCCTACAAGTATGCAACCTGCTGAGTCTTTAGCAGTATTTCCTCTGTGAATCAGGATACCTTCAAATGAAGGTACATCAAGCAGTCTTGGTAGTTCCCTTTTGAACTTAGGAGACATATTTACCACTATCTTATATGTGCCAAAAGGAATACAAGTCTCTCCATAAACCTTTGCTTCACCATTGTCAAACTTCCCATTCTTATTTACATCCCTATTCTTGTCTTCAAGAGTATTAGAAAAGAATGAGCCATCAACATAAAGATTACCTATTGTATAGGTGTCCTTAAAATACTTTCTTTCAAGCTTTAGTTTCATCTTTATCCTCCTCTGTATGGGGAGCTACCTCCCCTAATATTTCTCTAATCTGTTCTTCTGTGTAGAACTTTCTCTTGATACAACCATTATCAAGACATGAGTTATTCAATAGTCTATGAATAACACCCTTCAATCTATAAACTTCTATCCTGTTATTTTCAGCCAAGTCAATATAGAATTGAAGTTTCTTGTTGTTGTCCTTTACAATACTCTCATAAAACTCAAGTGATTTCTTCAGATTTTCAATTTCATTAGAATCCACCTCAGTATTGTATTTCTTTCTTGCGAAGAACCATGAAGTCCAGCCACTGACTACTGTAGTAACTAAACCTATCCCACCAGTAATTAGAATACCTACATCAATCATAATACCTTACTTTACAATTTCAATGAATCTTTGTTGTTTGTTCTCAATATAAGGGTTCTTCTCAACAACTTCAACTTCTACTACTTTGTGTTTCTTCTGGAACCATCTTGCAATAAAGCACTTCTTAGGTGGGTCTACAGTCTCTTTCCTATAATCCACTATTATGTACTTCTCACTGACAAACTTAGGCTCAGTTATGATTGTACTTGGGTATCTGAGTCCCAATTTTAATTGATACCACCTATCTCCCAATAATGTATCAACTCTTACCAATGGGTCTCTGAATATAGTATCTCTAAATACAATAGTATCCTTCTTCTGAGCTTCTGACAGAAGATATTGCACTTGCTTTAGGTCTTTATCCTTTATCTTCAACTCTTCTCTTACCTTATTCATCTTAACAAGTAGGGAGTCATTGGAATATTCAAGCTGCTCTATTGTTAGCTGAAATACTCTATTTTTACCTTTTAATGCAGAATTTTCCATCATGAAAGCTTTCTCATTTGAGATTGAGACAGATAACTCTTCTTTAAGATTTTGGTTATTATTATATAATACACATATACTTGTGATGAGTAATCCTATTACTACTACTATACCTATTCTTATATATCTCTTTATCATAACTTTCTCCTTTTAGGATGCAAATATATAAAAAATAAATCACTTATACAAGAGTATAAGTGATTTATTAATTTTGTACACATCACTTCATTGAAAGTTGTAATTTCCCCATTATAAAATCAGACAAGTTCCAAAAAGAAACATCATATGATAGCAATATATGCCCTTTATCCTTGTAAGAAAAGGAATCATCAATAATTGGTATCTCAAAGTAAGGTACATTTGAAATTGACTTTTGGGGAGACTGATTAGACATGCTATATCCTGTATCACCAATTAAGTTATAACCACATACACAATCATTATCATCTTTAGCATAAGATGGATAGTCAGTAAAATCATTACCACCTGCCATACGAATACAACCTCCAACAATATTGTACATTAATAAGTCTTCAACTCCATTAGGATAGTATTGATTCTTTTCTGAACCCTTATAGAAGTCAATAGCTGAAAATGATGGGATGTTAGTAATCAAATTCTTATATATTGATATTTGACTGCAATTACCACCCATCATTATTCCCCTACCTGATTTTCTTATCTTGTAGTTATTTATAAAATTATGTCTAACAATCACAGGGAAATTAACTATAGATATTTGAATAGCTCCACTATCTATTAGTTGATGTTCTATGTAATCTGTATCCCAATCAACTGTCTCAATTGTATTGTATTCAATGATTCCAGTATTTCCAGTCTGGTCTACATTAGTACCTCCAGATACAAATATAGCAGAATAAGTGAAGTCTTTTATAGTATTATGTCCTATGTAGAAGTTTTTACCTCTTAACATGAAGACAGCATATCCTGACTGCCAGTAATACCCCGACTTTTCAAATACATTATCTCTAACAGAACTATTGTTACCATTTAAGTAAACAGGATGCTTACACTTATAGAATGCACATCCTTTCACAAGTATATTGCCATTATCTCCATTAGAAGTTGTATTGAATATGCAAGCATGACCAATATTCTTAAAGGTGCTATTTAGTACAAATACATTTGATGTACCTGAAGCATTTATTAATGGCTTACCTGAATCAGCAGAACCAATAAAATACATATTGCAAAAGATAACACTTCCTAATGTAGAATTTGTAATATCTATAAATTGTGGATATTCACACTGATATACTATGTCTGCATCAGGTAGATGTATTTTCCCATCCTCTATATAATAAGAGTTGTTTGCTGACTTATCTTCAAGATTAAGTATTTTAACAACAGGATATACGCCATAATTTGTTAAATCTGCATCAACATAGCTTGCATCTCCTGCTGAGATTTTGAAATATATATATTTCTTCCCTTCCTCCTCTTTGGCATCTGTTATATCTGCAAATACTCCTGCCCACCATGCTGTGAAGCATACTTTTTTCCCAACTAACCCACTAAGGTTAATATCTTGTGGTATAGGGGCTTTATATATGTAAGAATTTGAATCCACTACAGTTATATGGTCTGTAAAATGAAATATTCCATTACCCCTATTTATGTCTGGGTAGATGTAATCCTCATTTACTACTATAGAATTTTTATAGTTAAAAGTAGAATCAGTATCAAACACATTCCTTGCTCCACTTAGAGCAGTTCTATTTTCTCTACTATACTGTTTACCATCAGATATAATCTTAGCATTATCACAACAAAATCTCAGATTTACGGAAGAATTTGAAGTCCCTGAAAGAGAAATCAAGTTCTGGTTATTGAATTTAAATACATTATCTTTGAATATTATATTCAGATTAGTATTGCCTTCAGAAATCTCAGTCTTTATTGTCTCAGTAAGATTATTGTAAAGTATTTGAGTATCTACCACAATATCTTTATATTGTATATTGTTGGGTAAATTTATAGTTGGCTCTGAAATACTATCCAGTTCTTTTAGCCTATCTTCATAAGCCGAAGTAGTAATGACAGTAACAGGATTTACTCTTATGTTATAGTTTACATTTGAGTTATTTGCAGAATAGAGTTGGATATTTATTGCATCTATATCTTTTTTAATCTTATAACTTGTATATAATATGGAATAACCACTATACCAACTTGTACTTTCACCTTCATCTATTCTAATTCTTAACAGAGACTCCTTATCATCACTTGTTATACTAAGTATAATATTATCTCCCTTCTTTAGGCTATCTATTGTAAGAACAGATGTATATCCTTGTAAGGGTCCTGTATATTCTATATCCTTGGAGTCTGAAGAGTTCATATCAGTTATCAACTCAAAGGCTAAGAAGTCAATTATATTAACTTCTGCCTTCTCTTTAGCAGGAGTATAGTTGGATATTACTATATCAATATCTTCATTAACTAAATAGTTAAAGGTATTAACTTTAGAAGCTGATATGCCCCTTACTAAGGGTTTGTACGTTCCATCATAATTTTTAGATGAAATAACTGCTACTGCATTTGATGCTGCGGCAGTTACTATTATATATTGCCCCTTCTTTACTGTTATAGGAGTGGATATGTAATATCCAGTATATTCAACAGTTTCTCCATCAAAGAATCTAATATATTCTCCATTTGTACCTACTTGTGCTTCTTCTTTAGAAGAAGAGTATCCAACATTCCTGAATGCCTCTCCTAATGATTCTATCTCACTTCCTTGCACATCTTGTTGCTCTTTAAGAGCAAGTTGAGCACCTACAACATTAGATTTTGCGATATTAACATTACCACCCCAAGATGGTTTCAAAGAGGATATGACTATTGAACAATCTTCCTTCACTGTATATGAATATTCAAGAGTGGCACCTTCACCTGTTCCTGCCCCCAGTAACAATGGTGTATATGTACTTCCCTGTACTTTAGAAACCACAGCAACCACATCTGCTGCTTTTGCATTAAAATATACAGTCTCTCCCTTACTCACATCTATAGGAGATGAAATCATATATGCGGCATAATCAACTAAATTTCCATTGTGGGATACATACTTACCATCTATTGATATACTGAGGGATAAAGTTCTTTCATCCTCTACATCCAATATAGCATTTGTGGATTTTTTCAGACTTGCTACACTGCCCTCTACTCCTGCTAATTGATTAACATTAGTATATTCCAACCAATTAGCAGTTAATCCCCAATCACTTACTTCTGTAGTAGAACCTATATATACATAATTCTTCCAACCTTCAGCAGATAGGAATCTGCAATTTAATCCTAATACTCTTGAAGATGTTGGTATTTTACTAACAGCTTGTATCAAAGTCAATACTTCAGGAGTATGACTATCATTATATTCAGTAGAGACATTTATGGGCAGATTTCTATCTAATACACCTCCAAGAGATGTATTCCTTCTGGTATAGACTGCTTCTGTAGAAGTAACAGGGTAGACATCAGTATTTTGAGTACCACCTACTAATTCACTTTCTAAGATTTTTCTTACTCTTCCCATATTATGATTGAGTTACTGTTATTTGTATTATAGATTCATCACTTAAAGTAGCTGTACCTCCAGTTACAGCACCTTCTGCATTAGTAGTTAGTGCTATGGCAGTTATTGATTTACCATCTGCACCAGCAGGTCCTGTTGCTCCTTGTGCCCCATTTTGTCCTGCTGGTCCCTGAGCACCTGTATCACCCTTATCTCCTTTATCTCCCTTAGGACCTGCTGGTCCTTGTAAGCCTTGGGGTCCTTGTGGACCAACATCCCCTTTAGGTCCTTGTACTCCAGATGCTGCATCTACCCAACCATTAGAACTGAAGAATCTGAGCTTAAAAGTACCATCTTGTAATGGTAGTAGCCACCCAACCTCTTTGAGGTCAGGTGCTACTTCAGATATAACAATGTTCTTAATTATTATCATATTACTTAGTATTTACTGTTTTCTTTCTTAATGCTTGTCTTTTTACAGATATTTCATCCTCATGCTTCTTCTTATCATGATTTAATTTATCTCTATCAAGCTTTAATCTCTCATTGAACTCTCTCATTTTCTCCATTAGATTTGCCTTGGCTTCCTCAGAAAATTCTTGCTCTACAATACCATCATCATCTTTATTGTTAGCTTGTATTTGAGCTATCATGAGTTTAGTCTCATTATCTCTGATATTAGCCTGCTCTTTCTGTTGAAGTTCAGCTTGTCTCTGTTCAGCTTCTATTTGGGCAATCTGCTGTTGAGACTCCAATTGCTGTTGCTGTGCTTGAGCATTTCTTTCTTGTATAGCTTGTTCATCTTTCTCTACAAGTCTCTGTTTTTCTGCAAGAGAGCTTGAACTGTATAACTTCATAATAGTTGAGAATGACAGAGTCTGGTTTTGAAGTGCAGCTTGTGCCAATACATCAAGTTTCTGTGATAACTCTTGAATACCTTGGCTATTATCAACTACCAATCCATAGTCAGCATCTGCAAATTCATCACCATCTATATCCATAATCTTTATGGAATTATCTGATAATATGTATTGAAATTTCTTACTTCTTCCTTTAAGTGCTATTTTAGCTGTCTCAAGGAAGCACTCTAAAACTCTCTTCTTGACATCATCATGCTGTACAAACAACCATTCTGTGATATGTGAGGATTGTAGAGTTGCTCTTTCTACACCACCTACAGTTTCTCTATTACTTACTTGACCTTCTCTTTGTCTTGTAATACCTGCTACTTCTGACATCTCCATCTTGATAAACTCAAGGAGATTAATCTGTTGCTGTATTGAATTACCAAACTCAGCATCAATTACTCCAGAAGAAGCATTATTAAGAGCACCTGCAAGTTTACCTGTTGAAGCACCAATATTACCTTCCCTAAAGCTATCTTCAACTGCAAGACCATTAGCCTTTGCATAATACATCCACTTTTCAACATCCCATCCTTTAGGTATCTTTGCTAAATCAAGCTTCAATATCTTTCCCCAGTTCTTAGCCATCATCTTGTTCAGTCTATCATGAATAGCATCATACAAGTAATTGTACTGCTTCATCATATCTACAAGAGAGAATGGTCTACTATCATTGAGGTTGTATATAGAACCTATAATACCAAAGTGGCATCTTGATGGGTTGGACAGCCTATTGTATTGTACAACTCTTGGTCTCATATTCACATAAATATCAGTACCAATCTTTGTACCTTCCCAAGCCTCATTTATATAGAAAATCTGTTCCTCTTCCCCAGCATCTTTATCAATGATGTAAGTCTCAGGATAGAAGTTATATACTTCTTCTCCTGTCTCTGGGTCATAAGATTTAACCTTCTTGATTCTTCTTCTTGACTTCCAATATACTCTAAGTACTCTAAGATTACCAGCTAAGTCATAAGGAAGAAGGGAATTTGAGATGGAGTCTGAGAATAAATTGAATGGGTCAAAATAGAATCCATCAGTACTTATCTCTTCTCCTACCATGTGATTATTCACATACCCAAATCTCTCATCAATGTTATCCATAGAATCTACAGATGCTTGACCAACATGGTCAGGCAGTTTCTCTATATACTCCATGTCCTTCTTACTTAATACATCATAGTAAGTATCTATTACTCTTCCTGGACTCCAATAGTCCTCTATAATAATCATGTCTGCATCTTCTATTCTATTAGAATATCCAGACTTGAAGATTCTTACCTTCAATGGATTAAGTCTTTCAATAACAGGCTCTCCACCTACTATATCACATTGATATATCTCCTCTCCCACAGCCATAGCATCCATAAAGCCATTATTGAACAGCAGAGGAATATTATACTCTTTTACATAATGATTAAGAAGAGCATTTGCCCTAATCTCTCTCATGTCTTGCCACTCATAAGTATAATAATCATTTAGTTTCTCAAGCTCTTGGTTAAACTCCTCTTCTGACTGTGATGTATCAGCTATAAGCTGCTGAAGTCTTTGAAGTAATTCTCCTTTCTTGTTATTCTCAATCTCAGAGATGGCATTAGGGTTAGTAACCACTACTCTATAGTCAAATACTCTCTTTGATTCCTCACCTCTAAGAACATTCAATTTGCTATTCATGATAGGATAGTGTTGTATTCTATCAGGTACAAAACCAGCTCTTATATTCTCAGGGTTCAGTACAAGCTCCAAGTCTGTCATATGAAGCTTGCCATTCAACAAGTCATAGTTAATCTTCTTATGAATCACAGATTTTCTCACAAGACTATAATTAAAGAAAGTCTTGCTGTCTGCCCAATCCAAGTGCCTCTTTCTCCAAGCCTTGTTCTTCTTACTAAAAGGCAGTTGTTGTGGTGGTAAATTTATTAATTCAGACATATTGATTCATTTTATTTCCTGCAAAAGTAAGTAAAAATCTTCACTTGTGCAAGGATATAAGTGATTTATTAAGTATCCACATCTATTTTTGCTAAATTTACTGTTTGAATCTTGCATCATAGTTGGTCTTAAAGAAAGGGTCATTGCCTAAGTATGAAGCAGAGGCATCCTCCTCCTTACTCTTGCTTACCTCACCCTTATAGAGAATCATCTTATCTTCTCTAAGCAACATAAGCATACCCATAGATGAGATTCTATCAAAGTTACCTTCTGAATTGTACAGTATAAGCTCCTTTATCAATGCTCTTGACCTCAAAGTATATAGATTGGGAATCATTACTTCTTGGTCTTCACCATCAATTGTTTGTATTACAGGAACTGGTCTTAATAGCCAAGTCCTTAATAGGTTTCTTGCATAAGCATTTATAGCTGCTGTAGCATTAGTACCTTTAGCCTTATTTCCATAGGAACTACCCTTGACCATATCTTTGTCTTTCAAGAAGTCAAGTACATCAGTAAGCAGATACAAGCAATTCATCTTTGAGAAATATGCAAATAATCCCTTTTTGTTATTTTCATAATTCATTCTGCCATTGTAGAATAGACACATCTTTCTACAAATCTCATAGAAGTCATCTGCAAATAATGGTCTACCTGTGTACTCAGCTACTACCTTGTCAGTCCATAAATCAAGCACATATACAGAACCAAGAGACATAGTATTTGACTCATCATCATCATAAGGGTCACATCCTAATATGTATCTATTATCAAATACTCTACCTGACCTATCTTTCTCAGGCAGCTTATATATCTCAATAGCACCTTCTATCTTATTATCCTTATGTGGAAATTCTCTTATAGGCTGGTCTGAAGTAGGCTTAAATTCCACCTCCCTACTACCATTAATAGCTAAATCTCCTACATATACATCATCATACTCTCTTGGGTTAGAATCCAATTGACCTAATCTTTCAGTAAGGTCAGTTACTGGGAACATATTAACACCAGTCTTTACAATAGCTTCAGCAGGAGTAATAGGAACCTCAGCAATAGTCTTGATTACAGTATTAGGGTCAGTAGAATTATACTTAACCCTATACCTGTTCATCAATATCTCAATCAGTGCCTGTACTACATCAGATACACCATCTCTATTATAGCATCCTTTTCTATTGATATACCCCGGAAAGAAGAATACAAAGTATCTTTTACCTTGATTGTTTTTATCATACATATTAGGCAAAGCATACATATTATAACCTCTTGGGTTATACATAATCTCCTGAGCACCAGCAAAGTCTGATTCATTATCACCAGCAGTACCTTGTAGGTACATAAGACCAAACACATAATCACCTTCCTGTACAGAAGGAAGCATTACATTGTACAAATCAATCAATCTTGGAAATGTACCAAACTCTTCAATACCAATAAATGCAGCTCTCTTACCTCTTAATTTGGACTCATCATCTTTTGATGATACTCCCAATACTGAGTTTTGTGTACCCTTCTCAATATCAAGCTCCAAATCCTTATATCCCATTTTCCAAACCATGTCTTGAAGAGATGATTTAAGCCTTTTTCTTGGGAACTGGGTATGCCCAGCACAGAAATTAGCCATTGAGACAAATTTATTAAGTACACCATCCTTTGTCAAGTACTCTTTCTGATAAGCTGTAGCAATAGATACAATCTCTTCACAGGCTGTACTATTCTCACCTAATACAAAGTTATGAGTAAGAATTGAAGCCATTGAATAGGACTTTGATTTACCTCTGGAGGCTAACTCTGCACCATGATTACCACCTAAGAAGTCATTATATAGACCACCACTTCTGGCTTGTTCCATATAATGAAATCTCCAATAAATGCCTTCCCACATTTCAGGGAAGTCCACAATTCTATCTGCCTGCTTAGTACCTTTCCTAATCTTTGATTGTATAATAGGACAGTAATTCATATAGAAGTAAAGAGGTCCTGTAACCCACTCACCATCAGACTCTCTTACATATCCATTCCAACATCTATCTCTCTCCTGTCTAATCCATTTACCATACTCACTATTAGGATTGGCATTAGGTCTTAGTGATGTAAAACACCCATACTTCTTATAGTGAAGTGCAGTAGGTCTAAAGTAATCCATATCCTCAAGAATATGAGGATTAACCAAATCTACTATTATTCTACCTTGTGAGTCTCTTGGTCTGTCTTTGGCATACTGTCTTGCAGGAGAAATCAATCTCTTAACAAACTCTACATTATTGATTATGTCTAATAACTGGTCCTGTACTTCTTGTGGTAATCCACTGAGTAA
>OGCO01002833.1_pt1 | contig 21745 bp, 22 predicted proteins | sample 1570171 | NCBI WGS metagenome assembly OGCO01 (sample SAMEA4370583, study PRJEB24528) | human gut metagenome
TCAATGAACGGGATTTTTATTCTTGAAATTAGTCCTAAAAGTTATATAATCTATACCCCCCCCCGAAGATTTTTGTATCATGCAGGTATAGTGGATTCTTTTTTATGAGTAAAATCTTAAGAAAGGAAATTTTATATCTTAATATATGAAAAAATTTTTCGAAGAATATGGATCCGTAGCAATTATCGTAATTGTTATTGCTGTATTACTTTTAATTGTTGGTAGTGTTAAAGGATTGGATGAAGTCACAGGTAAAGTTAATGGTTTTGGGGTTGCAAGTATTGTTGGTAATGCTTATGCGAAGGCGATTAATAAATTTGATGAAAGTTTTGACAACACATTAAACGGAGCGGACCCTAGTAAAGAAATCGCAAAGAAATTAGGTCTTAATCGATTTGGAATAACTTCAATCAAACAAACATGTAGTGACAAATATTCATACAATCGTGGTGAGCTAGTTGGTTATAATATTGAATATCAGGTTCGTACCTATAGTTTTGCAAGCTATGCTAGACCGGCATTACATGTAATTTCATACTCTAACAGGTTGTATTTTGCAGAGGCTGATTATGATGTGGATTCAGAAAAAAGCATAAATTTAAACCGTTCCGGAAATTTATTTGCAAAAAACAAAGGGGATTCTTCTTTTTTAAATGGCGATGATAGTCGCGACTTTTTAAATAAAATTTCATACACGAATTCCTGTTTAGAAATTGTAAATAGAAACGGAGTCCCAATCTATTTTTCAAATGATGATACTGGTTTTTCGTGTTATGCTTTGGACGGCGAGTGGCATATACTCAATGAAGGTAAGTAAGCTTTTATCATAAAAGCGTAAAACGCAAGAATGAATATTCTTGCAAAATACAGTACTTAAATTAATATATATAACATATCAAAGACTTATAGATTTTCTACTCTTAGATGCTATAAGTTTTTTTCTGTAATTTCAATTTCTGTTATGTTATTAATATCAGATTCTTTGAATGATTTAATATATAATTATCGGTCCATACTCCGTTAGATTTGTTATACATATTATTAAGAACCTCTACAGAATCTTTAACCATACCTTCAAAAACCACATTGCCATTATCTTTAATTATTATTGAATTATCTCTATTAATGATTTTTAAGATATCTATTAATTTTACTGTGCCCATAATTATCATACCCCTTACAACTCTGTTAAAAATATATTAACACTAACAAATCTGCATAATGATAAATTTCCATTAATTAAAAATAAATTGTTTATGAATTTTAAAAATTGATTAAAAACACCTATTATTTTTATTAATTTGGACAATTCTATATGTATAATTTCTAAATATAAATTTTTCTATACAGAATATTTAGTAGCATTTTTATTTAAACAATGATAATATTATTTCAAAGAAAAGGTTTCCGTAAAATGGGAAACGTAGAATTATTCTAATATACATATGCTAATACCCTTATAATGATTAAATTTACAACAGCTTAAAACAACATATCAACTTAATAATTTTAGCTAAAAAATATTCCTCTTATCTTTAGAAACTTATATACTTTTTATAACTATATAAATACCTCAAACACTAGTAATATCAATAGGTTTAAGAGATAAGGGATATAAATGAAATTGACATATTGCGAAGTCATCCTAATAAGAAAACATGTCTACTTTTCTAAATAATTTATTATAGTAAAAAACTATGTTATATTTATATGCGAATATGTTACATAAATATAATATAGTTTTTTTGATAATTTACGTGTGTTTGTTTCTTATCATTAATTACAACACTTATGGAAAAATAGCAGTTTTCGCCATAAAAAAAGAGAACCACTTATGATTCTCTGTGTATTAAAATAATTATGCACCCATTAATTTTTTAGCATGTGCGTAAACTTTTTCCCCGTTCATCATACCATAATCTTTCATATCAATAACTTCAACAGGAAGACCAGGATTTACTTTATCAGCTTCTTCTTTGATTTTACCTAAATTAAATCTTACTTGTGGACCAAGTAAAACACAATCAACAGTAGGAATTCTACTCATTCCATCAGACATTGGTAATGCAAAAATTTCTACTTCATCCCCTAATTTTTTTGCAGATTGTTCCATTTTTGTCACTAATAAACTTGTTGACATACCAGCTGAACATACTAACATAATTTTTTTCATATTCATTATCTCTCCTTCAATTATTTTTAATCCTTACATTTATTTTATATTTAATTCATTTCTTATTCTACTTATAACGTTTATTTGTAAAAAGATTACAAATAAACGTTATAAAAAAAAGAAACATAAAATTTATTTTCACATTCACAAAAAAGCACTTAATATTTTATTAATAAAATATTAAGTGCAGCTCTCTCTTTTAGTGATGTATTATCAACTTTTTAGACTATAAACTTTATATAAATATATATACTTTAATTCAATTTGGATATTCTATCGATAGTGTCAAGAATCTTGTGTAAATTCTTATTTCCTGTAAATTAAGTTTTCAGTAGATAAGGTTAGTTGTTATCTATTAAATTGATTGAATTGTGATACTAAGTATTTTTCCATTGATGTTTCGGTTGGAAACTGTTCCTTCAACTTAAATTTCTTCTTAAGTTGCTTGTTGAAACCTTCAATCAGATTCGTTGAATAAATACTATGTCTTACTTCCTTTGGATAATCAAAATACGTTAATAGATACGTATTTTTATCTAAAATATCAATTACTCTAGGATATTTTCTTTTCCGTTTTGAAGTAAATGTTTCAAGATTTGATAATGCTTCTTCTAATTTGGATGCATTATATACTTCTTTGAAATCATCTAGTATTTCTTTTCTATCTGTTACACGTACTTTGGCTGCTATATTTCTAGATATATGTACTAGACATCTTTGAATTTTAGCTGTTGGAAAAGTCTGTTCAATAACTTCTTCCATACCGGCTAGGCCATCTGTACAAAATAACGATACACTTTCTAAATCTCTTGATTTGAAATCTTCTAGAAGTTCTTTCCAAATTTCAGCAGATTCATTGGGTGCTATAGAGTATCCTAAAATCTCTTTTGTGCCTTCAACAGTAATACCAATTGCTATATGCACTGCTTCTTTTGCGACAGTATCTCTTCGTAAGGCCATGCATGTTGCATCCGTATAAACAACAGCGTATTCTTTAGATAACTGTCTAGATTTGAATTTATCAATGTTTTCTATGCATTTATCTGTAATATTGCTTACTGTTTGTTTAGAATAACTAGCACCGCATAAATGATTGACAATACTAGAAATATCTTGATTGGATAATCCCTTATCAAATAGATCAATGATTGTTTGATAAGTAGAATGATCATGTCGGCGATATTTAGAAAGCAGACTTGAATAAAATAGACCTAAACGATCTCTAGGTCTTTTAATATTGAGTACACCATATTTAGTATTGAATGTACGAATATAGCTTCCATTTCGATAATCTTCATTATTACTTCTGTCATAACGTTCATAATCCAAAAATAAAGTTAATTCGTGTTCAAGAATTTCATTGATAGATTTTTCAAGAGTTTCCTCAAAAAGAGGAAGATTATTGTCATTAGTAATTAGATTTTTCATTAAAGATGTAGTAAAATAGTTCATGGGCATATCTCCTTAGATTAATGTTTTGGTCGACTTAATTTTACTAGGAAATATGTCCATTTTCTATAATTGAAAAATCATAATTTACACAAAATATCTTACACTATCAAATAGAAACAATAGATAATCAAAAGTGTGAATTTACTATGAGTAAATTAAAATAAATGTTATGATAATATAAACAAGTTTATTTAGTAAAATTTGTTGAAAAATGTAATATTTGATATTATTAAAATAATAAATAATATCAAATTATTTTAATTTAAAAATATGTAAAGGAGAAGAAATATGCTATTTGATGAAAGAGATTTAAGAGTTTTCGACAATCCAGATTCTCGACAATATTTTGAAGAAATTTTACAATGTTACTATAGTAAAAATTATAGGGCAACTATTGTTTTGCTATATTCATTTGTTATTTATGATTTGTTTATGAAATTACAAACTATGGCAAGTGAGGGAAATAATAAGGCTGAGGAAAAATTAGCAGAAATTAATGAATTAATTTTAAAAAATGAAAAATATTTAGAAGTCGAAAAGAAAATAATTGAATTCTTTAATAAAAATTGTAAGTTGTATTTTAATCGATTTACAGAGGACGTAAATTATTTAATAGAGTGTAGACACAAATGTGCTCATTTGAAGGTCAATGATAATACATTATATGTTCCAGAGGATTATCAAGCTAGAATGTTAATATGTTCAATGTATGATAATATACTTTCTGTTAAAGCACCATTCATCATGGATTTATTCTCTCTAGTGCAAGATAAGGTTGAAAATTATTCACAGACTATTGATGATATTTCAGAAAATGGTTTAGATGATAGAATAAAAAATGAAATAACAAAAAATTATTTGGAACGTATGACATATGATTCACTAAAGACTTCGTATAAAACATTTTTGAAATTATTATTTATTACAACTGATAAAAATGCAGAAAAAAATGCTTATGGATTATTTGCATTTGTTTACGCTATGACAGATCATATAAGGAAAAATGGGTTTGAAAGATTATTTAAAGAAGAAGATGTTAGAAAAAAATTATTAAGTATTAGTATTGAAAATTTAGAAAACTCTTCTGAAAGAAAACAATCCTTAATAGAACTTATTTTAAATTTTCCAATTTTATTGGATATAATCAAAGAAGATGTGTCATTGTTTGAATATATCAGCAACGAAATTTTACTGAATCCAAATGGGATAAAATATTATAGACTATTTTATCCACGTTCTAATAAAACCCCATATGAATTTTTCAAAGATAACAGTATAGTTCAACAACCACTTTATTCAATGACATTATATGATGCTGTAAAAGAAAGTGTAGATTTCGATTTAGCAGAATTTTCTAAAATCTTAATAAATAAAATTCCACCTTATAATGGATTTAATGATGCTGATGGTTTCATGAACTTTTTTAAGAAACATTTACAAGATTTAGCTATAGAAGATATAGATTCTGTAATGAGTATATATAGACGAAATGGACAATGTACAGGTCGTTCTAGACATTCAACTGATTATCAAGAAGTCAGTATGTATTTAGAAGAACATAAAGTTCATGATACTTCAGAGGACGAAAGTAACTAAATATAAAAAAGATTGCTAATTGTAGCAATAAATATATAGAACAAGAATACTGAAGAATTATGTAATTCTCGTATTCTTATTTGTACTTTTCAAACATGGTATACTAATCTTGTTTAAAAATTAAATATGCGATGTAATATGTACGGAAAAAGTAAATTGTGAGAATCTTATATACGATATTGAGTTGCTTTTTGAAAAGGTAATAATATATGTAATGATATCTTTATTGACTCTTAAATTCAAGAAAACCACAAAAATGTAAAATTTCGTTAATATAAATAAAGAAAACCTATGAAATGCATGTGAAAGACATGTAATCATAGGTTTTTTGCTTATCTTTAATAGTATTCATTGTTAAATTGCTTCTTATCATAATTGATAAAAGTGAAAAAATAACTACCTCACCCCCTGGAAAAGTTTAAATCATTTCTTTCGATAAAATTATCGTTTATATAAATATAAAAAAATATGCGACAATATATTTTTAATAGTATATAAATTGACGATAAAAGAAATGATATTGTAATATTTAACAAAGGGTGTAGAAATGTTAGATAATAAAACTTAATAATATCTAAAAGTGAGTGAGAAAATAATGGCAATATATTTTAATAAAACATGGGAAGATAAATTATATGATAAATATGGAGACAAGTTTTTCTTATTTTTTTATCCATTTGCGTTATATACGATTATTGTTGAAAGATATTTACATATACTAGTTTTTGATGGATTGGTTTATATTACAATTATACTTTTAAGACATAAATCTAATTTTCTAAATTTTTATTATAGAAGGATAATTACTATTTTTTGGATGATTACTTTATTATTTTCGGCAATAACCCTTGTTTTATTTGAACAAGAAAATTATCTTTATATGGCAAAGGCTTATATAGAATGTAATGTTTTAGAGTTAAAAGAATATTCCTTTGTTCATCGTGATAAAGATCATTTAATTTATATGATAAAAAAACATAATCATAATGAAGATGATTTTAAAGTGATTGAAAATCTAGTGGGGAAAATAGATTCATATACATTAATTAAAGAAAATAAGTATGAAGTGAATTTAAAAAATAAAAAGGAAATAGATATTGAATTTAGTAATTATGAACATTTCACATTAATTGATTTAGATATATATTAAAATGATGGAGGTAATCCTATGGGAAAATATTTCTACCCAGCAATTTCAGATAAAATATATGAAAAATTAGGTGAAAAGTATTTTTTAATTATGTATCCTTTTTTATTGTATGTTCTTATTGCTGGAAAATATCTGTATATATTTGGTTTTGATGTTTTAGTTCATATTGCATTATTGTTATTAAGACATAAAATCAATTTTTTAGATTTTTATTATAAGAGAATCATTATTATTTTTTGGACAATTACGCTATTATTATCTACAATATGTTTTACTCTATTTAAACAAGTAAATTACTTATATATGACAAAAGCTTATATGGAATGTAGTGTATTAGAATCAAAAGAATATTCGCTTGTTTATCGTAATCGAGGTTATGAAACTTATATGATGAAAAATCATAAAAATGTTGAAGATGATTTTAAAGTGATTGAAAACTTAGTTGGGCAAATAGATTCGTATGAAATTGATGAAGGAAATAAATATAAGATAATATTAAAAAATAATCATGAAATAGATGTTAAATTTAATAATTATGATTATTTTACATTTTTTAGTTTGGATATAGATTTAGTAAAATAAAACTATGAAAAATAGTAGAAAGAAAATTAAAAAGAGAGATGTTGTTTGAAATATAGAACTGAAAAGAGTGTTGTGCTAAAATTAATTTTGGTTATTTTATAAAAAGGGTAGGGAATCAAAATGAAATTCTATATAAATAATAAAGAAATGAGCGAAAAAGTGTTTTGGAGAACATTAGAATCTTTAGTGACGCCTCTTCAAAGAGTTCATATTCTAGAAGGGATGAAGGTAAAGATCGCTGATTATTTATGTTGGATGGAAATTGTCAAATGAAAGAATGAAAAGGAATTTGCATTATTGTCAATGTCATTTCTTTTTTGTATTCCAAACATTTCATTAATCAAGTATAATTAAATAAATAAACAAAGAAAGGATTAGAGTGATGATTGATTTAAGAGAATATTTTTATAATAAGATAAAAAATGAAATGGATCATTGGGATATGTCAGATGCTTATTCTGTTACATTTTTTCTATATAGTAATGAAGCATATACATATAAAGAATATTCTAATGTTTGTGAATTTAGTATTTCTTTAAATAATGAAACTTTCTTTAAAAGTGAATATGCTGGAGATGATGAAGGTCTTTATAGTGAAGAAAGATGGAATTATGCATATTTAGAGCAAGATGATAAAGATATGCTTGATGAAAAAGGAATGGAAACTTTATTTGCGTGGTATAAACAAGAAGGTATAGAGAATATTGGTTATGAAGATCCTGATTGTTATGATGAAAATTGTAGATATATAGGAAAAGGTCCAGTAGGGTATTATGAATTATTAGAAGTGATTAGTGATGTTGCTAGAAGATTAATTGAAGAAGATTATTTTCTACAAAGATGTGGTAAGAGAATTCCTATTATTATTCAAGATTTAGAATTTACGTGGTATGTTCTTGAGGCAACAAAGAAAGTAAATATTCATGATGAAGCACATGATTTTTTTAAAGCATTAGAATCTGGAAATATGTAACTTATTTGTAATTTTCTATAACTTTTGATAAAATCTATTCTGTTTAGAAATGAGGAATAGGATGACTACTAGAGATATACAAAGAGAAGAAACGAAAAAGAGAATATATGATGTTGCTTTTAAATTATTTGATGAATTTGGATATGATAAGGTAAAAGTAAGTGATATTGCTAAGGCAGCAAATGTTTCTGTAGGATCTGTCTATTATCATTATAAAAATAAAGAAGCCATCATTGATTATGGATATTATGAATTTGATCAGATGTTAAAAGAAGCTTATGAAAAGCAAACTTTTGATAGTGAAAGAGAGGCCATTCTTTTTTTAATTGATTTTCAAATAAAAGATGTTTTTTTAGATATTGGTTTAAAGATGACAACTATTTGTTTTAAAAATCAAATAAATGCTGAAAATACATATCTTCATAGCGATGAAAGATATCTTTATCAAAAACTTTTAGAAAACTTAAATAATATACAACATATGAATAAAGAACATGCTGCTAAAATGATGTTAAGAATTAGTCGAGGAAGTATTTATGATTGGTGTTGTTATAATGGAAGTTATGATTTAATAGAAGCGGTGCATGAAGAAATTTCTATTGTATTAGATTATATTGGTTTGTAGAAAGACGAAAGTCTTTCTATTTTTTTTATTTCTATGTGAAAAAATTATTAAGTTATTGACAACGGTAATGTAAAGGCTTACGATGTATATATAAGTTAACTGAATAAGTTCAGTGAACTAATTCAAGGAGGAATTTGGTATGAATAAATATCAACATTTATTTTCACCGGTTAAAATCGGTACAGTAGAAGTTCCAAATCGTATTGCATTACTTCCAATGGGGGTCTTTTCACCACGTATGATGAATAATGATGGAAGTTATACAAAAGATGGAGCAGATTATTACATTGAAAGAGCTAAAGGAGGAACAGGTTTAATTATTACTGGATTAGTTCCTGTACCAAAAGGAGCAGGACTTCCAAGTATTGTCAATGATGTTAAAAGCTATACTGAAAATATGAAATACTTAGCTGATGGTGTTCATAAATATGGTTCAAAAGTCTTTGTTATGTTAACAGCGATGTCAGGTAGAGCCTCTATCCATCCAACAGATCCAGCACCTAGTTCAATGCCTAATGTGTGGGATCCTTCTAAAAATAACCCAGAGATGAGTATTGAAGATATTCATCAATATATTGAATGGTTTGCTCAAGGGGCAAAAGCTGCTAAAGATGCAGGAATCGATGGAGTTGAAATTCATGCAGTACATGAAGGTTATTTATTGGATCAATTTACAATTGCTGCATGGAATAAACGTAATGATGAATATGGTGGAAGTTTAGAAAATCGTTTGAGATTCCCATGTGAAATTGTTAAAGCAATAAAAAAATCTTGTGGTGAAGACTTCCCAGTTTCTGTAAGATATTCTGTTGTAAGTAAAACAAAAGACTTTAACAGAGGCGCTTTACCAGGTGAAGAATATCAAGAATTTGGTAGAGATTATGAAGAAAGTGAAAAAGTTGCAAGGATGCTAGAAGAAGCAGGCTATGATATGTTAGATTGTGATAATGGATCATATGATGCTTGGTATTGGCCACATCCACCAGTATATATGCCAAAAGCATGTAACTTAGAAGATGTTGAAAAGGTAAAACAATGGGTCAATATTCCAGTCATTTGTGGTGGACGTTTTGATGATCCTGAACTTGCTGAAAAAGAAATTGCTGCCGGTAAAATTGATATGATGGGTATGGGCCGTCCATTACTTGCAGATCCTGATTTAGCTAATAAATTTAAAGAAGGTCGTGAAGATGATATTCGACCATGTATTTCTTGTCATTTTGGATGTTTAGCACGTATTTTCCAAGTAGATATGAAAACAATGTCATCAAAAGACATTTCATGTGCTTTAAATCCACGTTGTGGTATGGAAAATCATTATAATATTACGAAAGCAGATGTTTTAAAGAAAGTTGCTGTTGTTGGTGGCGGTATTGCTGGTATGGAAGCAGCACGTGTAGCCGCTTTACGTGGACACCAAGTAGATCTTTATGAAAAAACAGATCGTTTAGGTGGAGTCTTTAATGAAGCGAGTGCTTTTGATTTTAAAGATGATGATCGTCGTTTACTTGCTTGGTATAAAAAACAAATTAAAGATACAGGTGTCAATGTTAAATTTAATACTGAATTTAAAGTGGCAGATAAAGAAAATTATGATGTTGTTTTTGTAGCAACAGGAGCAAGTGAAAAACGTTTAGATATGATTCCTGGATTTGATCAACCAAATGTAAGATATGCTGTTGATGTTTTAGATAAACAAGATATTAAAGATCAAAATGTTGTTATTATCGGTGGAGGTCTTACTGGTTGTGAATTAGCTTATGATCTTGCTAGAAAGAATAAAAAAGTTTCTGTCGTAGAAGCACTTCCTACGATTATGAATGTAGAAGGTTTAGCTGCGCCAAATTATAATATGCTTGTTGAATTGATGGAATATTATCATGTTGATCTTTATAAAAATGCGACAGTAAAAGAATATAAAGATGGTAAATTGGCCATTGATGTTATGACAACTAATCAACCTAATATCAATAATAGAGCACGAATGATGTCATTATTTGGAGTACATCATACCCCTAAATTAATAGATGCAGATACAGTTGTTGTTTCTGTTGGTTATAAATCTGATCAATCTCTTTATGAAGCAATCAAAGGAGACAATGTTTACTTATTAGGTGATGCCATTCAACCAGGTAACTTAATGACAGCTATTTGGGGTGCTTATACAACAGCTCTAAATATTTAATATGATTAAAATTACGAAACGAACACGTTTCGTAATTTTTTTTAAGATATTTTTTTAACAATTCTATAAAAGCTTTTTGAATGGGTGAAACATTCCCTTTTTTCCAAATAATATGCCACTTGTAAGAGGGCATATTTTTTAATGGAATGAACGTTAAATCAGGATCTTGATAACAAGTATCAGGCATAAGAGCAATTCCTAGCTTTTCCTTCACCATTATTTTAGCGTTTTCCGGTAAATCAAAGATAGCAACAATTTGTTGGTCTTGAATAAAAGTTGGCACTTCACCATCTTGAAGTGCTTGTCTGGCAACAATTAATTTTTCATCTTTTAAATCAACAGCATCAATCATCTCTTTCTTTGCGAGTGAATGATTTAAAGGAACCAAAATACCTAAAGAATTTGTAGACTTTAAAGCAAGACCTTCATAATTACTTTTATCATATTCACGAATAAATAATCCAAAATCAAGTAAACCATGATCTATTTGTTTTAATAAAGTTTCTTTATCGCCACTTAAAAGATGGAATTTAACAAAAGGATAACGTTCATTAAATAATTTCATGACTTTAACAATTTCCACTAAATTATCTGTTTGTCCTGTACCAATATATAGAGGACCAGCTAAAATATCATTTTGCATTTCTTCAAGAGTTTTATAAGATAATTCTAAAATTTGTGAAGCTCTTTCTTGTAAAAGAAATCCTTTTTCAGTAAGTGAAAGAGAAGATTTTCCTCTAATAAATAAAGGACTTCCAATTTCTTGTTCTAAATCTTTTATTTGTTTAGAAAGAGCTGGTTGCGAGACATGTAATATTTTAGCAGCTTTTGTCATATTCTTTTCTCTAGCAATCGTTAAAAAATAATTCAAAACGCGTAATTCCATTTTATCACCTCTATAACTTTTAATTATAATATATCATAAAATATAAATATTTATAATTATATATTTCTTTTTCTATACTCTAGGGAGGTGAAAAAACAGTTGCTTACTTTTGTATTATTCTTTCAGCAATTTGTGATGGTTTCTTTGGTATCGGGGGACCATTGATGGTTGTTTATTTTATGTCGAAAACAAAATCACAAGAAGAATATTTAGGGTCTCTACAAATGTTCTTTTTGATTAGCTGTATTTATAATACTCTATTAAGAATTTATAGAGGTATTTTAGTTGTTGATTATTTACCAATGATTTTATTAGGTGCTATAGGAATTATATTAGGAAGTTTGATTGCTAAAAGGTTATTGAAATATATTGATGAAAATAAAATGAAAAAGTTTATTTATATTGTTATTGGAATAAGTGGTTTGATAAATGTGATCATCTAAAATGATTCTTTTAATTGAAAGGTGTATAATGATTTTGGTGATATGAATGAAATATAATCTTTCAGCAAAGAGTTATCAATTGATTTTTTTGGTATTATTAAAAAAATATTATAAAAATAATTTACCAACAAGAAACTTTAATGAAATTAAAAAGAAAATAAAGAAATATTATCGAGAAATGGTAGAAAGAACACCAGGTATTGGTGGAAATAGTTTAGAAAGTAATTTAGTGGCAGGATGTTTCTTTTTTGCAATGGCTAAAGCTGATGAAGAAATGACACCGGAATTAATGAATGATATTATTGATCAAAGTATTCAATCAAATTTGATGCAAAAAGCACATGAGGGACAAAAGAAAAAAGGAACTTTATTTTCAGATAAAGTTCAAGATCAAAAAGTATTAGAATCTCAAAAATCAAAAACGAGTAAATATGAAATGGATTGGGTATTTGATTATCAAAAAGGGAAACAAGAATTTTATTGCACATATACAAAGTGTGGTTTATGTATCTTAGCTAAAAAAGAACATATGGAAACTTATTTACCGTGTTTATGTCGTATGGATTATCAAACTTATGAGATGGTTGGTGCCAAGTTGATAAGAAATCATACGTTAGCTAAAGGGGATTCTTGTTGTGATTTTCATGTAGTAAGAAAAAAATAACAGTTTTATGAACTGTTGTTTTTTTTGTATAATGTAATCAATGAAAGGATGATAGAAATGGAAGAAGTATGGACTGAATTATATAATAAGGCATCTAAAGTTATTCAACCTCGTATTGTTTCAAGAATAATGGAAGCTGGTGAAACAGCTGCAGCAATTGAATTAAAATCTGGGAAGATTTATGTAGGTGTTTGTGTAGATGCAACCTGTGGACTTGGAATATGTGCAGAACGTAATGCAATTTTTAATATGATTACTAATGGTGAAGATGAAATAAAAAAAGATAGTAGCTGTTACAGTTGGAGGAAAAATTGTTCCACCTTGTGGAGCTTGTCGTGAATTGATAGCACAACTTATGCCAAATAGTTATCAAGATATAAAAGTAATGTTAGATTATGAAAAAAATAAAGTTGTTTCATTGGATAAATTATTACCAGATTGGTGGATATAGTTGTTATTTTAAAAATATTGAGTGACTATATATGTCGTTTTTTTTGTAATAAACAAAAATTATAGTTAGTAAAATTTATAAGTTGATTTGAAGATATTTATAAACAAAATGAAAAGATTTCTTAAACTATATAGTTTATTTTTTTATTCATTAAAGAGTAAAAAAGATACTTAAAAACTTATTGATAAGTTATTTCATTACAACTTTTTTACTCTTAATAAAAGATATTTTATTCTTTATATAAAGAAATCATTGTATTCATAAATTCATCATAAGATTTTACTTTAACAAGACGATCTAAATTAGAATTATTGCTATAAATTTGGGTAAGAAAAGAGAAAATATCAGCAAAATTAGAAAAATCTTGTTTATTAATGCAAATCATGAAAATAATTTTTACAAAAGATTTTTCCCAAAGAATTGGTGTTTTTAGTATGGATACAGCAATGACTGTTTTATTTGCATAGTAATCAATTGGATGAGGTATTGCAATCATACCAAAATCAGTAGAAGATATTTTTTCCCTATCTAATACTTTTTGTTTATACTCCTCTTGAACATATCCAAGCTTTTTTAAAGAATCACTCATTTTGTTAATAGCATCTTCTTTTGATTTATATGTGGTATGAAGGTGAAATAGTTTTGGCTCTATAAGATCTTTTAGTAGAATAATTGCTTTTTCCTGTTCTTTTGATTTTTTTAGTTTGTTGATCATGAAAGCAATATTATCTTTATCTGTTTCGTTAAAAAAATTAGATATTAAAACACAGTTTTTGACTTGCTTGATAGGTATAGTTGTAAGAATGAAATCACAAGATATAGTATCAAGGTCTACTGGATTGGTAATAATAGCAATAATGTGTATAGTTTCATGGAAAAAACTTTCAATCTTTTTTAATTGGTGATTATAATAAGAATAGTATAAAGGACAAACTAAAACAGTTTTCAATTTTCCTTTAATACTATTTAATTCTTCTATTCGTACACCAATATGCAATGCAATATATGCAATTTCATCTTCATATATTTTTACATGCTCTGTTTTACAAATAATATTAGAAATATAGACTGCAATATCATATATAAAAGGGGATGTTAATTTAATATTATAGAGTAATGGATTATGTATAAAAATTTTTTCTTTAATGCGTATTAACATATTTTTGAGATGTAAAGAAAATGCAATCACAAAATCATTAGCATTTAAGTCAATATTATAAGTCTTATGTATTTCTTTAATAATGTTATTTACAAGCAATGAAATCTCATTACTTACAGAAAATTTATTTTGATTGATATGATTTATTTCATTATTTCTAATAGCACGAGTTAGCAACAAAAGTGCAAATTGATATCGATCATAATCCGTAAATTTTACATTATAAATATTTTCTAATGAACTACATATTTCATCTGTGATAGATATGAATTGATAATCTAGATTTATATATTCTTGATGCATATCATCTTTGTGAAGAAATGGAGTTGATTGTTGATGATGGTTCATTGTAATTAAAATATGTAGTAAAAGGTTTATTAGTGAATACTCATCCATAAAAAAATGAAATTTATTAAGTTTTTCTAATAAGACATCTCTTATTTTTTCAGCATCATAATTTTGAAAAATAGCATTTAATGTAGATATACTGACTAAAGAATTTTCTGCTTCTTTATAAATTAATTGAATCATTAAAGCATTTTTATCTTTTGTAGAACCTATCATAAATAATTGATTATTTTTAGTTTTTAAAACCAGACCATATTTTTCAATAGAACGTCTGATTTTTTTAATTTCGTTTAGTAATGTAACCTCTGATATACAGAGGTATTCAGCAAGCTCATCCATATCAAAAGGAGAAGTATTCATAAGTAGTTTTCTTAAAATATATGATTTTCTTTCTTTATAGGTTAATGGAATAGAATAATCTTCTTTAATTTCAAGTGGTTGTTTAATAATCATTCCTTTTGGAGTTGTTTCTATACAATTTTGATATTCTTCTTTTATTTCTTTTAAATAATTTTGAATAGTTCTTTGAGTAACATTGAAATGTGTTGCAATAGATTTAGTTGTAAATGATTCTGCATGAGAAAAATTTAAAAACTTAATAATATCCCTTTTTGTAACCATTTTTATACCTCCATTTATAACCATATTATATTAGTATTTCCTTATTTTATAAAAATTATACAGTTAAATAATATCTAAAAAAAGTCTCAAAATTTCGCTGTTGTAAGAAAAATTGAAACTTTTTTTGTTTTAAAAATCTTTGTACAATGACGATGTAAATAGAAAGGAGGCGAATGAAGATGTCAAAGTATAATATTTTATTGTGTTGTGGTGCGGGAATGAGTTCCGGTTTTTTAGCACAACGAGCACAAAAAGCGGCAACTACTATACAAGCAAATATAAACGTTGATGCCAAAAGCCAAAGTATTGTAGAAGATGTGATAGAGGATTATCAACTTTTATTATTAGGTCCTCACTATGAATCACATTTAGAAGAATTTGAAGAAATGGCAAAACCATATAATATTCCTGTTGCAGTTATTCCCCAAAATATTTATGGGGCATTAGATGGAGAGGCTCTTATAGATTTTGCATTAAAAAAATTAGAAAAATAATATAAAGAGGAGGAAAATAAAAATGAAAAAAAAGATTGACTTCAAAATGAAGAAAATGATGGATTGGCTTCAAAATTCATTGACACCAGCAGTAGAAAAATTTACAAAAAGACCATGGATATCAGGTTTTTCTGCTGGTATTGTAAAGTGTTTGCCATTTATTTTAACTGGGTGTCTTATTTATTTCTATAATGTAGTACAACCATATATACCTAATATTTTACCAGATTTAAGTGCTATTACTACTTATACATTTAATTTATTAGCTTTATTAGTATCTTTTATGATGGTTTATCAATTAATGGGTTCATTAAAGCATCGTGGATATCAAGTTGTTGGTGGATTAACAGGAATTTGTGCATATATATTAGCTATGAAAGGTGAAGTTGTAGATGGTGTATATTCTGTTACATGGGCGAGATTTGGTCCTTCTGGAATTGTAGTTGCAATTATTATTGGATTATATACAGCATTTATTTTTCATATGGTTGCAAAATTAAATTTATTTAAAAACAATAATACAATTCCAGAGTTTGTACAAGAATGGATAAAAAATGTTATACCTATTTTCTTTATTATTCTTACACTTAAAATTTTAATTATTGATTTTAATACTGATTTATATCCATTAGTATTATTGATTTTTAAACCAATACAAGCAATAGCTCAAACATATCCAGGATTTTTATTGGTTACATTTATTCCAGTTATCTTTTATACATTGGGGATTTCCGTTTGGACATGGTCAGGACCTAGATATGCTATTTTTATTCCTGCTCAAGCAGCTAATATTGCAGCAGTTGCTGCAGGACATGTTGCAACAAATTTGACAACATCTGAGGTTTGTAATGGAATAGCTTTATGTGTTTTGGGAGGTACAGGATGTACCTTAGCATTTAATATTTGGTTATTGACATCTAAAAGTAAAAAATTAAAAACATTAGGAAAAGTATGTATTGGTCCATCACTTTTTAATATTAATGAACCTTTGATGTTTGGGACTCCTATGGTACTTAATCCAATATTAATGTTACCTATTCTTATTTGTACATTTGTAAATTCTACTATTGTATTCATTGTTATGAAGATAGGACTATTAGCAATTCCATCAATAGAACTTGCTATGGTTTCAACAATCCCAGCTCCATTCTCAACTGTAATGTTTACAGGTGATATGAGAGGTGTTATTTGGTGGGCAGTTGTACTTGTATTGGATTTATTAATTTATTACCCTTTCTTCAAAGTATTTGAAAGAAATACAATGGCAGAAGAGAAAGAATTGAAAATTGAGGAAACAGCAGTTGTATAAAGGATGATAATATATATGGATAGTCAAGTAATCAATGTAGCTATGGAAATTATATTACATGCAGGAGAAGCTAGAAATCTTGCTACAAAAGCAATGAGTGCAGAATTAAGAGGAGAAAGAGAGGAATCAAATAAATTATTATCTTCTGCAAAAGAGAGTATCAAAAAGGCACATTTATGTCAAACAAAAGTCATTCAGGAAGAGGCAAGAGGTCATAAAATTGAAATTGGTCTATTATTTATACATGCTCAAGACACTTTGATGACAATAGCAACTGAAGTCAATGTAATAGAACAGATGATAAATATGAATCAACATTTGGAAGATAAAATAAACAAATTAATTTGTAAATAATAAATAAAAAATGGGCATTTTGCCCTTCTCAAGAAATTTATTAGATAAAGGAGGAATGCTATGAGTTTTCCAAAAGATTTTTTATGGGGTGGAGCTACAGCTGCTAATCAATGTGAAGGAGCATGGAATGAGGATAACAGAGGTCCAGCTATAACAGATGTAATGACAGGAGGAACATCTCAACATCCAAGAAAAATCACATATGTAGACAAAGAAGGAAAAAAACATGCGACAAGTGAATATTATCGTTATTTTGAATTGCCAGAAGGTGCGCATTATAAAGTTTTAGAAGAATTCTCTTATCCAAACCATGATGGTGTTGATTTTTACCATCATTATAAAGAAGATATAGCTCTATTTGCAGAAATGGGATTTAAAATATTTAGAATGTCCATTTCATGGAGTCGTTTATTTCCTAAAGGAGATGAGAAAACACCAAATTTAAAAGGTGTAGAGTTTTATCGTAATGTTTTTTTAGAATTAAAAAAATACAACATTGAACCTCTTGTAACAATTTGGCATTTTGATACTCCATTGTATTTAGAAGAGCATTATGGTGGTTGGAATAATCGTCAACTTATTGATTTATATAGTCGTTTTGCAAAAACTTGCTTTACTGAATATAAAGGTTTAGTAAAGTATTGGATAACATTTAATGAAATTAACAATACAATTATGATGTTAGATTTAAAAGCAAGTACAGATAGAAAAAATTGTTATCAAAAGGCTTATCAACAATTACATTATCAACTTGTTGCTAGTGCTCGTGCTGTAAAAATGGGTCATGAAATTGATTCAGAAAATAAAATTGGTTGTATGATTTCTGGAATTGTTTTTTACCCAGCAACGTGTGATCCTAGCGATATTATTTTAAATCGTCATAATTGGGAAAAAAATATATTTTATTGTGGTGACGTACAATGTAAAGGAAAATATCCAATATACGCTAAACGACTATGGGAAGAGTATGATGTGCATTTAGATATAAATGAAAAAGATATACAAGAGTTAAAAGAAGGATGTGTTGATCTTTATACATTTTCTTATTATATGTCATCACTTGTTACTACACATCAAGTAAAAGATAAAGTCGGAGGAAATTTTACAGCTGGTGCAAGAAATAAATATCTACAATATTCTGATTGGGGATGGGCTTTTGATCCAAAAGGATTACAATATTATTTAGAAATTATATATGATCGTTATGAAAAGCCTATAATGATTGTAGAAAATGGATTGGGTTCTCTTGATAAAGTGGAAGAAGATGGGAGTATTCATGATCCTTATCGATTAGATTATTATCGTAAACATATACAGGCTATGGAACAAGCAATACATAATGGTGTTAATCTTATTGGATATACTACATGGGGATGTATAGATTTAGTATCTGCAGGTACTGGAGAAATGCGAAAGCGCTATGGATTTATTTATGTAGATAAGCAAGACGATGGTAGCGGAACATTCAAAAGAATAAAAAAAGATTCTTTCTATTGGTATAAAAAAGTTATTGAAAGTAATGGAAAAGAATTATAAAAATATTACATTTCACAAAGAAAAATTAATTTATAAAGATATTGTTAGAGAAATACAAAATGAAATTTTACTCCCTTAAAATATAATTATCTATAACAAGATTTCATTTAAAAAATCTATTTAGTGGCTATATATGCCACTTTTTTAGTATGATTATAAATAAAAAAAGATATCTGAGAGGATATCTTTTTTAGATGAGTGTCTTTTTCACAAATTTTTTAAAGTACAAACCATTAATAATAGTTGTCATTAAATCAGAAATTGGTTCTGCAAGAACAACTGCAAAAATACCATAGCTTGGTAAAATCAATGGTAGAATATAAATAAGGGGAATAAGTAAAATGATTTTTCTAAAGAATGCAAAGAAAAATGCATTTTTACCACATCCTAAAGCATTATATGTTTGTTGGAATGTAGAGAAAGCTCCCATAATAATAAATCCAAAAATATAAATTCTTAAAAGTTGATAAGAAAGTTCAATCAATTGAGTATCATTAGCGAATAAAGATACAAAAACTTGTGGAAATAATTCCATTAAAATAACACCAATAATTGAATATGTAAGAGCAGCTTTAAGGGCAATCTTAATCGTTTCTTTTACACGTTCGTATTTCTTAGCACCAAAGTTATAACTGATAATTGGTTGTGCCCCTTGAGCAATTCCTTCCATTGGTAAAGAGAGAATTTGTGACATTGATAAAAGAATGGTCATGGCACTTACGGATAAATCTCCTCCATAAAGAAGAAGTTGTCTATTAAATGCGACTTGTAAAATACCTTCAGTAGATGACATAAAGAAAGGTGTAAAACCTAATCCTAAAATCTTTTTCATGATATTAAAATCAAATAAAAGATTTTCTTTTTTGATTTTAATTGTTGTTTTCTTTCCAAATAAAAAGGAAAGAACCCAGATACATGAGATAAATTGTGAAATAATTGTAGCAAGTGCAGCACCAGCAACATTCATATGTAAAGCATAAATAAAAATAGGATCTAAAATAATATTTAAAATACCACCAATGAGTAGAGTCATCATTCCAAATTTTGCATAACCTTGCGTATTAATAAAATAATTAAGACCAACAGTTAATTGAATAAAAATTGTTCCCACACTATAGATTCTTAAATAAGATAAAGCATAAGGAAGTGTCTTTTGACTTGCTCCAAAAAGAATTAAAATACGATCTCCCCATAATAATAAACAAATCATAATAATGATCGATGTCAAAACTAAACTACTAAACGCATTTCCTAAAATTCTTTCAGCTTCTTTGGGATTCTTTTCTCCTAATTTAATAGAGGCGAGTGGAGCACCACCTCGACCAAAAAGATTACTAAAAGCAGTAATGATTGTAATAATTGATGTACATAAACCAATTCCCGCAATGGATAAACCACCATCGGGAAGTCTACCAATATAAATACGATCTACCATATTATAAATAAGCGTTGCAAGCTGTGCCAAAATAGATGGTAAAGCGAGCGAGAATAAAAGTGATGACACTTTTTCATTTTCTAATCGTTGATTCATAAATACCTCCAAACAGTCTTAATTATAAATGTTTAATTATAAAGGTCAATATGATAAAATTATGGAAAGAAAGAAGGGAAAAATAATGGCATTATTTGATGATTTAACAAAGAAAGCAGCAAAGTTTACTGAAAAAACAATTGAAAAATCTTCTGAATTCGTTGATACAACAAAAACAAAAGTAAGTATTAAAAGTGCAGAAGCTGATTTGAATGATCAATTCATTGAATTAGGAAAGTTGTATTATGAAGTTTTAAATAAGGACAATGTTTTTGATGAAAAAGCTGCTCCAGTTGTTCAAAAGATTGATGAAATCAATCAACGTATTGAAAGTTTAAAATCAAATCTTGAAAAAGAATAACGCAATTACTGTTCATATTTATTATACCGGGGAAAATGAAAGTGCAAAAGCTTTTGTCAAAGAGATGTTAACAAGTGATCTTGTTGATGAAATTAAAAAGAAAAAGCTAAATAAAATATTATAAAGAAGCCTTTATTTAAGGGTTTCTTTTTTTATAAAAATAAGTATAAAAGTATAATAATTTTTCTTTTTACAATATCTAAAATACTCTATAAACACCAAATCATAAAAAAACATCAAAAAAGATCAATGGGAAAAATGTTGATATAAAGGCAGAAAAAGAGGAAAAGAGAGAAAAAAATAAAAAAAGGACAAGAAAAAGCTTTACAAAAGGGAGAGAGGATGGTAATATAAATGGGCACTCGATGAGAGAGACGAGTGAGAGGACATTGAAAACTGAACAGGAAAGAATAAAACACAACGTCAATGAGAGTTTAGAAATAAACAGAAAACAAAAAAAGAGCTAAACAGACCAAAGTTGTCTGAAGAGATAGAAGGACAATGGAGAGTTTGATCCTGGCTCAGGATGAACGCTGGCGGCGTGCCTAATACATGCAAGTCGAACGCTTCACTTCGGTGAAGAGTGGCGAACGGGTGAGTAATACATAAGTAACCTGGCATCTACAGGGGGATAACTGATGGAAACGTCAGCTAAGACCGCATAGGTGTAGAGATCGCATGAACTCTATATGAAAAGTGCTACGGGACTGGTAGATGATGGACTTATGGCGCATTAGCTTGTTGGTAGGGTAACGGCCTACCAAGGCGACGATGCGTAGCCGACCTGAGAGGGTGACCGGCCACACTGGGACTGAGACACGGCCCAGACTCCTACGGGAGGCAGCAGTAGGG
>OGCO01002836.1_pt1 | contig 21725 bp, 13 predicted proteins | sample 1570171 | NCBI WGS metagenome assembly OGCO01 (sample SAMEA4370583, study PRJEB24528) | human gut metagenome
AAACGGATTTCAAAGTAGTGGTGTTCATCAGGTACTGTTTTGACAACTCTTCAATTTTGGTAACTTTTTTGAAAAAATTTGGATTAGACCACCAGTTAGGGGCTAACCCTGTAACTTAACGAAATGACATTGAAGTAACATAAAAATAAGATTTTTTGTACTGTACACAGGACAGTTCTTGACGTATACAACTGTGAAACGTATAATAGGCAAAGGATATTCAGGCAGAAGATGGAGGAAATTTCATGGCATTAAGTAAAAAGCCGGTCAACGGCATGAAAGATATTTTACCGGAGGAGATGCAGATCCGGGATTATGTGCAGCAAGTCATCAAAGAGACTTACCGCAGTTTCGGCTTTACGCCGATCGAGACACCCTGTATGGAAAATATTGCAAACCTGAGCAATAAACAGGGTGGAGAAAATGAAAAACTGATTTTTAAGGTAATGAAGCGTGGTGAAAAGCTGAAAGTCGCTGAAGCAAAAGAAGAAGCGGATTTAGTTGATTTTGGTATGCGTTATGATCTGACTGTTCCATTAGTTCGTTTTTATTCGAATAATGCAAATGATCTTCCATCTCCGTTTAAGGCGATTCAGATGGGAAATGTCTGGAGAGCTGACCGCCCACAGCGTGGACGTTATCGTCAGTTTATGCAGTGTGACATCGATATTATCGGAGAGCCGACGAACCTTGCAGAGATTGAGCTGATCTTAGCAACGACTACAACGATCGGAAAACTCGGATTTAAGAATTTCGAGATCCGCATCAATGAGCGCCGGATCTTAAAGGCGATGGCAGCATACAGTGGATTTGCAGAGGAAGATTTCGATACTGTATTTATCATCTTAGATAAGATGGACAAGATCGGACTTGACGGTGTGGCAGAGGAACTTGAAAAAGAGGGCTATGCAAAAGAGTCGATCGAGAAATATCTTGCACTTTTTAAAGGTGTTGAGGAAGCAGAAAACGGCATCAAATACCTTGCAAAGACTTTGGAGGGATATTTAGATCCTGAGGTGGAGCGTAATCTTTTAGAGATCATCGATACCGTGGAGGGTGCAAAGGCGGCTTCCTTTAAAATGGTATTTGACCCGACTTTGGTTCGTGGTATGAGCTACTATACCGGAACCATTTTTGAGATCTCCATGCCGGAGCTTGGCGCAGCCTGTGGCGGCGGTGGACGTTATGATAAGATGGTTGGCAAATTTACCGGACAGGATGTGCCGGCATGTGGATTTTCCATCGGTTTTGAGCGTATCATCCTTCTTCTGATGGAGAGCGGATTTACGGTTCCGACACAGCGTCCGAAAGTTGCATACCTGATTGAAAAGGGATGCCCTGCAGAAAAACTCGGCGAGATCATCGGAAAGGCACAGGAAGAACGTGCGGCAGGCAAACAGGTGCTGGTTGTCCGCATGAACAAGAATAAAAAATTCCAGAAGGAAAAATTAGACGCCGAGGGATACAAAGAGATCATTGAGTTTTTCAATAAATAAAGTTTAATGACAGAGTGAATAATCTCTTCGAGATTGTAGAATTTTTTAATAAGTAAAAGGAAAGAGGTTTGCAGTAATGGCAGAATCAATGCAAGGCTTACACAGAAGCCATAGATGTACCGAGGTTTCAAATCAGAATATCGGTGAGACCGTAACCGTCATGGGATGGGTACAGAAGAGAAGAAATTTAGGAAGTCTGATCTTTATCGACTTAAGAGACCGTTCGGGTATCTTACAGCTCGTATTTAACGAAGAGAGCGTCGGCAAAGAGGGATATGAGAATGCAGAGCGTTTAAGAAGTGAGTATGTGATCGCGGTAACCGGAAAAGTTGAAAAACGTTCCGCAGCAGTGAATGAGTCTTTAAAGACTGGTGATATTGAAGTGATCGCAACCGATATCCGCATCTTATCCGAGGCAGAGACACCTCCATTCCAGATCGAGGAGAACAGCCAGACAAAAGATGAAGTCCGTTTAAAATACCGTTATTTAGACCTGCGCAGACCGGATATCCAGAAGAATCTGATGCTCCGCAGCAAGGTTGCATACCTGATGCGTGACTTCATGGCAAAAGAGGGATTCCTTGAGATTGAGACTCCGATGTTATGTAAATCAACACCGGAAGGTGCAAGGGATTACCTGGTACCGAGCCGTGTCCATCCGGGACATTTTTATGCACTGCCGCAGTCACCGCAGCTTTACAAACAGCTTTTAATGTGTTCCGGTTATGACCGTTATTTCCAGATCGCAAGATGTTTCCGTGACGAGGATCTTCGTGCAGACCGTCAGCCGGAATTTACACAGGCAGATATGGAGCTTGCATTTGTGGATGTGGAAGATGTATTAGATGTCAACGAGAGACTGCTCAAATATATTTTCAAGGAAGCAATCGGTGTGGATGTGACACTGCCGCTGCCGAGAATGCCATGGCAGGAAGCAATGGACCGTTTCGGTTCCGATAAGCCGGATACACGTTTTGGCATGGAACTCTGTGACGTATCCAAAGTTGTAGAGGGCTGCGGATTCTCCGTATTCACAGGAGCACTCGAAAATGGTGGTTCTGTCCGTGGTATCAATGCAAAAGGACAGGCCGGCATGCCGCGTAAAAAGATCGACAAACTGGTGGAATTTGCAAAAGGCTACGGTGCAAAAGGACTTGCTTACCTTGCAGTGAATGAGGATGGCACTTACAAATCTTCCTTTGCAAAATTCATGACAGAGGATGAGTTAAAGGCACTTGTTTCTGCAATGCAGGGAGAGCCGGGAGACTTATTATTATTTGCAGCAGACAAAAACAAGATCGTATGGAATGTACTTGGAGCACTCCGTCTCGAGCTTGCAAAAGAGTTAGATCTGCTCGATCCAGACCAGTACAACTTCTTATGGGTAACAGAGTTCCCACTGTTAGAGTGGTCTGACGAGGAAAACCGTTTTATGGCAATGCACCATCCGTTTACCATGCCGATGGAAGAGGACTGGGACAAGATCGATTCTGATCCGGGCAGTGTGCGTGCAAAGGCATATGACATCGTATTAAACGGTACAGAGCTTGGCGGTGGTTCCGTCCGTATCCATCAGGATGACATTCAGGAGAAGATGTTTGAGGTGCTTGGATTTACCAAAGAACGCGCACATGAGCAGTTCGGATTCCTGTTAGATGCATTCAAATACGGTGTTCCGCCACACGCAGGATTGGCTTATGGACTTGACCGTCTGGTTATGCATATGGTACACGCAGATTCCATCCGTGATGTCATTGCATTCCCGAAAGTAAAAGATGCATCCTGTCTGATGACACAGGCACCTGGAATCGTGGATAAAAAACAGTTGGAAGAACTGGGACTTGAAGTTGAGGAAGTGTCAGAAGAATAAGTAAAAAATTTGGCAGGGCGTCGGGGACGCCCTGTTTTTGTATATGGGGGAAATATGGGAGAGAAAGTTAAGAAAAAGGGAACATGGGATGCCAGATGGCTCACCATACCGGAGTTTGCCGATGCCTTGCCCGTTAATCTCTTTCACAAAGAACAGGTCCAGCCAGCTTTTGAAGGAGAAAAAACGGCAGAATTTCAGAATGTCCATGTGTTTGTGCGCGGGCATTTTACTTTAGAGCGTGCGCAGAAGATTTTCTGTAAGGTCACAGCCGATGATCATTATAAGGCATATCTGGATGGAGCGTTTATGGGGGAAGGACCTGCCGCGGCATATCATACGAAGTATTATTACAATGTTTTGGAACTGGGGACATTTGCTGCCGGGGAGCATGTGCTGGCACTCCATCTGTATTATCAGGGACTTGTGAACCGTGTGTGGAATAGCGGGGATTTGCGTTTTGCCTTTGCGGCGGAGCTGTGGGATGAAAAGGGAAAGGAGATACCGGTTTCTTTTTGCTTTTTGAAAACGGATTGTTATGAGGGAGAGACAGTCGGATACGAGACACAGTTTTTGGAAAATTTTGACAGCCGGAAATACCCGTATGGGTGGAAAAATACCGGGTTTGATGCGGACGGCTGGGAGAAACCCGTTCCGGCGGTGTGGGCAGATTATACGCTAACGAAGCAGCCAACGGAGATGCTCTCTTACATGGAATATCAGTTGGGGACTATAAAGCTGCACGCTGGTAATGAGCATCCACTAGAACCGACAAAGCTGCACTCTGATGCCGTACAGCCATTGGAACCGGCAAAGCTAGAGCACAAGTGTGCAGATCATAACGGTCACATACATCAGATCACACCGTCCGTGATAAGACAAGATCCCGATGGTTCGATGCTTCTGGATGCGGGCGAGGAGATCACAGGCATGATCCTGCTCACCGCGGAGGGGAAAGACGGCGATCAGGTGAAGTTGTTTTACGGGGAGGAACTGGACGGGAAGGGCAGTGTGCGCTATGACATGCGGTGCAACTGCTGTTACAGAGAAATCTGGACGCTGGCGGATGGCAGATGTGAGTTTGATCCGTATGATTACAAGGGATTCCGGTATGTTAAGATCGTGCCGGACGGGGGCGTTAAACTGTCGGATATCCGTTTTCTGGTAAGGCATTATCCGATGGATGAATCACTTTGTGAGTTAAAGACAGAGGAGAAAACATTAGAAAATATTTTTCAAATCTGCAAAAATGCAGTGCGTCTTGGAACACAGGAGAATTATGTGGACTGCCCGACGAGGGAAAAAGGTCAGTACTTAGGGGATGCGGTCGTGACGGCGCACGCGCAGGTACTTTTGACCGGAAAGACGGATATGCTGTTAAAATGCATCGATCAGTTTGCACAGACAGCGAGGGTCTGTCCGGGACTGCTTGCGGTTGCGCCGGGCGGCCTGATGCAGGAGATTGCAGATTTTTCACTGTTGTATTCGCAGCTCCTTTTGCTGTATTATCGTTTTACCGGGGAGAAAGAGACGGTGGACCGTTATTATGGAATCGCAGATGGGATTTTAAAACATTTTTCGCAGTATGCGAGGGAGGACGGTCTGTTAGAGCAGGTCGCTGACAAATGGAATCTTGTGGACTGGCCGGAAAATCTGCGGGATGGATATGATTTTCCACTGACGAGACCTGTGGTGGCGCTGGGCTGCCATAATGTGATCAATGCACTCTACATCGGGGCGATGGAGACACAGAATACGCTGGCAGAGATCTGTGGCAGGGAAATGCCGTATCAGACGAAAGAAATTAAAAAAGCATACCGGAACGCTTTTTACCGGGAAAAGACAGGACTTTTAGCGGACAGCGAGACGAGCAGCCACGCGGCACTGCATTCGAATGTTTATGCGATGTACTTTCATTTACTGCCAGAAGCGGACGAAGAGAAAATACTGACGTTTATGAAACAGAAGGGATTTTCCTGCGGCGTGATGCTGAGCTATTTTGTGCTGCGTGTGTTCGCAGAACGCGGACAGTACGATATGGTGTATGAGCTGCTGGTCAATGAGGGCGAACACGGATGGGTCAATATGCTGCGCGAGGGCGCAACGACCTGTTTTGAGGCCTGGGGGAAAGACCAGAAATGGAATACCAGCCTGTGTCACCCCTGGGCATCTGCACCAATCCCGATTTTGATTGAAGAGATCGCGGGTGTACATATAGACGCGGCAGAGAAGGGTGGATATTACTGGACACCGCACATCCCAAAGGAAATCAGAGAGTTCCGCCTCTGTGTGCCGGTGAAAGGGAAAAAAATCATTGTCGAAAAGAAAATGGGGGAAGCATATGCAGTTATCAGAGAAGACAAAGAATAAGTTAAAAGGCGTCATGCCAGTCACAAAAGAGGAGCGCGAGGATGCTCTGGCATCTGCATGCATGCAGGTAAAGCGTGTTCTGCCGGAATTTACGACAAAATTTCAGAATGCATACAGTGAAAATGGATTTTACCGTCCAATCGACAACGTGGAGTGGACGACGGGATTCTGGACGGGGGAGATCTGGCTTGCCTATGAATATGGCGGGGAGGACGTTCTGTTAAAGGCGGCAGAGATCCAGATGCAGGATTTTTTGCACCGGATCGAGCAGAAGATCTGTGTGGATCATCATGATATGGGATTTTTGTATACACCATCCTGTGTCGCAGGTTATAAGCTGACCGGTTCCGGGACGGGAAAAAGAGCGGCGCTCCTTGCGGCAGACCAGTTAAAGAGCCGTTTTCAGGAAAAGGGAGAATTTATCCAGGCGTGGGGCACTATGGGAGAGCCGGAAAATTACAGGCTGATCATAGACTGTCTGCTCAACGTACCGCTGCTTTACTGGGCGTCACAGGAAACGGGAGATGAGAGTTACCGTCAGATCGCTGACCGGCATGTACATACCACACTTGAAAATGTGATCCGCCCGGACTTTTCGACCTGGCATACATTTTTCTTTGATCCGGTAACTGGAAATCCGGATCACGGGGCAACCTGTCAGGGCTACCGGGACGGTTCTGCCTGGGCGAGAGGCCAGGCGTGGGGAATTTACGGAACGGCACTCGCATACCGCTATACAAAAAGAGAGGAATACAAATATATTTTCCGTGGTGTCAGTAAATATTATATAGAGCATCTGCCGAAAGATCTCGTACCGTACTGGGATCTGGAGTTTTCGGATGGTGATGCACAGCCGAGGGATTCTTCCTCCGCCTCCATTGCAGCGTGCGGAATGCTTGAGATGGCAAAATACTTATATGATGAGGAGGCGGCATTTTACCGGGATCTTGCGGAAAAATTTATTGGTTCTGTATACCGGAACTATGCGGTAAAAGATTTTGAAAAATCCAACGGGATCGTACTGCACAGCACATATTCGAACCGTTCGCCGTATAATACCTGCAATCCGTGCGGTGTGGATGAGTGCAATAGCTGGGGCGATTATTTTTACATGGAGGCGCTGACGAGGCTGCAGAAAGACTGGCAGATCTACTGGTAAAGGGGAAGAGATGGAATTTTACAGGATAAATGCGCAGATGCTCCCGAAGGTAAATTTTGTGGATGAGACAGAGATAAGACCGCCTTATGTCCACAGGAAACGCAGGGCGGGAGAACAGATCTTATATTTTATCCGGCACGGGGAGATGCATCTGCTTGAGGACGGAAAGCCTCTGATCTTAAAGCCGGGGGATGTCTGTCTGCTGGATAAGGATCGCACGCATGAGGGAACAAAGGCGACGACCTGCAATTATTATTATGTACATTTCATGCATGGGGAGATGGAACTGGTCGATGCAAAAGAAGAGGAAGTCGCCAGGCAGCAGTTTGAACGCCGGAGAAAGGCGATGGCAAAGGAGCCGTGTGAGCCTTATGGAAGTTATGATGAGAGTGAGATCTGGCTGCCGAAATACTGGCATATCAAAAAAGTCACCGACCAGATCCACATTGATGAGCTGATCAAGCAGGCGATCGCGGAGGATTACAGCACGTTTGAGAATCACAAGATTCTCTGTGCCTGCCGGATACAGGAGGCGTTGATCGAGATCGCGCGCTGTTTTGCGACAGCGGAACGCGAAAGGACTGCAGGCGGGTTCCCGGAAAGCTATTATAAAGTCCAGAAAATACAGGAATGGCTGAATGCGTCTTATGCGGCAGACATTTCGGGGGAGCGGTTAGAGGAGGAGTTTGACGGCAATTTTGATTACATGAACCGCATCTTTAAGCGCGTGACAGGACAGACCATTTTCCAGTATCTGACGGCAGTCCGCATGGAACATGCCAAGCGTCTGATCGCGCAGACGACGATGCATACCGGGGTGATCGGCCAGGAGGTCGGCTACCCGGATGAATATTATTTCAGCAAAGTGTTTAAGCGCAATGTCGGGATGTCACCGCGCGCCTACGCAGATTCTCTGTCAAAAAATAAATCATGAAAAGTCGCTAAAAGACAAAAAACGTCACTATTCTCCATTGTATCATACCTCTGTTTTTTACTATGATGTGTTTAAAAGAAAACATAGACCGTAGTAAAAAATGGAGGTATTTTTTATGATTATGAATAAAACAGAACTGTTATTAAATGAGGGATGGAAGTTTCATTTTGGAGAATGTGAGGAGGCATGGTATCAGGGATATGACGATCGTGCATTTGAGCGTGTCATGCTGCCGCATGACTGGGCAGTGGCTTATCCGTTTTCAAAACAATATTCCAGCGGCACCGGATATCTCACAGGCGGGATCGGCTGGTACCGGCTGCATTTTTATCTGCCAGAGGAATATCAGGGGAAAGCGATCCGTCTGGTATTCGACGGTGTGTATAAAAACAGCCAGGTGTGGGTCAACAGTTATTATCAGGGAAAACACCCGTATGGTTACACCGGATTTTCCTATGATATCTCTGGGATCGCACATTTTGGGGAGCAGGAAAATGTGGTCAGTGTGAAAGTGACGCACACGGACATTGCGGATTCGAGATGGTACACGGGAAGTGGGATCACGCGGAAAGTCACTCTTGTGGTGGAAGAACAGGTGCATCCGGCAGAATATGGCGTGACGTTTGTGACAGAGAAACTTGTGGCTGATGGGAAAGAGTTTCCGGAAGTGCAGGCGGCAGTCAGTATCCATCATGAGATATGCAACCAGACGAAGGAGCAGAAAACATGTGTGGTCTGCACAAAACTGTCTGATCCGCAGGGAACACCTGTGGCAGAGTGGAAAGAACAGGTACAGATCCCGGCAGGAAATACGGTATCCTGCAGCATGCATGGCACCATCCGTGATCCGAAGTGCTGGTCGCCGGAGCACCCGGATCTCTATGGGATGGAAACCTGGTATGAGACAACGGACGAGGATGGAAAGAAAATATCTTATCTTGCAGATAAACAGAAGGTAGGGATCCGTGTGGCAGAATTTGACGCGGACCGGGGATTTTTCTTAAACGGTGTGCCGATGAAAATCAAAGGTGTCTGTGTGCATCATGACGCCGGCTGTCTCGGCGCTGCGGTGACAAAGGAAGTATGGCACAGACGGTTTGCAAAACTAAAGGAATGTGGCTGTAATGCGATCCGGTGCAGCCACAACCCGCATATGCCGGAACTGTATGAGCTGTGCGACACGATGGGATTTCTTGTGATGGATGAGGCGTTTGATGAGTGGGAAAATGCAAAAAACAAATGGTCCACGGGACACAATGTTTATCCGCCAAAACATCAGGGTTATTTTGAAGATTTTCCAGAATGGCACGAAAAGGATCTGCGTGCCATGGTAAGGCGTGACCGCAATCATCCGTCCATCATTTTGTGGAGCATCGGAAATGAGATTGACTATCCAAACGATCCGTATTGTCATCCGAGTTTTCTGGAGATGACCGGAAATAACGACGCGAACAAACCGGCGGCAGAACGGCAGTATGATCCGGCAAAACCGGACATGCGAAGACTGCTTCCGATCGCCGAAGAACTTTCCAGTATTGTAAAGAGTGAAGATGAGAGCCGTCCGGTCACCATGGCACTTGCCTACCCGGAGCTGTCTGCAAAGCTTGGTATGTTAGAGCATCTGGATGTGGCAGGCTACAACTATAAGGAGCAGTATTACGAAGCCGATCACAAAGATTTCCCTCAGATCCCGTTTTTAGGGAGTGAAAACGGGCACAGCTATGAGGCGTGGGATGCGGTAAAATCAAATGATTATATCAGCGGACAGTTTTTGTGGACCGGGATCGATTATTTAGGGGAGGCACATGGCTGGCCGGTTCATGGATCTGGAGCCGGAATTTTGGACTGTGCCGGATTTGAAAAAGCAAGATATTACCGCAGAAAATCATTGTGGTGTGAAGAACCGCAGCTTTATCTTGCCACAAGACCGTGGAGTGAGGAATCTGCAGAGTGGATCCCATGTCGGGAAAACTGGAATTACAAAGCTGGAGAAAAGGTCATCGTGATGTGTTACTCAAATCTGCCGGAGACAGCTGTTTTTATCAATGGAAAAGAGGCTGGCAGACAGATTGGCTATAACGACGACGGCGCATATCGTTTTGAGGTATTCTGGGAGGCAGGGATCCTTGAGGCGAGTGGTTATGATGAAAACGGAAATATCATAGAACAGGAGAGACTGCTTACAACGCAGAACGCCGCTGGTATCAAAGCTGAGGTCTATCAACCGGAGGAGATTCCTTTTTCAGAGACACAGGAAAATGGATATCTCTATCAGGTCGCGCTCACACTTGTGGATCAAAATGGGCAGAAGGTTGTCTGGGATGACAGAAAACTGCGTGTGGCAGTGAGCGGGGCAGGCATGTTAGCAGGAATTGAGAACGGGGATCTGTCGGATGTGACTCCATATGCGGAAAACATGAGAAAGACAAAGGATGGAAGGCTCATGATTTATGTGAGAAGAATAAAAAAGGGAAAAATCCGTGTAGAAATTTCAGAGACAGACAGCATAGCGGAAATAAGTACTATCACAGAAAAAAACAGAATCACAGGAAAGACCGGCATAGCAGAAAAAGACAGCACAGAAGAAAAAGGAGGAATGCATCTTGAAGTGGAAATGGATTGATGCAGACTGCACCAGCGTTACTACGGCAGAGGGAACGCTGACGCTGAAGGGACTGTTTATCCCGTTGTTTATTGAACAGCTTTTGATGAATATGACCGGTACGGTCAATACGCTGATGCTTGGGCACTATGCGGATGATGCGGTCGCGGCAGTCGGTGCGGCAAACCAGGTGATCGGATTTTTGTACACGTTTTATGCGGTATTCAGCGGCGGCGCATCGGTCGTCATCAGCCACAGACTGGGGGCGGGAGATGAAAAAAGGGCGTCGGATGCAGCGTTTACCTCCATCGTGTGCGGAGGTGCAATCAGCCTGATCTTAGGAACGATACTGGCATTTTTTGCAGGTGCAGTCATGCGTCCGATGCAGTTAGAAACATCGGTGTATGAGATGGCGGTGGTATATTTTCGCATCTGTATCGGCTTTTCCGTACTGCAGGGCATTATTTCTGCTATCTCCGCGGTACTGCGCAGTTATGGAAAACCGAAACTTGCAGTGACGGTATCTTTGTTTATGAATATCGTGAATGCAGTGTTAAATTACGTTGTGATTTTCCAGCCGGTGAAAATTGTGCCGGAGGGCGTGGAAGGTATCGCAATGGCAAACGTGGCAAGCCATGGGACGGCACTTTTACTTGGCGTCTGGTTTCTGTTCCATTGCGGACTGCATCTTGATTTTGCATCGAAAAATTTAAAGACATTATCCTGCGTGGGTGGAATCTTAAAGATCGGATTGCCGGGAGGGATCAGTTCCCTGTCGTATTCCTTTTCACAGATCGTGTCAACATCGATCTTAGCAGTGCTTGGAACAGCGGCGCTCACCGCAAAGATCTATGTTTCATCCATCGTGTTTTATGTCTATGTGACCGGAATGTCACTTGGACTTTCCACGGCGATCCTGATGGGATGGATGACGGGGGCAAAGGAGTATGAAAAGGCATACCGGCTGAACCAGCAGGTGTTAAAAATCGCGGTCAGCTTAAATATCGTGCTTTCGGTTCTGATCTTTCTCTGCCATAGACCATTGATGCATTTGTTTACGCAGAGTGAGGAGATCATCGGGATGACGGGCGTGATCTTTTTTATCGATATTTTTGTGGAAATCGGGCGTGCATTCAACCATGTCGAGGACAATTCGCTCCGGGGAGCGGGGGATGTGTTCTTTCCGATGGTCATCGCCGTGATTTCCTGCTGGGGCGTCAGCATTTTGTTTGCATATCTGCTTGGGATACGCCTTAGGATGGGGCTGGCAGGATGCTGGATCGCGTTCATGCTCGATGAGATGTTCCGCGGAAGTATCTTTTTCATCCGTTTCCGCTCACGAAAATGGACGAAAAAAAGAATCTGACCCTATATTGACAAACCTGCAAAATCCCGATAAAATTAACTTGAAAACGTTTTCAAATATGACTTTTTAAGGGGGATGGCCGATGGGAAGTGAGTTAAATATTTATAAAATTGCACAGGAAGCGGGAGTTTCACCGGCAACAGTGTCGAGAGTCATGACAAAAAATGCGAGGGTGAGCGAGGAAAAGAGAGCGCGTGTGGAAGCAGTGATCCGCAAATATGATTACAGGCCAAACGCGCTTGCGCAGGGACTGATCAAGACGAAAACGAACGTCATCGGTGTGCTTGCTGCAGATCTGGTCAATCCTTATTATTCATCCATGGTGGAAAACTGTGAGAAGGAGATCATTGCGCGCGGGTATGTGCCAATGATCTGCGGAACATTAAGCAATCCGGATCTTGAGGTGGAATATATTCAGAAAATGTTTGACATGCGTATGGATGCGATCATCATTATCGGGGGAAAATCAGACAGCCTTGTCACGGAGCCGGAATACGCAGATCTGATCAACCGTGTCGCTGAATCCATCCCGGTCATCACAACAGGAAAGGTAGAGGGCGGTGAGTGCTGCCAGGTCACGATCGACGAGGCGGAGGGCATGAACCAGAGCATGGAATGTCTGATCGGTTTAGGTCACAGGCGCATTGCACTGATCGGCGGAGTCGAGGAGATGAAATCCACTTACGATAAGCGTATCCGCTACCGCAGTCTGCTGCGAAAGAACGGTCTGACCTACCGTGAGCGCTATGTGATCAATTCCAATTATTCGGTCGAGGGCGGTTATCAGGGGTTCGAGGCACTCTTTCAGGGAAATAAGACACTTCCCACGGCGGTGATCGCGATCAATGACTACAGTGCAGTGGGTGTGATGCGTTCCATCAAAGAGCATGGACTTAGGATCCCGGAGGATATTTCCCTCATCAGTTTTGATAATACGTTTATCGTAGATACCGTCATACCAAGGCTGAGCAGTATTTCCTATGATTATGAAGCATTTGGAAAGCTTTTGGTTGACACCGCATTAGATAAGATTGGCGGAAAAGAAGTACCGGAGGTACAGAAAGTAACACCGACTCTGATCATCAGAGAATCCGTAGCGGAGTTAAAACGGTAAAATCCGTTAGAATGACGGAAAAATAAAATAAATGTGAAATAAATATGTACAAAAAGTAAAATAACCTGTTGACAACTCATAATATGTATTGTAATATAACAATATGAAAAGGGTTTCAAATTAAAAAGCACTATAAAATACACAACTGGTGTAAAAGCCGGCTGCATGGATGGGATTTACGCAGCGAAGGTGTAAGATAAGTGCTGGAAACATGCAAAAAAGAAGATATAAAGGCGTTTCTGACACTTAAGATCAAAAAATATTACACCTTATGGAAGATGGCAGACAGTTTTGTGAAAAATATAAGTGCTTTGTTTTTACAAGGTTTTGAAATCGGTTTCAAGAAAACGTTGGAGAGGGGAAAATATATGAAAAAGGAGAACGGTGTTACAAAACAGGTTGGCAAAAAACTAAACTTCTGGCAGAAACTCTGGAAGTACCGTGTACTGACACTGATGTGTGTCCCGGCAATGATTTTTTTCTTTGCATTTAACTATATGCCATTGCCAGGAATCTATGTTGCGTTTGTTAAATACAATTACCGCGATGGTATTTTTGGTAGCAAATTTGTAGGGTTACAGAATTTTGAGTTCCTCTGGGAATCAGGAAAACTTTTATCACTGACGAAAAATACAATTTTATATAATCTGGCATTTATCCTTCTTGGAAATTTACTTGCGGTCGTGGTAGCGATCCTTTTAAATGAAATGAGATGTAAATGGTTCAAGAAAGTATCACAGACGATGATGTTTCTTCCATATTTCATTTCACAGGTTTTAGTCGGATTTCTGGTATTTAACTTATTAAATTATGATACCGGATTTGTAAATGAGATCCTTACTACTAGACTTGGAATGGAAAAATGGGGACCTTACAGTGATCCGCATGTATGGCCGGTACTTTTGGTTATCATTTATCTGTGGCAGCAGACAGGTTACAACTCCGTTGTATATTTTGCATCTATCTGCGGAATTGACGCAGAGATGATAGAGGCATCCAAGGTCGATGGAGCAAATGCATTTCAGAGGATTCGTTACATATTGCTCCCGAGTTTAAAACCTACCGTGATCATCCTGTTACTGTTTGCATTGGGCGGCATCGTAAAAGGTAATTTCGGATTGTTCTACAATATCATTGGTACGAACTCCTTATTATATGACACGACAGATATTATTGAGACGTTTGTTTACAGGGCTACGATGACAGATTTTAACTTCTCGACAGCGTCGGCAGTCGGTCTGTATCAGTCAGTCGTTGGTTTTGTAATCGTTATGGTCGTGAACTATATTGTTAAGAAAATTGAACCGGATTATTCCCTGTTTTAATATCTATGGAGGTCGACTATGAAGAAAAATAACAGCAATAAAGTAAAACTTGGAGCTTCTGATAAGATTGTGCGGGGATTTGGATATGTAGTGATCACAATCTATGCACTGGCATGTATATTTCCATTCCTGTTGATCCTTGGAAGTTCATTTACGGCAGAAGAAGTGATCCGTACGGAAGGTGTACAGTTGATTCCGAAACAGTTTACACTGGCAGCTTATGAGATGGTCTGCAAGGGCGGTGGTATCTGGAAATCCTATCTGCTCACGATCATCCTGACGGTGGTCGGTACGGCGGTCGGACTGACGATCATAGCAATGACAGGTTATGCACTGCAGAGAAAAGATTTCCCGTTCCGCAACGGAATTTCCTTCTACATATATTTTACAAGCCTGTTTTCCGCAGGACTTGCACCGTACTATCTTCTGATGACACAGACTTACCACTTAAAGGACAGCTATTTTGCAGTTTTATTACCGCTTATGATGTCGCCGTGGCTGATCATCATGATGAAAAACTTTGTGAAGGCGATCCCGCATGAGATTACAGAGTCCGGCAAGATCGACGGCGCCGGGGATATGAAGATCTTTGTTTCCCTGATCCTGCCAATGTTAAAACCGGCACTTGCGACGATCGGATTATTCCTTGCACTGGGATACTGGAATGAATGGTATCAGTCCTCTCTCTTCTTAAGCTCGAAAGTGGATGTAAAACCGTTACAGTATACATTATATGAAGTTGTAAATAAAATGGATCAGCTTAAAAACTCCATTGCAGGACAGTATATATCATTGGCAGATATTCCGACAGAGGGAATCAAGATGGCAAATGCGATTCTTGCAACCGGACCGATCATTTTCCTGTATCCATTCGTTCAGAAATATTTTATCAGCGGTATTACCGTTGGAGCCGTAAAAGGCTGATCGATACGATTATCGCTCTGCATGGGGCAGAGTCATAATAAAAGCAGTTTTGTCTTAGAAAAAGACAGATCTGCTGCAAAAATAAATCATATGGAGGGTATGGTATGAAGAAAAGATTTAAGAGACTTGGGGCAATGTTACTCGCAGGTACAATGTTACTTGGCGCCACAGCCTGTGGCGGAGGAAGCAATTCTTCCACAACAGGAAATGCAGCAAAATCGGAAGACAGTGCATCCACTACGGAAACAGGGGGAACGACAAGTAGTGGTGACATTGACACATCCGAACATGTAGTGATCACTTATATGGTGACCGGTGATAAACCGGATGGTAAGAGCGCAGAGCGTCTCGATGAGATGATGGAAAAACTGAATGCGATCCTGACCGAAAAAGTAAATGCAGAACTTGAGATTTATTACATTGGATGGACCGATTATCTCTCTAACTACAACCTGACACTGGCACAGATGGATGGTTCTGTCGACCTTGTCGGAACTGCTTCTGACTGGCTTGATGCCTGGCCAAACGCAAAGAACGGAGCATTCTTAGAGCTTTCCGAGGATATGTTAAAGACCTACGCACCAAAAACATGGGAGAGCGTAAGCCAGGATCACTGGGATCTGTGTAAATACAACGGCTCGATCTATCTTATCCCGGAGGATAATTACGCACAGTGGACCAACCATGGATTCATCTATCGTCTTGACTGGGCAAAAGAAGCAGGACTGACAGATGGTGTCAAGAGCTGGGAAGACCTTACAACTTACTTTAAATATGTAAAAGAAGCATATCCGGATGTGATTCCATGGGATTCTGACGGTACACAGTATGCACAGATGGCAAACGGCTGGATCACCTCTCACAGCAATTTTGTTGCAATCGACGGTGTCTGTTCCGGCGCATTATGGGGCGGTACAAAAGATGACCTTTACACGATCACAACACCTGCATACACAGACACAGATATGATGGTTGAGTATGCAAAATTAATGAAAGAATGGGATAACATCGGCGTATGGAAGACAGATGTATTAAACAATACTGCTTCCTCAAACCGTGATGATTACCGTATCGGTCGTGTTGCAGCAGAGCAGCACCACACACAGACCTGGACAGATCTTTGCAGTGCAACTCCGTCAAATACGATTTATCAGGATGATCCGGATGCAGAGTCAGGTTTCTTCTACTTCGGAGAAGAGACCGGAAACGTGGTAGCACTTTCCATCACACACGGTGCAATGGCAGTTTCCGCAGCAAGCAAGAACCCGGAAAGAGCACTGATGGTATATGATTTATTAAGAAATGACGAAGAATGCTACAGATTACTCTGCTATGGTATTGAAGGCGTATCTTACGAGATCAACGATGAGGGACTCCGCACAACTCCGGAAGGCTACAACTCAGACACAGACAACATCAACGGTATGACCAACTGGTGGTGGGGGCGTAACGACGATCTTGAGATCAGAGACGCTACAAGAAACTGGGATGCAATTGACAAACTTTACAGTGAGTATGATTCCTTAAAGATTGATTATCCGTATGGACAGTTTGTACCGGAAGTTGATGATATCCAGTCTAAGATCGATAACATCAACGAAGTATATACCAACTATACAAAACAGATCTCTTATGGTAAATATCAGGGAACTGCGGAGGAGATCGTTGCAGAGATGCAGTCAGCATTAAAACAGGCTGGTATTGAAGAAGTAACCGCAGCACTGCAGGAACAGTTTGATGCATTATACAAATAGGTATACAATAAAGGCATGATGTGCCGCTATTGAACAGAAGGTGTTGATTCTAAGAAATAGGGGATCAACACCTTTTGTTATAGGAAAGAACTGATACAAAAGGAACATTTTGTGAAAAAGAGGAGAGATGGCATGGGCAATTTTGAGATCACAGACAATTTTTATCTGGATGGAAAACCGTTTCAGATCATATCGGGTGCAATTCATTATTTCAGAATCGTTCCGGAATACTGGCAGGACAGACTTGAAAAATTAAAGGCAATGGGATGCAATACAGTGGAGACATATATCCCGTGGAACATGCATGAACCGAAAAAAGGTGAATTCCACTTTGAGGGGATGCTTGACATAGAACGATTTGTAAAAACGGCGCAGGAACTTGGGTTATATGTGATTTTAAGACCGTCGCCGTACATTTGTGCGGAGTGGGAATTTGGCGGACTGCCGGCGTGGCTGTTAGCGGAAGATGGAATGAAACTGCGCGTTTCCTATCCGCCGTTTTTAAAACATGTGCAGGATTACTATGATGTATTATTGAAAAAAATCGTGCCGTATCAGATCAATTACGGCGGGCCGGTCATTTTGATGCAGGTCGAAAATGAATACGGATATTATGCAAATGACAGGGAATATCTGCTTGCAATGAGAGATAAAATGCAAAAAGGCGGTGTCGTTGTCCCGCTTGTTACCTCGGACGGACCGTTTGAAGAAAACTTAAACGGGGGTCATTTAGAAGGCGCGCTGCCGACCGGAAATTTTGGATCTAAGACCGAGGAGCGCTTTGAAGTCCTGAAAAAATATACGGATGGCGGACCACTCATGTGTACGGAGTTCTGGGTAGGCTGGTTCGATCACTGGGGAAATGGCGGTCATATGACCGGCAATCTGGAGGAGAGCGTCAAGGACCTCGACAAAATGTTAGAACTCGGTCATGTCAATATTTATATGTTTGAGGGCGGTACGAATTTTGGATTTATGAATGGCTCGAACTACTATGATGAGCTGACCCCGGATGTGACATCGTATGACTATGATGCGCTATTGACGGAAGATGGACAGATCACGGAAAAATACCGCAGATACCGCGACGTCATTGCAAAATACAGAGAGATACCGGAAGTCACATTTACGACTGAGATCAAAAGGAAGGCATATGGAACACTGCCAGTAAAAGAAAAGGTAAGCCTGCTTTCGGTGCTGGATGACCTCAGTACTCCGGTGGAGAGCAGTTTTCCGCAGAGCATGGAAAAACTGGGGCAGAATTACGGCTATATTTTATATCATTCTACATTAGATACGGAGGAGAAACTCGAAAAACTCCGCCTGTGGGAGGCAAACGACCGTGCCAATATTTTTGTGGATCAAAAACCGGTCACAACACTGTACGATCTGGAACTTTTAAAAGAAAAAGAGCTGGATGTCACATTTGAAAGGGGAGTAGATTTTGATATCCTGATGGAAAATATGGGGCGTGTCAATTTCGGACCGCGCATGGAGCACCAGAGAAAAGGCATCGGTCAGTGCGTGCAGGTCAACGGACATATGCACAACCACTGGAAACAGTACACGCTGCCGCTCGACAATATCGAAAAAGTTGACTTTTCCAAAGAATACAAAGAAGGGCTGCCGGGATTTTATCGTTTTACGGTGGATATCGACGAGACAGCAGATACATTCCTGGATTTTGAGGGATGGGGAAAGGGCTGTGTCTTTGTAAACGGATTTAATATCGGAAGATTCTGGGAGATCGGACCGCAGAAAAGACTCTATATCCCGGCGCCGCTGCTGAAAAAGGGGGAAAACGAGATCATCGTATTTGAGACGGAGGGAAAGACCCGCGATACGATCGTGTTGAAGGATGAGCCGGATATTGGCTGAGTGTCCACGAAAATAAAAATCAAGTAATATGAATGGAGCAGGGTATGGCAGGATATTTATTTGTACACTTTACCGGGGAACAGAAGGACGGCGAGCAGATCTATTTTTCCGTGAGCCGGGACGGACTGCACTGGACGGATCTAAACGATGGAAAACCGGTACTGTATTCGCATATCGGCGAGTGCGGCGTGCGCGATCCGTTTCCGGTAAAAAATCCGCTGAATGGACGTTATTATCTGATCGCAACCGATCTTCGAATCGAAAAGGGTGAGGGCTGGCAGGCAGCGCAGGAGCGCGGCAGCAGGGATATCATCATCTGGGAATCAGAAGACCTCGTGCACTGGGAAAAGGAGCGCGCCCATACAGTCGGCATCCGTGAGGCTGGCTGTGTCTGGGCGCCGGAGGCTGTGTTTGACGAGGAAGAACAGGCATTTTTAGTCTTTTTTGCATCCAAAGTAAAATGTGATGGGGAAGAGACTGCAAAACACCGCATCTATGCCGCTTATACAAAGGATTTTGTCACATTTTCGGATACATTTTTGTATATGGAACGTGAGCGGGATGTGATCGATACCACGATTTTAAGGAGTAACGGAAAATATTACCGGATCTCAAAGGATGAGACCGACAGCAGGCTGATCTTAGAGGAGTCAGACAGTCTCCGCGGGGATTTTAAGCGGATCTCCTGCCCGGTTTTTGAAAAATTAAAAGGCGTGGAAGGCCCGGAGGGCTATCTTTTGCCGGAGGGCAGGAGCTGGTGTGTGATCGCAGACCAGTTTGCCGAGGGAAAAGGGTATCTGCCGATGATCACGGAAGATCTGTCATCGGGTGATTTCACGATTTTGGAAAAAGAAAAATATGATCTTGGCAGGACGAAAAAAAGACACGGCGGGGTGTTGGAATTAAGTGACGCAGAGTATGAGAGATTAATTAAGGCAGAAATGGAGGGGTAACATGTTATATCCACAGGAAAATAAGATTCGTGGGATCATTGATTTAAACGGAGTGTGGGATTTTGCACTTGGGACAACGGAGGAACCGGGGGATGCGGTGACATTGCCGGAGCATATGGAGCCAATCGCAGTTCCGGCATCTTACAATGATCAGAAAGATGATATTGTTTACCGGAATCATTACGGTTATGCGTATTACCGGAGAAATATTACAGTGCCTTCTTATTACAAGGGACAGAGACTGGTGCTTCGCTTTGACGCAGTAACACATTTTGCAAAAATTTATCTGAATGGGGTATTGCTCACACAGCATAAAGGAGGATTTCTTCCATTTGAAGTGGATATCACTGACAAATTATGTGCAGGGGAGAGTGCAGAACTGGTCGTTGCTGTGGATAACCGCATTAATCACAGTACGCTTCCGGTCGGCAACGAGGAAGGCACCTCATTTATGGGGGCGGACAATGCAGGCGTGCCGGGTGTCGAAGCGGCAAAACGCTGGAGAAAACCGCAGAATCTTCCGAACTTTGATTTCTTCAACTATGCCGGGATCAACCGTCCGGTCAGAATCTATACAACACCACAGGCTTATATCAAAGATGTGACACTTGTGACGGATATCAGGGAAAACGACGGTGTTGTGACCTATCAGGTTGAGACTTCAGGGGCAGACGGACAGGAAGTTACGTTACAGATCTTAGATGCTGATGGAAATGAAGTGACACAGGCAAAAGGTGCTTCCGGCGAGATCGTGATACCGGATGCAAAGCTGTGGGAGCCATATCCGGGAACACCGTACCTTTACACGGCAGCAGTGACATTCGGGGACGATTATTATGAAGAGCTGTTTGGTGTTCGTACGGTGTGCGTGGAGGGCACCTCATTCCTGATCAATGGAAAACCATTTTACTTCAAAGGATTTGGAAAACATGAGGATTCCGCATTTCACGGACGCGGTATGGACGTCTGCCTGGATGTCAAAGATGTCAATCTGATCCACTGGCTGCATGCAAATTCCTTCCGTACCAGCCATTATCCATATGCGGAAGAAATGTACCGCCTGTGCGACCGTGAAGGAATCGTGATCATCGACGAGGTTCCGGCAGTCGGGATCGGTGCCGGAGCAGGAATCAATCCTTATGAGACATTTCCTATCCGTGAACACCATGAACAGGTCATTAAGGACATGATCGCGCGTGACAAAAACCATCCATGCGTTGTCATGTGGTCACTTGGAAATGAACCTGATACGGAGAATTTTCCGGAATCTGCATATGAGTACTGGCATTCCCTCTATGAACTGGCACATGAGACAGACCCGTCAAATCGTCCGGTCACTTTGGTCTGCTGTCAGAACAACTATGAAAAAGACATGGTCACAAGGAGCATGGATGTCGTCTGCATCAACCGCTACTATGGCTGGTACAATTTGTCCGGAGATCTTGATGCTGCCTGCTATGGACTGAACCTGGAACTGGATTTCTGGGAAAAACAGAATAAACCTGTCATGATTACCGAGTACGGTGCCGATGCTGTAGCCGGCATCCATGAGTGTGTGCCGGAAATGTTTTCGGAGGAATTTCAGGTGGAGTTTTACAAGAGACAGAATGCGCAGTTTGATAAGAGGAAGTTCTTTATCGGTGAACATGTCTGGAACTTTGCGGACTTTGCGACTGTGCAGGGATGCATGAGAGTCGATGGAAATAAAAAGGGACTGTTTACGAGAGAGAGGAGACCGAAAATGGCGGCGCATTATTTCAGAGAGAGGTGGGGGGAGGTTCCTGATTTTGGGTATAAGAGGTAGGCGGTAAGGTGCAAAGCAAGAGGTGGCGTGCCGGGGGTTCTTGGGTTCGTCAGCCTGGCGGGCGCCGTTTACGGTTTTGTTTGGTTGTACGAAAATAAGAAAAGCTAAGTATGCCTGCGTGGGTGGCGGAGTGACGTGTGCGTCCTAAATGTGCCGTCCGGGCACATTAGGACTTGTGC
>OGCO01002838.1_pt1 | contig 21705 bp, 19 predicted proteins | sample 1570171 | NCBI WGS metagenome assembly OGCO01 (sample SAMEA4370583, study PRJEB24528) | human gut metagenome
TGGCAAACATTTCCTGTGTGCCTTTTCATTTTGAAACAAGGTTCACGGATTCAGGAGAGAGATAATGGATTTTTTGCAAAAGTTACAGGAATAAATGAAAACGCAGAAAGGAGCTAAAATGGCGACATATGTAATCGGTGATATTCATGGACAATTGGAACAGCTGAAAGTCCTGCTGGAAAAGATGAAATTCAATGAAAATGACGAACTGTATGTGATGGGGGATGTCGTGGACCGTGGACCGGATCCCATCAAAGCATTGCAGTATCTGATGACGCTGCCAAATTGTGTATGTATCGCAGGAAATCATGAATGGATGGCACTGGAAAGTCTGAAACTTATGTTAAATGAAATAACGGAAGAGTTTATCCAAACGCTTGATGAAAATCAGGTAACGATACTGCTTGACTGGCTTCGCAATGGAGGAAAAACGACGATGGATCAATTTTGTAAATTGTCGAAGGAAGAGCGGCAGGAAGTGCTTGATTTTATAGGCGATTTTGAGGCATATGTGGAATTGAAAATCCAGGGACAAAAATATCTTCTGGTTCATGCCGGCTTGAATGATTTTTATTATAAAAAGCCGATCGAAGAGTATACCATTGATGATCTGCTATGGACGCGCACCGATTATGAGATGCCCTATTACGAAGATAAAATCGTGATCACAGGGCATACACCAACACAGACAATTCTTGGAAATGACAGACCCGGTTATATTTATCGCAAATATAATCATATTGCCTTGGATTGTGGTGCCTGCTCACATAACGGACGTCTCGCCGGAATATGTTTGGAAACGGGAAAGGAGTATTATTCGAGGGAGTAGAAATTGTAGATTTGCAAGAGGAAACTACGGGCTCTGGTTTTGGAATAATATCCTGCAACAAATTTTTCTTGACATTTCCCCCAAAACCCCCTATTATAAAAGATAAGTGAAATGCGTGGAAGAAGAGGAGTACACAAAGAAACGCCAGCAGAGAGGATTTTCACCGGCTGAAAGAAATCCGGCAAGTGGTTTGTGGAAGGTAGCTTCAGAGCATGATCTTTGAAGCAGATATTGTGTGTAGAAGATCACGGTTCGCCCCGTTATCGGCAGAATGAGGAATAAAACGCAGGAGAGAGGAAACCTGCATTTATTTGAAATAAGGTGGTACCGCGGCTCTGCCGCCCTTATAGAGGGAAGGTACCTGATTGAAGCGAATGACTCCGGAAGGTATTCTTCCGGAGTTTTTTTATTATTATCGGAGGTAATCATGAGAAAAGAATTGGAAAAAAATTATGATCCAAAAGACATTGAAGACCGTCTTTATTCCAAATGGATCAGCAAGAAGTATTTTCATGCGGAAGTAAATCCGGATAAGAAACCGTATACGATCGTAATTCCGCCACCAAACATCACGGGACAGCTTCACATGGGACATGCCCTTGACAATACGCTGCAGGACATTCTCATTCGTTTTAAGAGAATGCAGGGTTATGAAGCTCTTTGGCTTCCGGGAACTGACCATGCGTCGATTGCGACCGAAGCGAAGATCGTCGAGGCGATGCGAAAAGAGGGAATCACGAAAGAGGATATCGGACGTGAAAAATTTCTGGAGCGTGCCTGGGACTGGAAAAAACAGTACGGCGGACGTATCGTATCCCAGCTTAAGAAAATGGGATCTTCCTGTGATTGGGACAGAGAGCGTTTTACGATGGACGAGGGCTGCAATAAAGCCGTTAAGGAAGTATTTGTAAAACTTTATAATAAAGGATTGATCTACCGCGGTGAGCGTATCATCAACTGGTGCCCTCATTGTCTGACATCCATTTCCGATGCCGAGGTAGAGTACGAAGATCAGAAGGGACATTTCTGGCATCTGCGCTATCCGTTTGCGGATGGAAGCGGTTATATCAATTTGGCGACAACCCGTCCGGAAACTCTTTTGGGAGATACGGCGGTGGCTGTCAATCCAAACGATGAACGATACAAAGATCTGGTTGGAAAAATGCTTGTCCTTCCATTGGTTCACCGCGAGATTCCGTTGATTGCGGATGATTACGTAGATATGGAATTTGGAACCGGTGTCGTAAAGATCACGCCGGCACACGACCCGAACGACTTTGAAGTAGGACTTCGCCACAATCTGCCAATTATCAATGTAATGACAGACGACGCGAAGATTGTCGATGAATACGAGAAATACGCCGGAATGGACCGCTACGAAGCACGTGAAGCCATCGTAAAAGATTTGGAAGCAGAAGGCGCATTGGTAAAAGTAGAAGATCACGATCATAATGTAGGAACCTGCTACCGCTGTGGTACGACGGTAGAGCCTCGTGTCAGCAAACAATGGTTCGTAAAGATGAAACCACTTGCAGGTCCGGCGATTGATGCGGTTAAAAATGGCGAGACAAAATTTGTACCGGATCATTTTAATAAGACATATTTTCACTGGCTTGAAAATATCCGTGACTGGTGTATCTCCCGTCAGCTCTGGTGGGGCCATCAGATTCCGGCATTTTACTGTGATGACTGCGGAGAAATTGTCGTAACCAAGGAAAAGACATGTAATTGTCCAAAATGCGGCAAGGAGATGCGTCAGGATCCGGATACATTGGATACTTGGTTCAGTTCCGCATTGTGGCCATTTTCCACACTTGGCTGGCCGGACGATACCGAAGAAATGAAATATTTCTATCCGACCAACACGCTTGTTACCGGTTATGATATCATTCCATTCTGGGTTATGCGAATGATGTTCAGCGGAATCGAGCAGACCGGTCAGGTGCCGTTTGACACGGTATTGATTCATGGTCTGGTACGTGATTCCCAGGGACGCAAGATGAGTAAATCCCTTGGAAATGGTATTGACCCATTGGAAGTAATTGACAAATATGGTGCCGATGCGCTGCGTCTGACATTGGTTACCGGAAATGCACCGGGAAATGACATGCGTTTTTATTGGGAACGTGTCGAGGCAAGCCGTAATTTTGCCAACAAAGTATGGAATGCATCCCGTTTTATCATGATGAATTTTGCTCAAAATGAAGAGCTTGCGAATAAAGAAGTGTCCGCAGATGAGCTTACGCAGGCGGATAAATGGATTCTTGCAAAATGCAACCAGCTGGCAAAAGATGTCACAGCGTTGATGGAAACTTACGATCTTGGTATCGCGGTTCAGAAGATTTATGACTTTATTTGGGAAGAATTCTGCGACTGGTATATTGAGATGGTAAAACCTCGTCTTTACAATGAAGAAGATGAGACAAAGGCAGCAGCGCTTTACACCTTGAAAAAGGTATTGATCGATGCGTTGAAACTGCTTCATCCATATATGCCGTTTATTACGGAAGAAATTTACTGCACATTGATGGACAATGACGACGACTCCATCATGATCTCGGCTTGGCCGGAATACACGGAAAGCATGAATTTTGCAGAGGATATGGATGCCGTAGAGTGCATCAAGGAAGCGGTAAAAGGAATCCGAAATGTCCGCGGTGAGATGAATGTACCACCGAGCAAGAAAGCAAAAGTGATTGTTGTGACAGAAGATGCCAAAGTAAAAGACATTTTCGAAACCAACAAAGTATTCTTTGCAACACTTGGTTATGCCAGCGAAGTAACGATTCAGGCTGACAAAACCGGCATTGAGAAAGATGCGGTTTCGGTTGTGATCGATAAAGGTACGATTTATATGCCGTTTGCAGAACTTGTCGATGTGGCAAAGGAAATCGAGCGTTTGAAGAAAGAAGAAAAACGTCTGACCGGCGAATTGAAACGTTCCGAAGGAATGCTCGGAAATCCAAATTTTGTCAATAAAGCACCGGCAAAGAAAATCGAAGAAGAGAAAGCAAAATTGGAAAAATATCAGAGCATGATGGCTCAGGTAAAAGAACGTTTGGCTCAGCTTCAGTAATTTTGAACATTGCATTAGAATAACAGAAAGCCCGAGGATGGAAAATGATCCACCTTCGGGCTTCTTTTAATTTCCTTTGCTGCTCAGAGGATTGGAAGCCTCTTCCCAAAAGAGATTGTTGTCCGGCGCCGGCTGATCCTCTTTATTGTAATGAGAGTTCTCACGGATGCGGCGCTTGCGGGCGCCGTTGGACTTCTTGCTGTCTGATGTGGAGAGGTTTTTTGTATTGTTGTTTGTGTGATTCATTTTAGAGGTCCTTTCGTAGCTTCTGGTGGTATTAGTATGGACGGGGAGAGGAAAAATATGCGGGGGACAGAAAATAATGGAAAAGTACTTGTTGAGGCATTCGCACATAAGTGGTAAAATTACTTCTATGGGTGTAGTTGGAAAGGTAGCATATTGTTTATTTATGATGTATGTATAAACAAAAATTTGGATAAAAAGGAAGTGTAATAAATGGATTTAAAACAGGTTATTTTCTTTGCACAGAAAAACGGATACGAAACAGTCGAAAAGTTAAATAACTGGAACGGTTACGAATGCTATGAACCTATCATGGATTCCAAAAAAGAAACCGAAATAGGCCCGCCACTCTTGATCCTTGTCAAAGGAGATAAAATCCGAATGTCCACACCGGAGGAGGCATTTCAGCAGATGGATAAGTGCTAGCTAGGGGAAGATGGGTATAAGCTTGCCTGCACTCAGAATGCTTTACCGGAGAACTTTGAGCAATTACCTGATTTTGTCAAGTGCAAGTAGGTTATCAAACACCTTATAATGTCATACAGTCAAAGCGTTTTATTAACCCCAAGTGCAGTTTTTAATGCTTCCTGCAAAAGTCGGGAAACATTTATCCCAGCATGCTCAGCTTCGTAGTTCAGCCAGCTTGGCAAAGTTACATTTCGTCGTACTGTTTTGGTATCAATCTTTCGTCGATATTCTGCAGAATCTACATCGACAAGAGAAATAACTGTTTGCCCGTCACTTGCAAAAGTGCATTGATTTGTGAGAGCAAAAGACCAACATTTCGTTCAGATAGGTATCAGTTTACTGTTGTGATGCCAAATCTGAACTACGATGTCCCTCAAAATGTCCCTTAAGACAAATTGAATTGTCAAATTATGGATTTGATTCGTAAGGATAGTAAAGTTAGTACGGAAAAAATGGCGATTGCGCTAGGAGTAAGTTCCAAAACGATTAAGCGCCATATAAAAGAAATGGATAATGTACGTTATATTGGGCATGGTTTTAGTGGACACTGGGAAATTGCGGATGATAAAAAACGGTGAATAGGTTGAAGTTTCCAGAAAAATGAGATACGAAAAACTAATACACACTTGTCAAATAAAATAATGTTGAATACATATGCAAAAGATGATATAATTTGCATATGCTATATATGGAGGTGACTAATATGTTGACATTACAAGAAACAATAAGACCATCTGCTGATTTGCGAAATCATTATTCTGAAATATCAAAATTGTGTAAGGAAAACAAAGAAGCAGTGATTATTACAGTAAATGGTAGAGGCGATACGGTTGCGCTTTCCTATGAAGAATATAAAAATATGAAAGCAAGAATAGAATTGCTAGAAGTATTAGCCGAAGCAGAAGATGATGTGAAAAATGGAAGGGTAGTTCCGATAACTGAAACATTTGATGATTTGAGAAAAATGCTTCAGGAGGGGTGAATATGAAGTATACGGTAATAAGGACTGATACAGCCGATGCAGGGATTAGAAAAATAGTTTTGTATATTGCTCAAAATTTTGGGAATACAATAGCACTTGAGAAACTTGATGAGATTGAAAAACGAATTCTTGAATTGGGAGGAGATCCATACATTGGAACCGAGCTAAGATATCTTATTCTTAAGAGACAGGGGTATAAAGTGCTTATTTTAGAAAAAGACTTAGTATTTTATAAAATTGACGAGGAAAATAAGCAAGTGATTGTATATGCTGTCGTAGATCAACGCCAGGATTATTTGAATATTATTCGTGGTTTGTAGAGAAGTTATACTACAATTAAACAAAATACAAAAATTATGAAGGAGGCTTTATATATGCCAACAACAATAGAAGTTAACAAACAAAGCGTAGAGGCGCTTTTAGGAAGTGGTAAATCGAAGCCGTTTGTTATCCCGGAATACCAGCGCCCTTATGCATGGACAGACGTGCAGGTAGAAACACTCTTTGAAGATTTATGGGAGTTTACAGCCACAAGTGGTGGTACAGAGCGAGAAGGTTCCTATTTCCTTGGAAGTGTCGTTTCTTATGAGAACGAAGATGGTGAGCAGGAAATAATCGATGGACAGCAGCGTATTACATCATTGTTTTACTATTGCGTGCCATTTATACAAAGTTAGTTGCAACCCCAGCATCAGAGAGAACGGCAGAGGCTAATAACTTTATTGGGAAAATTGAGCCTGCCATTTGGAGAACCAATAAATTAACGGGTACTGTGGACTATAAAAATATACTCTTGACATCACGTGTTGTAAATAACGACGGGAATGAGATACTTCGTTCAATTTTGGAAACAGGATGTGCTGACGAGAATGCAAAGGATAACTACTCAAAGAACTATCGTTACTTCCAGGAACTGTTTGATAAGCATTCTACAGAGAACCCTTTGATGGTATATCAGTTTATTTATGCATTACTGAGTCAAGCTATTTTGCTTCCAATTACAGCGGATACACAAGATACTGCTTTAACAATCTTCTCAACATTGAATGATAGAGGGTTGCCTTTGTCAGATGCAGATATTTTTAAAGCAAAGATTTATAACCAGCTTGAACCGGAAGATAAAAAAGCCTTTATTGAGAGATGGAAGGATTTAGATGAGCAGGCTACAGACGCAGACGAAAGCATTCAGCAGCTGTTTTACTACAATATGTTTTATTATCGTGCATTGGAACAAGATACTAAGACAACTACTCCCGGCGTAAGAAAGTATTATGCTACCAATAAATTTGAGCGTCTATATAAACCGGAACTGATAGATACACTATTTGTGATTTTGAATCTATGGAAAGTTGTCAACAAGGGGGAAGAAATAGAGAATGAGGCTTGGTCCAAGAATACGAAAATCAAGCAGACACTCGATATTTTGAGTTCTTATCCAAATGAGTTTTGGAAATATCCGGTAGTAATTTATTATATATGTTATCGAAATGAAGAAAATTTTGAAGTGCGATTTGCACTGTTCTTGAATAAGCTTCTTATGGAATTGATGACAAAGTATCTTATGATTCCGACCATCAATGCTGTAAAGCCAGATATTCTGAAATTGAATTCAGCAATCGTTGCTTCAGATGTACCAACATTTGAATTCAAGAATATTGATTTGGCTCAGCTGGAACCTTATATTCAGAATCCTAATCGTAATGCGGTACGTATGCTTTTGAAAACATTGGCATATGAGCAGCAAGATGAGCTTCTGCCCGCAAAATGGGAAATTGAGCATATCTTTCCTCGGAAGTGGCAGACAAACTATTTCCCGGATGAGTCAGACGCGACCGTCAAGGAAAAGATTGAGCATATAGGCAATAAGTTACCATTTGAAAAGAAACTTAATATCGTAGCTGGCAACGGCTATTTCGGTAAGAAGAAAAAGGAATATGCAGCATCAAAAATTGTAATTACAAAGGCGATGGGCACTTCTGATGTTGCCGATTGGAACATGGACTCTATAATGAAACGCGATATCCGTGTTTCTGATGAAATCATAAAAATTTTGAATAGATGGAATAATGAGTATTCGAACATACCAGTTGAAGAAAGCAAAGCGGAGGCGCCTTCTGAGGAAGATTTGGCTCGAATTGAAGAATTCAAGAAAAAAGGCTGGATATAAGAAGGCAATTTATTTGAAAAAGATTTATGCAGATAGTGAATTAGAAGAGTCTGTAACTATCCAGAATTTCCGGATAGTTCAAACGGAAGGCTCCCGTCAGGTGACTCGTGATACCAAGCATTATAATCTTCAAATGATTATCGCCGTCGGCTTTAAAGTGAATAATGAGCGAGCTGTGCAGTTCCGCAAATGGGACAATAGTATTGTCAAGGGCTACACCATCAAAGAATGGGTCATGGATGATGAACGCTTGAAGAATAGAGGTTCAATACTTACAACAGAATACTTTGACCGCCTGCTTGAGCAGATTAGAGAAATCCGTCTTTCTGCTTATTTGGATTTGGCAGAGGACCGCGCAGAACGCCATATCCCAATGACAATGGAAGACCGGTCAAAGCGTTTGGATTTATTTCTCATGGCTGATGATAAAGAGATTCTTTAGGATGCGGGCAAAATCACAACAGAGATTGCCAAGGCAAAAGTTGAAACGGAATTTGAAAAATATCGTGTTGTTCAGGATGGATTATTTATGTCTGATTTTGATAAGTATATGTTGGAATTAGAGTAAAATGCAAAGCGGTCGAAGAACTGAATTTTTTTAATATATGACAGAACAGGTAATTGCAAACCTGGATAATAAGTTCCGCAATTACCTGATTTTGTCAAGTGCAAGTAGGTTATCAAACACCTTATAATGCCATACAGTCAAAGCGTTTTATTAACCCCCAGTGCAGTTTTTAATGCCTCCTGCAAAAGCCGGGGAACATTGATTCCAGCGTGCTCAGCTTCGTAGTTCAGCCAACTTGTCAAATCAAAAAAATTCCCCCTTGACGTTCTCACGACATTTTGTTAAAATAATTTTTGCTTAAAACTGAATACGATAGGGCGCAGACGTTACACATTTCTTTGTGAGTCTGTGCTACGGTCCGGACATCCATAATCCTAGTATAGCAATCAGGAGTGTGGATGTTTTTGATTGAAAGGAGATAACATATGCAAAATGAATTGTTTGAGTCGGCTTTTGTGCCGAAAGCTTATATGAAACTTGCGCTGCCGGTCGTGCTGAGCATGATGGTTTCTCTTGTATATAATATGGTAGATACGTATTTTATCGCGCTGACAGGAAAGCAGGAACTGGTGGCAGGTGTGTCATTGGCGGCTCCCATCTTTACGCTGATGATCGCGTTTGGAGATATCTTTGGATTGGGAGGAAGTTCCCTAATTTCCCGACTGTTTGGCGAAAAAAGAGAGGAAGAAGCAAAGCGGGCGAGCGCATTCTGTCTGTGGGCGGCGATCGGATTTGGAATCTTTGTTACCATTGTGCTGCTTGTATTTCGCACACCGATTTTGAAACTGCTGGGTACTGATGCGGCGACATTTGAGTATGCGGGCGAGTATTATACGTGGATCGCAGTCGGAGCAGCTTCTATTATACTGGGGCTTGTGCCGAGCAATATTCTGCGGACGGAAGGTCTTGCCATGCAGGCGATGGCCGGTTCGATTCTTGGTTCCATCGTCAATATTATTCTGGATCCGGTCTTTATCTTTGGACTGGGACAGGGAGCTGCGGGAGCGGCGATGGCGACCGTTATCGGAAATGTGATCGCAGATGTATATTATATTTATGTGATGAATAAAAAGGCAAAACGTCTTTCCGTTTCGCTAAAAGAAATAAAAATTCCGGGGACAATGATCCGCGATATACTTGTTATCGGGATCCCGGCGTCAATCACCAATCTGATGCAGAGTATTATGATCATGATAACAAACCATTATCTGATCGCGTATGGAACGGACAAAGTGGCAGCGATGGGAATTGCATTAAAGGCAAATATGATCTCCGCATTTATTTTAGTCGGTTTTGCCTTTGGCGGGCAGCCGCTCGTCGGTTACAATTATGGAGCAAGAAATAAAAAGAGATTAAAAGAAATTTTGCGGTTTGCGTATTTGTTCGAGGCAGGCCTTGCGCTGGTATTTACGATTTCGATCAGTGTATTTGCGCCGGCAATTATAAAGATATTTATGAATCAATCCGATATTATAACGAATGGAGCGATGATGCTGCGGCTTCAGCAGCTTGGCATGGTATTTATGGCGGTTACGCTCGTATCTACCTGTGTATGCCAGTCTGTCGGAAGTGCCGCAGGGGCCTTTGCTTTGTCAATCAGCCGGCAGGGCGTGCTGTATGCCATTTCGCTTATGGTATTAAATGCGATATTTGGCTATACCGGTATTGTCGCGACGCAGGCATGTGCCGATGTGCTGACGGCGGTGATTGCCCTAGCCATCATTCGAAAAGTGTTAGGAGGAATGAAAAATGAGATACAATACGATTGTGTTTGATCTGGATGGAACACTATTAAATACCTTGGAGGATTTGTGTGACAGCGTTAATGTCATCATGGAGCGTTTTGGATGGAAGACACACAGTCTCGAAGAGATCCGCCGGTTTGTCGGCAATGGCATCGGAAAACTGATGGAACGTGCGACGCCGGAGGGCAGGAAAAATCCGCAGTTTGAAGAGGCATTTGAAGCGTTTCGGGCATATTATACGGATCATTGCCAGATTAAGACGAGAGCCTATGACGGTGTCGTGGATCTGATGAACGAATTGAAAGAAAATGGCGCGAAATTGGCAATTGTTTCCAACAAAAACGATGCGGCAGTGAAAGAGTTAAATGAAATTTACTTTTCCGGATGTGTCAGTGCGGCGATTGGGGAAGTCGAGGGAAGACAGAGAAAACCGGCACCGGATGAGGTTTATGCGGCACTGGAAGAACTGGGATCGACCAAAGATGAGGCTGTTTACATCGGAGATTCCGAAGTGGATTATGCGACGGCTTGCGCCAGCGGACTTCCGTGTGTACTCGTAAGCTGGGGATTTCGCGATAAAGAACTTTTGGAGAGTTTTGATGCTGAGAAAGTTGTCGATAATGTAAAAGATTTACGCGAATTTCTCTTCGATTTTACACAAAAATGATTATGAATTTTACATTTGCATCGTATGATGAAATCAGAGTGAAAAGAAAGATTTATCGATGTGAATGGAGGAATTCATTATGAGCGAAAAACAAAGAAAACCGTGGTATCTTAATAACCCGGAATTATTTATGACAATGTTATTGATAGGTTGCTTTTTAGTAGGCGGCAGTATTGCGTTTACTTTAAGCAGCCTTTTTTGCAGCCATGCAGCACAGGCGAGAGAGCTGGCACTTACCGCATCCTGCCTGATCACAGTAGCCGTCGGAGGTGTCGGCGGATACCTGTGGCTCATCAAAAAAAGTGAGGAATATTGATTACTTACATTTTTCAAAGATTTTACATAAAAGTGATTTTACATTTTACAAATGACACGTAAGATGTGAAACATGATCACGGCAGAGACCGGATCAGAAAAAAGAGACGAATATGCCGGCGAGAAGTCCGGGATAGAAATGGAGGAAAACAAATTATGAAGATGAAGAAAGTAACAGCAATGGGAATGGCAGTACTTATGGCAGCAACTATGATTCCGGCAGTACCGGCAATGGCTGATGATGCCGGAAAGGTTTATTACTTAAACTTCAAACCGGAGCAGGATGAAGACTGGCAGAACTTGGCAAAAGAATACACAGAGGAAACTGGTACAGAGGTAACTGTTGTTACAGCAGCTTCCGGACAGTATGAGACAACACTTCAGTCAGAAATGGCAAAGAGTGATGCACCTACTTTATTCCAGGTAAACGGACCGGTTGGACTGAAAAACTGGAAAGATTACTGCTATGATCTGAAAGATTCCGATATTTACTCACAGCTGACATCTGATTCCTACAGCTTAAAGGATGGAGATGCAGTGGACGGAATCGCATATGTAATCGAATCCTATGGTCTGATCGTAAATAAGACCTTACTTGAAAAAGCAGGATATACTCTGGACGATATTAAATCTTTTGATGATTTAAAGAAAGTTGCTGATGATATCCAGAGCAAAAAAGATGATCTGGGAATTAAGGGAGCATTTACTTCTGCAGGTATGGACGGATCCTCTGACTGGAGATTTAAAACACATCTTGCAAACCTTCCAATCTACTATGAGTACAAAGAAGACGGAATCGATGATACAGATGCGATCAAAGGTACATACCTTGATAACTACAAGAATGTATTTGACCTTTACATTACAGATTCTACTTGTGACGGTTCTGAGCTTTCTGCAAAAACAGCAGATGACTCCAGAAATGAATTTGTAAATGGTGAAGCAGTATTCTATCAGAATGGTTCCTGGGAATATAGTGAACTTTCTAAAACATTCAAAGATGACGAGCTGGCTATGATCCCGATCTACTTTGGTGTAGATGATGCAAACGAAGGTCTTGCAACCGGTACAGAGAATTACTGGTGTGTAAATAAGAATGCATCTGAAGCTGATGTAAAAGCAACACTTGATTTCATGAACTGGTGTGTAACCTCTGAGGCAGGAACAAAATCCATGGCTGAAGATATGGGATTCACAATTCCTTTCAAAACAGCAGAGGCACCAAGCAATGTATTTGTAAAACAGGATGCAGAGTACACAGAAGCTGGTCTGACACCTGTATCATGGAACTTTACAACAATGCCATCTGAAGAGTGGAAAAATACTCTTGGATCTGCTCTTACAGCATATGCAGCAGGATCTGGCTCCTGGGATGATGTTAAGAGTGCGTTTGTTGACAACTGGGCAACAGAGAAGGCACTTTCCGAATAATGAATAAAAAAATAAGGGAGGCAGAGATTCCTGTCTCCCTTTTATAGATTCTAAGCAGAGAATGGGAAGAAGAGGAGAGATTTACCATGGTAGGAAAAACAATCAAAAAGTGGTGGCCGATTTTCGTCCTGCCTACACTGGCTGCATTTATAATCGGATTTTTATGGCCGTTTATCTGGGGAATTTACCTTTCATTTTGTAAATTTACCACAGTGCAGGATGTTACTTTCGTAGGATTTTCAAACTATCAGAAAATATTGCTTGACAATACTTTCAGTCATGCGTTCTGGCTGACTGTGATATTTGCCTTTATATCCAGTATTCTGATCAATGTTCTGGCATTTGCCATTGCACTGGCGCTGACAAAGGGATTCAAGGGCACCAATGCATTCAGAACTGTATTCTTTATGCCAAACCTGATTGGTGGTATTGTTCTTGGATACATCTGGCAGACCTTATTAAATGGTCTGTTATCCAAATGGGGACAGCCGCTGCTGGCTTTGTCTGCAAAGAACGGATTTATTGGTATGCTGATCCTTCTGTGCTGGCAGCAGATTGGATATATGATGATCATTTATGTGGCAGGTCTGAATAATGTTTCACCTGACCTTATCGAAGCGGCACAGATTGACGGAGCTACATCCAGACAGATTCTGTTCAAGATTAAATTACCGATGATCATGCCGTCTGTTACAATCTGTACTTTCCTTACACTGACAAATGGATTTAAAATGTTCGACCAGAACCTTTCTCTTACAGGTGGAGATCCTGCCAAGCAGTCTCAGCTCCTTGCCTTAAATATCTATGATACGTTCTATGCACGAAGCGGACCACAGTGGAAGGGAATCGGTCAGGCAAAAGCAGTTGTATTCTTTATTCTGGTTGTAGCCATTGCCCTGATTCAGCTTAAAGCAACATCATCTAAGGAGGTGCAGCAGTAATGGAAAACAATAAAAAGAAAAGTATTATTCCTACAATTATATTAACCATACTGTCCCTTCTCTGGATTTATCCTATTATACTGATCCTTTTAAACTCTTTAAAAAAGGAATCAGCCATTACAACTACAGGAGTATTTGAACTTCCTCTGGGTGAAATATGGAATGGATTTACAAACTATGTAGCCAGCGTAACACAGATGGATTTCCTGAAATCTTTCTGGTACAGCCTTGTAATCTCAGTTATGTCAGTAGTATTGATCCTGCTGTGCTGCTCTATGTGTGCATGGTACATTGTCCGTGTAAATGGAGTACTTTCCAAGATTTTATACTATCTGTTCATATTTAGTATGGTAGTTCCTTTCCAGATGGTTATGTTCACTCTGGCAAAGACAGCAGATACACTGAAACTGAACACTCCTTATAATATCTGTATTATTTATCTGGGATTTGGTGCAGGACTGGCAGTATTTATGTTCACCGGTTTTGTAAAGGGAATCCCGCTGGAAATTGAAGAGGCTGCCCTGATCGATGGATGTAATCCGTTACAGGTATTTTTCAAGATCCTGATCCCGATTCTGAAGCCTACCATTATCTCCACTGCAATCCTTCAGCTGATGTGGGTATGGAATGACTATCTTCTGCCGACCCTGGTACTGGATATTAAGAAATACCGTACCATTCCTATGGCAGTACAGTACTTCCGCGGAAGCTTCGGTCATGTACAGATGGGACCGATGATGGCAAGTATTATGATCGATATTATCCCGATCGTTATTGTTTACCTGGTATGCCAGAAATATATTATTGAAGGTGTTGTTGCAGGTGCAGTAAAAGGATGATAAAATAGTATCAGACGCAGGCTGATATGGATAATAAGTGACTGAAAATAAAGATAGTTCCATAATTGCAGGAACTATCTTTATTTGTATATATAAGGGGGTAGGAGGTTAGAAGCTATGTATCGTGTATTAGTGGTTGATGATGAAAAAATAGAGAGAGAGGGAATTAAATTTCTGCTTTCCAGGGAAGAGGGAGAATTTGAGATTTCTGAGGCTTCCAACGGGCGTCAGGCACTGGAAATCCTCAGAAATGAGGAGATAGATATACTACTGACAGATATTAAAATGCCTCATATGGATGGCCTGGAACTGGCAAAGAAGGCAAAAGAGAAAAAAGAGGAGCTGCAGATCGTGATCTTTAGTGGCTATAACGATTTTTCCTTTGCCCAGGAAGCAATCCGTTATGGAGTGAAGGAGTATGTTTTAAAACCGGTGGATCCTGATATTTTCAGTGAAACACTGGAAAAGGTACGCAGTGAAATTGACAAAAATAAAAACCGCAAGCTCAGAGATCAGAAGGAACAGGATTTTCTCCAGCAGTATTTTCTCCAGAATTATATTTACACAGGAAAAAAAGAAATTCTGGAAAAAGCCGGAGAAATGATCAACCTGGATACCTGGAATCAGTGGCACTGTGCCATTCTGGTGGAATCCTCCCAGAATTTTTTTGATACTGCAGATGAGAATCTGGCAGAGGATATGCGCAAGGAACTGCGGAGAATATTTTTCTATCTGAATCTGAATGCCAGACAGTCTCTGTTTCTGTTTAACGATGTATACTGCGATTATCTGTTGGTAGCCAATCAGCTGTATACTGTGATGAAGCGCCAGTATCCGGGAAGCTTTCATCTGGCAGTAAGCAGGAAGTTTGAGGGCTGTGAAGCATTGCCTGAGATCATGACAGAGCTGGAACAGCAGATGGAGGAGCGATTTTATCATCCGGAGAATCATGTATTCTCCAATGAGGAGGAAGAGTACAGTCATGTAGACAAGGCTACCCAGGATTCCCAGCTGATGCAGAGAATTTCTGAGGACATCAGCAGAAAGGACATTCAGCAGCTGAAAGTCCATTTTCAGTGCCTTACGGACAAATACAAAAGCAGTACCCAGTTTTCGGCTATGTATATTAAATTTGTATTTTCCAATGTGATCCAGGCATTGTTTGAGGAAACACAGTTCTCAGAGGAACGCCGCCTGGATAAGGAGATTGACAGACTGTACAACTGCAGTGATATTTCACAGATCCTTCAGGTTACTGAGGAGAATATCCGGGAGTATGAAAATTTTCTGGAACGTTCTATGAGTGAATCCAGAAATGAGGTGTCTGCAGTGAAAAATTACATCTATCAGCACTACGGAGAGGATCTGAGCCTGGAGATGCTGGCAGAAAAGGTATATTTGTCCTCAGGATATCTGAGTTTTATTTTCAAAAAGGAAACAGGAATGAACCTGAACCGTTTTATCCGGGTATTCCGTATGGAGAAGGCAAAGGAGCTTCTGTGCAGCACAAATATGAAGGTGGCACAGGTAAGTGAAAAAGTAGGATTCTCCAATGTATCCTATTTTTGTCGAAGCTTCCGGGAATATTACGGAAGCAGCCCTGAGTCCTACAGGAAAGGAACAGGTGACGATGAAGAGAATCCGAAAGAAATTTAGAGATATGAAATACCGTCATAAGCTTACAATCCTGCTGGTGACATCCAGTCTGGTGCCTATGACGATGCTTGCTCTGTACAGCCATAACAGTATGAGCAGGCTGGTGCGCCATAATGAAGTGGAGGATACCTCATCCATCCTGGAACAGACCAGAGAAAGTATTGACAGCCAGATCGAAGTATATACAGGACTGATCAATTATCTTACCTATTCTCCGGATATTGAAGAAATGATCAATGAGAAAAACATGGATAATTATGTGGCATATGCCAAATATACCCAGATTGTGGATCCTCTTCTCACAGTGCCTAAATCCTATCATGATGCTATCAATCAGATACAGATTTTTGCAGACAGTATTAAAGTGAGACATGAATATACTCTTGTACCTATGGATGAGATAGGACAGGAATGGTGGAGCAGCCAGCTGAATGATGAAGTGCAGGTACAGTGGCTGGTAAATACGGAAAAACCGGAGATTGCGGCAGTGAGAAATATTTACGACGGAAGAAACCGCACGGCGGTTCTGTGTATTACTCTGGATTACAATAAAATATTCAAACCGTTGAAAAATATTATCTCAGAAGAATCTGGAACTATGGTGCTGGATCAGAGCCAGAATATTGTGTACCGCGATGAGAACATTCAGGATAATGACCTGGCAGATTTAGGGGAATCGGATAAAATTTTAGAGCAGATCAGCAAAGAATATGTAGCAGTAAATAGTACCAGTCAGAATACGGGCTGGAAGTTTTATCTGTATAAAACTAAAAAATCTGTAGAAAAATCAGTTTATCAGATGTTGTTTGCTGAGATTCCGCTGATCGCAGGTTGTGTACTGATCATTTTTATTCTGGGTATGGCTTTCTCCAGATTATTTACCCGCAAGATCGAAATGCTTACGGAAAATATGGATCAGGTAAATCATGGAAGCAGAGAGGTTACGGTTACCAGCGATGCAGAGGATGAGGTGGGGGTTCTGATCAGAAGCTTCCGCAGGATGATGGGGGAGATTGACCGTCTGATCAGTGAAGTTTACGAAAACAAAATAGCTCTTAAGGAATTTGAGCTGAAAGCGCTTACTGCACAGATCAATCCCCATTTTCTGTATAATTCTCTTTCCATTATTAACTGGATGGCTATTAAGAGCGGTCAGAAAGAAATCAGTAAGGTGACTCTGGATTTATCTACTTTTTATCGTACAGCTCTGAGCAAGGGAGAGGATATGGTAACTGTGGAGAATTGTATCCGTAATATTGAAGCTTATCTGTCTATTCAGTTGGTGATGCATGACAATGATTTTACAGTAGAGTGGAAGATTGATCCGCAGGTAAAAGCAGAAAAAGTCCCTAAACTGATCCTGCAGCCAGTGGTAGAAAATGCATTAGAGCATGGACTGGATGTAAAAGAAGAAGGAGATAAAATCCTGCAGCTGTCCTTTCTGGATGCCGGGGATGCAGTACTTCTCCGGGTAGAAGATAATGGAATGGGAATGGAACAGTCAGTGGCAGAATCGTTGGTTACTTACCAGGCAGAAGGGTATGGGCTGAAAAATGTGAACGATCGAATCTGTCTGCTTTACGGAGAGGAATATAAAATTCGTATCACCAGCAGTGTAGGTAAGGGAACAGTAGTAGAAATGCGGATTCCAAAGGGAGAAACATCATGATGATACAGAGTGTGACAAAGGCAGGAAAAAAGCTTTTTGTAATTCTGATTCTGGGAATAACTTTGCTTCAAAGCGGATGTAATAAAGCAACAAAGGAGACACAGCAGAAAGCAGAAAAAGCGGATGGAGTTGAGGAAAAGAAAAAAACTGAATCCGGGGACTGGGAAGAAGCCCGGACAACTCCCTATGGAAAGTATCCTGAAACTGTGACCTATACTCTTGCCCAGATGAATGGTGCCAATAATTCTAATCTGCCCCAGGGACAGACTTATGAAAATAATGAATATACCCGTTATCTGAAAAAGATGCTGAATATCCAGAATGAGAACACATACATGGAAAGTGAAGACAGATATGATGAATTTGTCAATGTGATTGTGAAAGATCGGATGCTCCCTGATGTCATGGTGATCTCGGACAAGAAAATGCTGGATGAAATGGTGGAAAACGATCTGATAGAAGATTTGACAGAGGTGTATGAATCCTGTACTACAGACAGAATCAAAGCTATGTATTCCAGTTATGGAACCGAGCTTCTGGATTCTGTGAAATATGACGGGAAGCTGATGGCAATGCCTGAGACTGTTATTGATCATGGTCCCTGCCTGCTCTGGCTTCGTAAGGACTGGATGGATAAGCTGGGATTAGAAGAACCGCAGACTCTGGAAGAAGCTTTTGATGTTATTGAAGCTTTTCAGAAAAACAGAATGGGTGCAGCACCTGGAGAAGATTCTATCGGACTGGTATGTGATACTTCACTGGTGGGAACTACGAGTAGTAGTTATTCTGTTGACCCTATTTTTCAGAAATTCGGAGCCAATCCCCAGAGATGGCAAAAGGGTGAGAATGGAGAAGTGGTATATGGTTCTCTTACAGAAGAGACGAAGAATGCACTGGAATATTTGAACCAGCTTTATGAAAGGGGAATTCTGGATGAGAATTTTGCACTGCGGGCCCAGAATAATCTAAGGGATCTGGTAGTCAGCGGAAAGTGCGGGGCGTTTTTCGGATTGTGGTGGACGCCTAATAATCCTCTTATGGATGAGTATGAAGAAGATCCGGACTCTGACTGGGAGCCATATTATTTTCCGGCAGAAATACAGAAAACGGCAGAAACCTATTCTACATTCAGAGACAACAAATATGTAGTGGTGCGAAAAGGTTATGAGCATCCTGAAATTGTAATGAAGATTTTGAGTGTACTTTTTGATTATACCAGGTATGAAGCAAAGGATGCAGATGAAATGAACAGCTATTTTGCCCTGAATGTGGATCCTACAGCAAGGCCGTTGGTGATCAATGTGGATTACAATGAAGCCACTTATCGTGTGACAGAGCATATTCAGAAGGTAATTGCAGGAGATATGGAAGAAGAGAAACTCAGTGCTATTGAGAAATCCTACTATCAGGCCTGCAGAAATTATATGGAGGGGCAGAATGTGACAGTGGAGGACTGGGCAGCTTACAAGTCCCGCATTTCTGCAGTAGGTCTTCTGGTGAAATCGGATTACAGGACTCCTGAGAAAATCTATCTGCAAACTTCAAATCTGGAAATTCCTCAGACTCTTGGTACTCTGGAGAAGAATACTTTTATCCAGATTATTATGGGGAAGCGCCCCATATCCTATTTTGATGAATTCGTAAGCAAATGGTATGAACAGGGAGGGGATCAACTGGTAAAAGCAATCCGGGAGGATTCCAGGTAATGCAAATATTTTGGTATAAATAAAAATTACAAAATCATATATTTTTCTGGTATAATTTTTCAGGCAGACTGTAAAACATTTTTTATAGCCTGCCTGAAACTTATTAGGCTCAAAAAGAGTACAAAAGAACAGGGGCGGGAAATGGATAATAAAGAAAAAAACAGAAAGAAAAAGATAAAAGTTATCCTGGGGATATGTATTTCAGTATTTTTATTTCTGGGAGGAGGATTGTTGGCTTATATACATAAAGTGGATACGGACACACTGGGGAGAAAAATTACCATATATGGTCTGGATGTATCAGGTCAGAATGTGGAGAAGGCCGGACAGACCATCCGGAAAGCATTTCAGGATAAAAAGGTTGTTTTCCGGGAGGATGGCAGTCAGGTATATCAGACAACTGTAGGGGAACTGGGATATTCTCTGGATGAGGGAACACTTCAGTCTGCACTTACAGCTTTGAAACAGCAGCGTGACCAGACAAGGACGTTTCTGGCCTCCTGGAAAAATTACGAAATAGAATATCAGGTAAACAAAGATGAGACAGCAGAACAAGCTGCTTTGACAGAAGATCATTTTGGAGAGAAAGAAAGAACGGAAGCCCAAAATGCTGAGATCAGATACAGCAAGAAGAACAAGAAATTTGTTATAGTAAAGCAGGTGGCAGGGACACAGATTGATGAAGAACGTCTTCGAAATTACGTGGACAAGACGCTGGAAGCAGAGTTTCAGGATAAGCTGCTCACCGGTGAAGTCAAGATAGATCTGAACCAGCAGGCATATAAGCAGCCTTCTGTAAAGGCTTCAAAAGAATTGAAAAAGGAATTGAAAAGCCTAAACGGACAATTGAAAAAATACCGCAAGGCTACCATAACCTATACCTTTGGAAATACGACAGAGACTCTGGATTCCAAAACTGTAAATTCCTGGATCAGTATTCAGGGAACAAAGATCATAATTAATCAGGAGCAGGCAGGTACCTTTATTTCACAGCTTGCCAATAAATACAATACCATTTATGTTCCCAGAACCTTTCATACCTCTATGGGTACGGATGTGACTGTGGAGGATAATGAATATGGTTACAGGATTGATCAGAGCGGAGAGCTAAGCCAGCTGCTTTCTGATCTGAAAAGCGGCAAGAATGTGGTCCGTGAACCGGTATACAGCAGCAAGGGGATGCAGAGAAACGGAACGGATGATCTGGCAGGCAGTTATATAGAGGTAAGTCTGGATGCACAGCACCTTTGGCTGTACAAAGATGGAGGGCTGGTGACGGAAACAGACATTGTCAGTGGGGCGCCTACAGAGGAAAGACATACCTATACGGGAGCCTGGCCCATTGCCTATAAAGCAAGTCCTTTTACGCTCACCAGCGATGCATACGGATATGATACCAAGGTAAAATACTGGATGCCCTTTGTCTACGGGCAGGGGCTGCATGATGCGCCCTGGCAGTCGGCTTTTGGAGGAAACCGTTATAAGACAGGAAACGGAAGTCATGGATGTATCAATCTGCCGGAAGAAGAGGCTGCAATTATTTATGAAAATATTGACGGTGGATATCCCATTATTATATATTAAAAACAGCTTAACCGAATCAAGTAAGTAGCGAAGCGGATGATTTTATTTGCTTGACCTCAAAATACAACAGGAGGAACTGGATGATGGAATTTCAGAAATTGATGGAAGTAAGAAGAAGTATTCGAAAATATGCAACAGACAAAAAGGTCACAAAAGAAGAACTGATGGAGATGATTGGAGCTGCACAGGAGGCTCCTTCCTGGAAAAATACGGAGACAGGGAGATATTATTGTGTATTGTCTGAGGAGATGACAGAGAGAGTACGCAGAGAATGTCTGCCTGAGGGAAATGCCCGTAAGGCTGAAAATGCAGTACTGGTTGTAACTACTTTTGTAAAAGATAAAGCTGGTTTCCAGAATGACAAAACTGCGGATAATGAATTGGGCAATGGTTGGGGATGCTATGACCTGGGATTGCAGAATGAAAATTTTGTTCTGAAGGCAGCAGAACTTGGGTATGGGACTTTGATCATGGGGTTGAGAGATGGAGAGCAGCTTCGGAAGGTGCTGGATATTCCGGAAGAGGAAACGGTAGTGGCAGTGATTGCTGTGGGTGTGGCAGCAGAGGAGCCAAAGAGGCCTAGACGTAAAGGATTGGATGAGATTGTGAAGGTGTATTAATATATAGGATTGACAGAACGGAATCAGAGGTGAAGTTATTTTCCTCTGATTTCTTTGGATTATATTATTAATGATATGTTTTTATGGATGGAGGAAATTAACAGTTAAATATAAATTATAAAATCATATAAGTATATGTTGAGTTTTATAAGATATTAGAGTAGAATATTATTGAAAGGAGTTGATACTTTGAGTAAAT
>OGCO01002842.1_pt1 | contig 21684 bp, 23 predicted proteins | sample 1570171 | NCBI WGS metagenome assembly OGCO01 (sample SAMEA4370583, study PRJEB24528) | human gut metagenome
TTGCGATATGATGAGCTACTGACCATGTACAAGGATCTTGAACAACAGCTGAAAGAATCTCAAGCAATGCTTGTAAAATTACAAACAGACAAGGAAACAGCGTTGAAAGCTGAGAAGAATCCGTTTGGTGCAGGAAGAAAACGTGCATACACAGCCCTACTCGATCAAATCAAAGCGCTGCATGAACAGGGCATGAGCGTAAGGAAGATAGGCGCAGAATTAAACATCCCATCTGCCACCGTTGCAAGGTATCTCAAAGGTGTATCAGAATAATTACAATACACTTTTGAGATTCAAATTAGGATTTTTTCATGCAACCGCATAATGTAAATTGCTCTGTAACCGCCTAGAATACCTTTTAAATCAATTTTAGTATCTTATCTATACAATTTAGCATTAGATGTTCTAAAATGTCTTAAAACGCATTTTAGAACGTTCTAATGACATGTACATGCATAACCATGCCATTAACTGATAATGTTTGACCCTTTTTGACCTTTATGCTATACTTATGCAGCTACCACCCCCAATACAGGTAGAGAAAGGGGGTGATCAGTCATGTTCGAATTGATAACATCTTTTTTACTCTCCGTTTTGGCGAGTGTAGTTGCCTACTACGTTTGCAAATGGTTGGACGGAGAAAACTAGGCGGTAGCCAACCTTAGGAATAAGCCACCTACTCTACAAACGGCATAGAAAAACCCCAGTGTTGCAGCACTGGGGTTTTTTGTTTGCGATCAGTCATGAACGCGATAACATCTTTTGCCTAATGGCATTATAGCATATGCGATTTATAAAATCAAGTATACGGTAAAATTATCCTTCTCCATTGATTACGTTTTTTGTGTTCAGTGGTGCCGCGTCAGCGGCAGGATCGCCACGACGGGAACCCATGGGGCAGTGGGGCGGGCGATCCAACGTAACAAGAGATAATCTTTCGGGTTGTATAAAGCCATCTTTGAGAATCATTTTTTTTGATTGGATTGCCAATTTTTTTCGGTTGCTCGCGCGCACGCGCTCGCGCGATAGATAGCACTGATCTATTTCTATCTATTTCTCTTTTATTTATATATTATATTATATATATTTATATAGGGCGATAGGCTGAAAAAAATCTGTTTAAAAAGCGCGCAAAACCTTCATTTTTTGCTTATTTTAAGCCATTTTCTATTGCAACTTTTGGCACGTTCTATTGCAACTTTTGGCACGTTCTATTGCAACTTAACTTGACATAAGTTGCAATAAGAAGTATACTTGACTTATCTGCTAGAAAGTGAGGAACCATCATGAATGACCAGAAGGATATTGCTAGAAACTATCTTGTAGCAAAAAGTAACCAAATCGTGCAGAAAAGCCGGTACGACTTTTCTGTTGCTGAGCAACGAACAATCGCTTATATTTGCTCAAAAATTAAACCAACTAACTCTTCAAACATGCCATATCAACTTGAATATGAATTTAGCATCGTTGATTATGCCAGAACGTGTGGATTTGATACGGGTGGGAAATTTTATAACGACGTTAAAGCAACTTTAAAAAGCTTGCGTGATAAATCTATGTGGCTGACACTTCCAGATGGATCAGAAACAACTGTTGGATGGCTTGCCAAAGCAACGACAAATAAGAAAAGTGGGATCGCTAAAATCAAGATTGATGAAGATTTAGCACCGTATTTATTTGATCTAAAGAACAAATTTCTTAGTTATGGTTTGAAGAATATCCTCAACATGAAAAGCCAATATTCGATTCGATTGTATGAACTTCTGAAATCTTATCACGATATGAAGATTGGGCAAATTGACCGTAGGAAAGCAGCTGAAAAAGATATAGCACCACATGAAACGTATTGGACTGTTGAGTTAGACGAGTTAAAGAAAAGGCTGATGACTGAAAATGTAAAATCATATTCTAATTTCAACCTCTTTAAAACAAAAGTATTGGTAATCGCTCAGAAAGAAATCAATGAATTAACGGACATAAACATATCTTTTGAACCGATCACACAAGGAAGAAAGGTAGTACAGATCAGATTTAAAGTCTGCCGAAAGGCTACGAAAGAACGTCTTGCAGCTGAACATAGAAATGACTTATTGCTAGACAACAATCGCACAAAATAAATCAATCTTTTTAACGTCAAAAGCTTTAGCAGTTCGTAAAAGAGCGCTTATACGAACACAAGCGCACCGTTTTCAGTGCGCTTGAATTAAAACATCGCCAAAGCATGGCGAAATTGTGTCAACAACTGATTCAATTTACTTTTTCAAAGTGTCTCGAAAAAATATTGAAACATCATCTTTTTTGCTATCTTACATATCTTGCCAAGCTTGTATGGGGCTATGCCCCCGTCCCCTAATAAGCTAGGGTAAACAAGTTACCCCATCCCTATGGGTAGCTTGCTTGCAGGGAGAAAACCTCGCGTTTTCCCACTTAAGACTCCCCCTTTCCATCTGTGCCACCGTAAGACGGACAATCTGCACGCTTCTGGATCTGTAAGGTTTTGAGTTGTATAGATTTCAAACTGTCAAAAAGCACTCCCCAAATTTGCTACGAAATCCCACTTACAGGACATCCTTTTTAACTATTTCATATATTTTTTTGTGCAATTAGTATGTTATAGAATGCGTTTATAACTTATTTTAAGGCAAAAATACCCGAAAAAATTATAGAATTTGTTGATGTTACAAATTGGATAAAAAGCTAGAAAATGTTAAACTTGATTCAAATATAGTTTGTTTTAAGAAAGAGGTGGAAAAGATTAAATTTTTAATTATATTGTGGATTTGGTTTATAACCGGCTGCTCTTTACCAATAAATCGCATAGAAAATAATTATTATTTGAAAACTTTAGAATCAGGTAGCAAATTAGACACAAGTGGTGAAATTATAGAAAAATGGAATTGGAACGGAAAAGAATACTATATACAACATGTAAAAACAATTCAAATTCAAATTAACAAAATACATGGAGATGCAATAGGTGGAAAGGAGGTTGAAGGTGAACATTCGATTGCTACTCTCACACAGTCTGTTGGAATTCCAATATATGATAAAAATTTAAGAATATCGGCAGATGATTTAAAAATTGGTGACATTGTTGAAATAAAGTATATTGATACTTCAATTGAGCAAGGCGCGTTGTCACCTTTTAGAGGCTACGAAGGAATTCTTCTTGTAAAAGAAATTGTAAAAATGGAGGAAAACGAATGAAAAAATTTTCAAAAATTATCGCTTGTATGTTTATCTTGACAAATTTATTTTTTTACTGTTCTGTGGCTAAAGCTGATGATTCTGATACAAACATAATTGAATTATATGATTATGAAACAGGTCAAACAAGTAATGTATATATTCCAAATAGTGGCACTAGTTTCTTACCTGCAAGTGGAATCGCAGTTGACACGCCAAGTCCGACTAAAATCATTGGAGATGACAATCAGTGGAGAGCACCTAAAAGTGATTATCCATATACAGCAGTTATGTTTTTGGCAATCCTATATGATTCAGGGCGGATCTCAACTGGAACAGGTTTTTTAGTAGGATCTAATGTAATGATAACCGCTGGACATAATTTTAAAACTATAGAATATGGATATTTAGAAACGGCAACTCAAGTAAGAGTTTTTCCAACAATGAACGCTCCATCACCTGATATGATTTATTCTTTAGATGCTTTTGAAGGAGAATGGTGTTATCCAAAGAGTTGGGCTTTAGGAAGAAATTCTTCTGTTCCTACAAGTAGTTATTCGAATGAAAATGATTGGGCTATTGTAAAACTCAAAAAAAATTATGGAGATCAGTATGGATATTTTGGAGTTACATCATCAGGACCAGATTATCCTGGCGTAAATGTAACTGGCTATCCAAGTAATCCACAAAAAAGTTATTATATATATACATCATATGATTTAGTAAAAGATTATACAAACAGTATAATTAACTATTATACCGATACGGAAGGTGGAAATAGTGGTTCTCCTGTTTATAATATATATTCAAATGAACCAATGCCAATAGCAATAGGAGTTCATATTAAAGGAGAACCAGGTGCTGGATTTAATACAGGTCGAAAATTTGATACCACACTCATTTCATACGTGAATTATATGTTAACACATTAAGTCAATAAAAATACATCGTAAAATGAAAAAAGTCCGTCGGGTAGCTTGATCGAAGGGGTAAACTTCGCGTTTTCCCCTCGATACTCTCCTTTCCATCTTCCTTATCTGCATATGTATTATAATATTTTTGATACATTATTGTCTCCTACTGAGATCAGCCTATCTTCAAGCTGATCTCAGAAAAAAAATCATCAAAATCATCTTTCTTGATGTAGCCGATTAGACCCTGTGACTTAATCTCAACCCATTCATCTCCAATAGCTTTAACCTGCACAGCCCTTCCATCCATCACATATTTTGCCATCTGCTGATATTCTGCATCATATACTGACACTCTATTGTTGCACAAATACCAGTCCGCGGTATTTGCTTCCTCAACAGTCCTTTGAAATGCTTCTTTTTGCTTCATGGTCTTACTATTACATGTGCCACATACTAGTATCACACCGATCAGCACGATACAAAGACAAACTGCCTTGACACCGATCTGCTTTGACAAACGCTTGTTGTCCTTCTCAAGCTGCTTGTTTCTTTCTCTGATGTCAGAAATCAAGCTGTTCGTCTTCTTCTCGTTCAAGCTTACGTTTTCTCGCAACTGTTTTAACTCTTCCTGCGCTTCGTTCATCTTCAAACGATACTGTTCCGCTTGCTCTGTAGCTTCTAAGCATTGAGTATTGCTTTCGGATATCTTCTGCTTGTAATTCTCTATCTTTGTCTGCATCTCTTCCAGCTGATTCATCATTTGTTCTTGTAATTCCAAACTGTAATCGTCCATACTCTTCATTCTCCTCTTTTTTTCTCATCATTGACAGTCTTACAAAGAGTGCCTGTTGTCTTGTTAATGTATCAAGTTGTCTGTTGACTTCTGCAATGTTTCGATTGATCTCACACCTCTCAGCTGCCTTTCCTCGCTTTTCCATTTGCCTTGCAGCATATCCCTCATGCACGGTCGGGATTCTCTCTATTTCCTGCCGTTCAAGGCTTCTGTGGTCTATCTGATGCTCCTGTTCGAGATAATGGTTACACTGGTTTGCCCAGCGTTTTCGCCACTCCTCAACCTTTTCTGGTTTGTTCCAGTTGTTGGCTTCTACCGTGACCCTTTCCCATATCTTTCGCCCTCTCGCACCTATTTTCTGCTTTCCTGTTGCATGATCTATTTGCGGTATCTTCTGTCCATGTTCATCCAGGGCATACGCTTTCTTCTCTTTCTTGCCCCACTGTCCATCGGCTTCTATCGGTCTGGTCGTTCCAAGGATATGCGCATGATGGTTCCCTTCTTTCCAGTGGATATTCGCATCCACACACATACCTTCAAACGTCAGGCTTTGCGAAAAGGCTCGAACAAGCTGCTTACTCTGCTCAAGAGTCAGCTCGTTAGGCAGTGCCACTTCCCATTCTCTCGCCAATCGTGCATTGCTTTGCTTCTCAATTTTCTCAACTGCATTCCACAAAACTTCTCGATTATGATATTCCTCCGGTGCATTCTTGCAGAGAAATATTTTCGAATATGCAATCTCTGATTTATTCGTGTAGTTATGTATCAATCCCGTTTCTTGATCTTCCAACTTTTCACCTGCACGATAAGCCGAAGCTGCTACGACAGATCTGCCACCGCTTCGACTTATATTTTTGATTGAACAATGATATATTGCCATACTGTTTAATTCTCCTTTTTCGTATTCTGATCTTGCCGTTTTTTAATGAGCGAAGCTCAAACCCTCGGAGAGCGCACTGTTAAACAGATATACTTGCGTAGTAAGTGTGTCTGTAAGTGCGCCTTTAGTAAACTAAGGGATGCCACTAAACTGAATATATCACGCTATGGATTTTCTTTCAAGTATATGTTATTATTGAATTATTGATGTGAAAAAAAAGGAGAAATAAAATATGGCTGAACAGAAATCATCCGAAGAGAGAATCGCTGAACTTGATAAGCGCATTGAACAAATCAAAGCGCAAAAGAAAGCGATCATCCAACGTGAAAAACAGGCTGAACGTAAAGCAAGAACCAAACGACTCATTGAAATCGGTGGTGCTGCTGAGTCCGTTCTTGGACGACCGTTTCAAGATGGCGATTTGCAAAAATTCATCAACTTCTTAAAGCAACAGGAAATCCGCGGAAACTATTACTCAAAGGCGATGAACAGTTCTACAGACAAGTGAAAAAAATTTCCCAGTTGCCCCGTCATAGTCATGTGTGATCGAGGTTAATCTCTTCAAAATCGTCGTGTGTCAGTAGTTTGTATCATAATTGTTTCGATACATTCATTGACAAATTACCAGACTCATGATATAGTTTTTGTATCGTAATTATTTTGATACATTTCAAGTGAGGAGGGCGTAAAGTGGCAAGAGAAACCCAGAAAGAAAAGATCGCACGACTAGAAACAGAGCTGGCACAAGCAATCAACCAACGTGATGCCGCAATAGCCGATGCATTAGCTTCAAACAGCAAACTTAACGCAAAGCATGATGTTAGCGACTCGCCGATGTATCAGAGCCTACTTCTGGATCGTGAGCAATGGAAAAGGATTGCCAAGAACAGGCAGGACCAGATCAAAAAGAATGAGTTGCGATATGATGAGCTACTGACCATGTACAAGGATCTTGAACAACAGCTGAAAGGATCACAAGCAATGCAAGCAGATCCAGAAAATCAACAAACCGCTTACAAGGAATTGCAGACAGAGCACGAGAGATTAAAGACAGAGTATGAAACAGTCAAAACACTCTGCGAACGCACTCTGGAAGCTTACAATGCCCTTCAGAACGATTATAAAGCATTGCAGGTAGAATTACAGCAAATACGCACACAAAGCCATACAGAGCCGCATAACGCAAGAAATGCAGGGAGAAAGCCAAAGTTTACTAATGAACAGATGGAGCAGGTTAGAAAAATGGCAGCAGACGGCTTGAGTGTGAGGAAAATCGCTGCGGAAATGAGTTGTTCAATAGGATTAGTTTGCAAGATATTGCACAGTAATAAAAATTAAATAATGAACATAATGATAAAATGGGAGGTCGTTTTGCCATTGATTTGCAAAACTCTTGACAATGGAATTATTGGCTTGTAAAATAGAATGCGAAAATGCCCCAAGAGGTTGATTTTTTTTAATGCAAAAGGTAAAAAAAACTTATTGTTAATTTAACGCCCCCTATGTATTTTAGCCCCCTACTAAAATTAACATAGTGAGGGGGTAAGGGTGAGGTTTGGAGAGGGGCATGGAGCTGGCTGGAAAGGAGGAATGTAGCTTGGGGTATAGTAAGCTGACCTATGAAGAGTACATAGAAAATCCAGAGGTTTATCTGGCGCGTGGTATATTGGCGCCGAAGTGGGCGAATGAACTTTATGGCAAAGGTTATAAAGGTGTATGTGCAATAGATTTTTATGACGATATCTTTGGCGGTGATCTGGAAGAGCATCGAATGCCAGAAGATTATCGAACTGGAGAGTATGCAGCGATTGCGATTGAGCAGGTAAAGCAGGTTAAGGATGGAAAAGGGACGATAAAAGGACGCAGGATTACAGTAACGCAAGATCAAGAAGAGCTGTATGATCTTATAGAAGAGTCAGAAAATTTCTGCATGATAGCGCCGATCAGCTATGCAGGACGGTCACGAAAGAGTGAAAATGCAAGATATTTGTATGCGTTGGTAATAGAGGTCGATGGAATTAAACCGAAAAGTGGCTTAACAGAGCTAATCTATAGTTGGAACCGAAGAGTGGCAACTATGCCGCAGCCGACTTATATTGTCTGTTCTGGAAATGGTGTGCATTTATACTTTGTTTTCGAGCGTCCAGTACCATTGTTCAAAAACATTTATGAACAGCTGACACAAGCAAAGAGGGCATGGACACGAGTTTTTTGGAGTTCATATGTCAGCGAACTTAGCAAATCTGTCCAATATGAAAGCTTAAATCAGCCATTTCGCTGTGTGGGAACGATTACCAAGAATGAACGGAGCTATGCAATGGCATTTCGCACAGGAGAGAAGGTAACGCTTGAATATCTGAATAGTCGAATGATGGCTGATAATTTGCAACTAACAGTTATTTATAAATCAAATCTTCCGCGACAGAAGGCGAAAGAGCTATATCCTGAATGGTATCGGCGAAGAATTGAGGAAGGGCAACCAAGGGGACACTGGACACGTTATCAGCCGATCTATTACAACTGGATTGAAAAGGTATTAAGTGGAGCCAAGGTTGGACACCGATATAATTGCTTAGAGAATCTGTGCAGTTTGGCGGTGCAATGCAATATTGAGCCAGAACAGGTAGAAAGTGATTGTAGACGGGTGGCTGCTAAACTGGAAGAGTTGACGGTAGATGAGGATAACCATTTTACAGAATACGATATTTTATGTGCGTTGAGAACGTATCACACAGCTTCAGAGCAGGCATATAGAAGAAAAATAGATATCATTTCGGATAAAACAGGCATTCAATTAACTGCTAATAAGCGTAATGGACGAAAACAAGAGCAACATTTACAACTTGCTAGAGGTATAAAACAAGTAAAAATAACGATTGGAGAAGGTGTAAAAGGTGGTAGACCAGAAGGAAGTGGAACTGCACAAAGTAAGGTTCAAGAATGGCAGGAACTGCATCCATATGGTAAAAAGTCAGAGTGTATCAAAGATACAGGATTATCAAAACCAACAGTTTATAAATGGTGGACTTGAATGGAGCGTCAGGCAGTATTGCTTGATGCTCTTTTTTTCGGCTTTTGCCGACTACTAGGCAGCATTGCTTGACAAGTGGCTATCACGGTGTTAAGGTTAAGTTGAAGTTTACTTGCAAGTTCCCTAAAGTGATAGCCAAAAGGCTATACTTTAGCAACTTGTGAGGGTGGCAATCCCCCCTTCAATCCCCCTTTGGGGCGGCTTCAGCTGCCCCAAAAAACTAAGTGATAGCCAGAGAAAGGAGCAATTCAAAATGAACAGAACAAGACCCAAACAAATCGTCATAAGGGTATCAGAGGAAGAACTGATGCAGATAAAAGAGAAGGTGGCACAGTCAGGAAAGAATCAACAGGAATATATCATTGAAGCACTTACGCAGCCGACAATCACGAATACGGATGGAATAAAAGAGCTGATTCCAGAGCTAAAGCGAATCGGAAATAATTTGAATCAGATCGCACATGCGTTGAATGGAAAAGGATATTATTCGTATAACCTGATAACCGAGAATCAAAAGGAGTTGGGGCAGCTATGGCAGTCATTAAAGCAGTTTCTTCAAAAGTGAGCATAGGACAGGCGCTGGACTATGTGATGAAGCAGGAAAAGACAGAGAGTAAGTTAATTACGGGTTTAGGCTGTGAAGCGGAGACCGTAAAGGAAGAGATGCAGGCAACTAAGGAATTATGGGGGAAATTGGACGGCAGGACATACAAGCATTTTGTTCATAGCTATCATAAGAGCGAGCAGATCACACCGGAACAAGCTCACAGGAATGCAATCGAACTTGCGAAGGCTACCAAAGCATGGGACGGCTATGAAGTCCTTATAGCGACTCATACGGATCGGGGACACATTCACAGTCATATTATTGTCAACAGTGTGAGCTACGAGGACGGACACAAGCTGCAATGGAGTAAAGCTGATTTGCAAGATCTGAAAGATCGGTGTAATGAGCAGAGCCGGCAACAGGGACTTCATGTGCCAGAGAAATGGAAAACTTTTTATGGGGAAGAGAGAGAGGATACTGTAGCATGGAACAAAGAAACCTACAGGCGATTAAAGCAGGCTGAAAAAGGTGAAGTTAAAAGTTATGTGCAGGAGATTGCATTGGCAATCATGGATTGCAAAGAAACTGCCACAAGTCGAGAAACTTTCATGGAGCAAATGCAGGCAAAGGGGTATGGGGTGGACTGGCAGGACAAGCACAAGTACATCACATTTGTTGACCTGGCAAGACAGCAGCAGGGAGAACGACAATGTAAAGTCCGTAATAATAAGCTGGAAAGTTACTATGCAGTGGACTTTGGAAAGGAGACTCTGGAGAATGGGTTTGAAAGCAATGCACGAAGAGAAAAAAACCGAGCAGATGCAGAAGAATATGCAAGACGTCAGCTTGATCGAGCAGCAGTCACAGAAAATAACGGAGCTGATGAAAGAGAAAGAGCAAGACAGCAGCTTAATCAAGCAGCTGCGCAATCAGCTACAGACGCTTTCATCGAACAACTCGACGCTCAAGAGCGAATTGCAGAAGAAAAGCGAAATGATAGTATCGCTGAACGAGAAGCTAACGAAACAAAACGGCAACGACACAGTTTTGCAGGAAAACAGGCAACTAAAGGAAGAAAACAAACGATTAGAGAAAGAAGCAGACGAAGCGAAGAGTATGATCGAAGCAATGAAATGGACTTCTGATCATGCGGAGGATGAGATAAAACGTCAAGTAAGAGAACAGGTAAAGAATGCTGAAGAACAGGCAAGTGCCAATTTGCAGCGGCAGGAAAACGTGCTGAAGGCGAATTTTAAGCGCAAACAGATAAAGCTTGATAAAAGTTATGCTGAAAAGGAAAAAACGCTAGAAATGGCATATAGAGGCTCAAAAAGGCTAATGTGGATTTTGAAGGCAGTCGTAGCGGTAGCAGTATTTTTGATTGTTTTAGCAGTATGTACCAACAGCCAAAATAAAGCAATCAAAAAGGCAGCTCAATTACAAGAATGTATTGATGAAGTGAATACCGCAAACTGGTATTTATGCGGAAAAGATATGATTGTATATACACGAGTAGAAGAATTTTATATACCCATGGATCGAATGACGTTGCGGAGCGGAAGAGCTGTGCAGGTAATTCAGATCGGAGAAGAATGGGTAGAAATCAGGTCTCAGGGAAAAGTAGGATATATTCGTAATTCAGAGTTTAAACAGCATTTTTCAAAAATTAGCATTGAGATAGGATGATTTCAGTATTATACTCTTGACATTTGCAAATTTAAAGAAAAAATAAAAAAAGTAAAAAAAAAGATTGACATAATTATGTTTGACGTATATAATTTTATGTAAATACATGATGTAGGAGCTATGATAAAAATATTTCAGGAAAGGAAAGGTGGTACCATTGGAAATAAAAAATGAAGGAAGAGGAAAATAAATCACCCAGTGGAAGAAGGTGAATTTGTGAAGTGGAAGCAGATTGTTGTAGGTCTTATATCAATAATGATGATTTTTACTAGTGTGCGTGGTGAGGTTAATGAAAATCAAAGAAGTAATTATCAAATGCTTGAACAAATTGAGAAAAGTTATGTAGTTGATAGTGGTTTTAGAGAATCAAATTATTTCTTTTTAGATATGGTAGACTCATATGCAACGTATTATTTACAATGTATTAAACAACTTATTGGAGAGGAAGATTCTGTAGAAAGAACAGATGTATCATACGAAATAAATTGCCTGTCTAATAAAGCTGTGGATCAGTGGAATTTGTTAGATGTTTATTCATTGATAATGTTAGTGGATGACGTAAAGCAAATACCAGAAACATTAGAATCATCAATAATAATGTATTTAGATAGTCTTTTTGATGAAAACAATGGTTGCTATCAATATTCAAGAGAGTTTTCGGTTCAAGATTCAATTGCACCAACGTATTATGTAGTTGTTGCATTGAAAAAATTGAATCAACCTGTTCGACCTATTAAGGAATGGATTATTGAAATTTCTACGAAAGCGTTAGAGAAAGATGCAAATATGCAAACTTATTATGGTGGTTATGCGATGTTGTATGAGTTAATGAGTGAGTATGAAATTCCAATTAGTGCAACAGACTTTGAACAGGTATTAGAATATTACCATGGTATATTAAAAGATAATACTGAATACGAATTGTCTGATATTCCGACAATAGCACTAGATTTTGTGAAACTATGTAAAAACTTTGAGAAAGATTTGACAGAATATAATGATGAAATATCTGATTTATTTTTGGATTCAAGCTTGCTTCAGAAATATTTGTTTTGGGAATATGACTACGTGAATTTATATGCAATCATAAATACATTAAAGCAATGTCAATTGCTTAATGAAAATCTGAAGTGGTTATCTGAAGAAGTTGCGTTATTTGATCAATTTCAGTTAGATAATGGAGAGTATATATCTCCGGGAATCTATGGAAGTAACCTTAATGCAACTTATTACGCAGATCAATTTATGAAACTGATGAATATTTCTAGGACATATGATGTAAAAAATTATTGTACAACAATAATTAATGGAAATCTTAATTTGGAACAATTTGGAATCTGGAGGTTGTCACAACTTTTAGAGTTATTGCAAAAATATCACATAGACTGGGTGAACAGTGATTTTGGAAAAAATGTAGAGAAATACATAACAGAGCAAGTACAACTTATATCTTCTTCAGAGAAATGGGAATTGCGAGAATTGAAAATAATTAATCAATTATTCATATTATCCCAGATTTTAAACGAGACATATAGTATAGAATTAGATGTACCTAAAATAAAAGAGCAAGTAATTAAGCTTTTCAATACAGAAATATCTTATGAAGATGATATTAGTATATCGACAGAGTTATTAAAATTTCTTGTAACTGTTCAAGATACGGATTCTGAACTAATTGCCCAATTGTGTAGTCATGTTAATGAATTATTAGAAGTAATAGGTGATAAAAATGTCTTATTTAAAGTGACAATTACGTTTGATGCAGTAAAACAATTACAAGCGGTGAACTATTCTATTTCTGATAATGCAGAAATGGCAATTTTGGATATGCTTCAAGGTGCATATTGGAAGAATGGTTTCTTTAAGACAGGAGATATTTTAGGAGAAAAGGTGTTATATCAGGCAACATATGAAGGTACATTTTTATCAAATTTATTTCGTAAACGCTCAATAGTGGGTATACCCACTTCAAATAGCCGCTCCTGAGAGCGGCTTACAGTTCATTTTATTTTCGACATTCGGCAGGCAACTTATCCGACCAAGGAAGAAGATCTTCACAAAAGTGATTGTCACGATCATCCATATGTTTCGGTATCTCTGTCAGAAGATATTCAAAATAGTTATAAGGTTTCAGATGATTCGCTTTTGCAGTTTCTGCTATGCTATAGATCATTGCACTAGACTCTGCTCCGGCTATCGTATCAATCATAACCCAGTTCTTCTTTCCTATGCAGAATGGTCGGATCGATTGTTCTGCTACATTATTATCCATTGGCACTTCTCCATCTTCCAGAAACGTCCTTAAATAAGTTTCCTGATTGATCGAGTAGGTAAGTCCATTTGCAGTTTTACTTTTCGCTGCGACCACAAGTACATTCTTCTTTACCCATGTAAAATAAGCATTTACCAATGGCTTTACTGTTAGTTGCCGATTTTTTAAACGATCTTGCGCGCTCATCCCTTCAAGCTTGTTTTCCTCGCGATAAATCGCTTGGATTTGCTTGAGTGCAAAATACGCAATCGTATCTTTCTGTTGTTCTTTTGGTAATGCTTTCAGCGCTTCATCAAAGCGCCGTCTTGCATGTGCCCAGCAGCCGGCAATCCGTAAGTCTTCCCTTTCTTTTTCCAATGTATGGTAAACCTGGTATCCGTCTGTCACACAGATTCCCTGAAAGTCCTTTAGGAATACTCTTGGATGATCTGCATTTCGAGAGGGTTGATATTCATACAGTACGATTGGTTTGTCCTGATACATCTTACCGGTACGATATACCCACATGTAATGCCTGCTTCCCGATGTTCGATTTTCTTTTGAGACGAGCACCGGAGTCTCATCTGCCTGAAGCACATGATAGTCATACATCTTCTCATGTAAGTAATCATAAAAAACAGACAGATATCGTTCCGCACACAAAATCGTCCAATGCGCCATTTCACCACGGTCAATGGAGACTCCCATTCTTTGGAATTCCTGTTCCTGACGGTATAGCGGAACTGCATTTACATACTTTGCATTCCAGATGCCTGACAATAACGTAGGCGACACTAAACTGTTTCTTAAGAGATACGCCGGATGCTCTGCCTTCTTGAAATGATTGTCTTTCTTGGATTTGTAGACACCTACATGGTGTTCTTCAATTTCAATCTTCATCGGGGTGAAGCGGTATCGACGATAGATTTCATCTTCCAGTTGATACCAACCATCCTCTCCAAACTCCGTAATCAGTTCACTTTCCGTCATCTTATGATCGACATGAATAACCGGAAGGTCTTTGATGTCAGCTGTTCGTTTGCCCTTTGTCTTTGCATTCTTTGGCTTAGTAGACTTTTCTTCATCTTCCGGCACGAGGGCATTTACTGCTTCTGCCTCATTAAAGAAAACGATGTCGCCATCGACTTCCATGAAGCAGACCTGATTCTCAATCCCTAGTTTTTCTGATTTCTTACCAAAACGATTGTTTTTCAGTACAGCGGCTTGCTCTAACAGAAGCTGTAGCTTTTTATCGATTTCCTGAAGCTGTGACTGTTGCATCAGCAAAAGCTGAATCAATGTCGCTTTATCAAACGTATTCAGTTGTTCTTCTGTATAAGTCTTCGCCATAATAAACCTCCTCTTCATGGACTCATTATATCATAAATGGGCGATTTTTGCGAATCCCGTTTCGTTTTGAGTTCGTCATAATGCCTATGGTTTTAAGAGGATACAAGGCTGAATTCCATCTAAAGAATGCATGGCTTTTGAAATGACAAAAATGAAATGCAGCTTTATATAAGGAACCTTGTATGCTTTTCACGCTCGTTTTTTGTGGTAGAAGAAATGGAAACTTGCTAAGTTTCTGATCGGAAATGAACTACAAAAATTTCTACGTATTGCACAAGAACTATGCCGGATACTGTGGCGGTGTAATCTCTTGCACAGTATGTTTAGGGGTAATGGTCAGACCCTCCATTAGCCACCGGAACTGTTGCTCAGTAAGTGATTGCACCTCAGATTCGTTTCTCGGCCATTGAAATCGCCCTTTCTCTAATCGTTTGTACAGGAGTAAAAATCCGTCTCGCTCCCAGGTCAATCCTTTAATGCGATCTGTTTTGCGACCGCAAAAAAGGTAAAGAGTATCCGGTACGAAAGGATTGTCTCCTGTTTTCGAAGTAATGAGGGCAGCCAGACGATCAATTCCGGATCGAAGATCGGTATAGCCTGTCACAATGAATATCTGTTTAAAGCAGATGGCATTATTCAACATGGGCAAGTACCCCAAGCACTTTCGCCAAGAGTGCATCAGATGTCTGATCGGTAACTCGAAGAGTTGCGCCATGAAAATCGAATTCCAAAGAAGAACCTTTAACGGACTCTGGTAATAACTTCTTTATACAGGATTCTTCTGCCGGAGCAACTAAGTTCATTGGAACCGGAACAACTTCTTGGTTCACCGCTTCATCTGACAGTGAATCCAAACAGGCCTTTCGTACCTGAGTCATGCGATAATAGTAGTTGGCTGTGGTAATGGAATTTTCCCGACACCATTCATTTACTGACATTCCAATCGGACGGTTATTACAGGAATGAACCATTTGGCTCCATTCCTGTAAGCGACAGTTGCGAGCCGTTAAAGATGTTTGAGATTTCATAGATAGCCTCCAATTGTTCTAAAAAGTTTAGCCTAAACTTTTTAGACTGAACTTTTTAGAGCATTATCATTTATCGAGGCTATTATCTCAAAAAATGAGGTCACTGTCTACGCATCCACTATTGAGCGTTTACTTTATTTCAAGGAAAGGGAGGAGCAATATGAAGAAAATTTTGTTGAGTATTTTTTTGAGCACAATATTTATGGCAAACGTGGTTGCTATGGCAGGAACTTGTGATGATTACAATATAGAAACGAGAAATGATAATGGTGTAGAAGTATACAGTGTATTGGAAAATGATGAGTGTAACAGAGATGAAGCTATGGCAGAAATTTTACGGTTAACAGGAGATCCATCGTATACTCAACAGCCAAGTTTATTTAGAGCTAGTGATCCATTATACAAAAACAATCAGGGCTATCATGGAACAACAACAGCATATGGATGGAAGCGTTTATATAATTATGATGATTATTTTAACTATGTGTTTGAAGGTGGACAATCTGCGATGTGGACTGGCTCTGGCACATGTGATAAGATAATTTTATTTGAAAATATTACAATAACATCTCAGACAAATGCAATTGCATGGCCATTTTCCATTACTTCATCGGTATCTGCATCCTCAGCAAGTTGGAATTCAGAAGCTTTTACTGGTACAAATGTTGCTGGTGCTTCGTATTCAAGTTTTAAAATATCGTCATCAGGTACATTAAGAGTATCATTTGTGGATGGAGCAGATATTTATAAGGGTAATATTGTGTATAGACCAATGGCTACAATTTATTATGGTATATAGGAAAAATAACATAATAAAGGTCAACTTTACAATGATAATCTTAACTTGTAAATGAACATTAAATGAGTAGATACAAACAGGGCGTGTTAAAAATAACTTTTTACACGTCCTGTTTGTTAGATGCAAATGCGTAAGGAACAATTAAATACTTATCATCGTTTTTCGAGGGATTGATAAAAAAATGGATCATATTTCAAGATCAACCTTAATATTGGCTGATCTCGGAAGGGATTATTTGTCTTTGTAATGTGTTCCGCACTGGAGAATTTCTAAATCGTTTCCATCTATCTGGAATACAATTCTGTTTTTTTCGTCTATCCGAACACTCCAATATCCAGCAAGATTTTCTCCAAGCGGTTCAGGTTTGCCAGTACATTGATATCCGTTTCGGTCGATATCGGTTAAAAGTCGGTTGATTTTTTTTAGGGTCTTTTTGTCCTGTGATTGCCAATACAGATATTCTTCCCATGCCTCATCATGCCACAGTTTTCTCATCATTGCACCTCTATAAGCTCGTGCTCTTTTAAGGTGCTTTTTCCTGCTCGTACATTAGCTACACGTCTTTCAAGTTCATCCATATTCTCCTGACTGTAAAAAGGATCAGCAGACAACTCAAAAGGAATACGATTTTCTCGTGCAACCTTTTTTAAAAAGATATTGATTGCAGTTGACATGCTCAATCCGATATCGGTGAGTGTTCTTTCTGCATTGCGCTTTACATCATCATCTACGCGTAAACTGATTTGTGCCATAATTGTCACTCCTTTCTTTTTTTATTATTATATAGCAAATGTAATTTAAATACAAGTATTATTATATACATTTACTATGATTATGCTGTAAAACTTAAATTTATCCTTTATGTGACTTACTTTGCATCAAAAATATTTTGATACAAAGTAATTGACAGTTAATCGTCAGTGTGCTATTATTGAACCAAAATAATATTGATTCAAAGGAGACTAGCAGCATGAAAAAGAAAACAGAATCAGAGCCAATGACAGCGGAAGAACAAAAAATTAGAGGATTGATTGGAAGACCAACCAAAAAAGAGCTTGAACGCATGTATCTTGATATCTGGGAAGAAAATAAAAGTTTGAAACAGCAGCTTGACGGCAAGCTGGAAGAATCAAAAGAATACCAAAGCATGGTCAAAAGGCTACGAGATGAAGCACAATTAAAACAAATAGCTGTCAATCAACTGAATCGGTTAAAGGAAAAATATGATAAGCTGAAAACAAGTACCGATGAGAACTCACAGAAGCTTACAGAAGCGACTTTAGAGCATGATGAAAAAGATACAGCCGATAAAGTGGAGATTCTATCATTGCGAGAACAGCTTGAAGCAAAAGACAAGGAGATCGACCGCTTGAAAAAAGCATTAAACAATAATCAAACCGAACTAGATGCCTCTGTAATCGCACAGAAAGCGCTTAAATCCGATTTGGAAGCAACACAGAGGGAATTACAGGTTATCAAGCAGGAAACTGTCAAAAGCCAGAAAAATCCGTTTGGTGCAGGACGCAAGCGAGAACATACAGAGCAGCTTGAAAAAATTATGGAACTACATGCACAAGGGTTGAGTCACAGAGCTATTTCCGAGATTGTGAAAGTCCCTTCTGCTACGGTTGGGCGATACATCAAACAAATGAATCAAAATAATATTGATTTGTAATTTCTGAGTTATGGACTTGTAAAATAGAATGCGAAAATTAACTGCAAAAAAGTTGATTTTTTTTAAACCCAAAAGGTAAAATTACAGTATTGTTAATTTAACGCCCCCTATACATTTTAGCTCCCCTACTGAAATTAACATAGTGAGGGGGTAGGGGTGAGGTTTGGAGAGGGGCATGGAGCTGGCTGGGCGATACATCAAATGAATGAATCAAAATAATATTGATACATAATTCTTGGTTTGCAAAATTATTGACAATCAAACTATTAACTTGTAAAATAGAATGCGAAAAGGTAAAAAAACTATATTGATAATATAACGTGCCCTATATGGATTTGTGGTGGTAGTGATACTGTAGAGGGATGCATGGGGAGAGGTACGGAGAGGGGGTGTCTCTCGAAGGTTAGGTAGGAGGCAATGTAATGTTTGATGAAATTATAAAGAAGTGGGGTGGGCATGAGGTGTCCGCAATGCAGGTTTATACCGATCTTTTTGGATTAGGTGAGGGCTTGATACAGAGGCAGGATGAGGAACCGGGGGAGTTCAAGAGCAACCCACTAGGCTATTGGAAAAACGATGGAGAACAGAGGGGACACAGGCGGATACTGTTTGATGATACGTTTGAAGAGACTTTGAAGGAGATGCAGGAGGCGGACTTCTCAATTATGAATGGCTTGACATACTTTGGGAAGCGGAATGCAGCGGAGAATGCAAGCAAGATGTATGCGATGATATTTGATATAGACGGCATCACAGATGAGACGTTGAATAATTTCTTATCGGGTGCGTATGTGTCGGAAGCATACCCAGTGCCGAACTATGTTGTTTTATCTGGACATAATATTCACTTATATTATAGATTCGAGAGTCCAATAGCATTGTACCCGAATATCAAATTGCAGCTAAAAGAACTAAAATACTCACTTACAGGCAAGTTGTGGAACAGGTATACTAGCACCGAAAAGAAAGTGCAGTTCCAAGGAATCAATCAAGGTTTCCGAGTAATCGGAGGGAAAACTAAGATAGAAGGGGTTCGGGTTCGGGCTTTTGAACTTAATGTGCATCCATTTAGCCTCGAAGAGTTGTGCCAGTTCGTGCCAGAAGCGAAACGAGTTGATGAAACGAAGCAGTACAGAGAACATAAGTACACATTGGAAAAGGCAAGACAGCTGTTCCCGATTTGGTACGATCGGCGAGTGCTGAATAAGCAACCGTCTGGGCGCTGGACTGATAAGCGCGATTTGTACGACTGGTGGAAACGTAAAATTAAAGAATCTGCCAGTTATGGGCATCGTTATTTTGCAATTATGGCATTAGCAGTTTACGGTGTAAAATGCGATATCTCAAAGGCAGAGGTTGAAAAGGATGCAATGGAATTTATATCATTTCTGGATGGATTGAAGCCAGAGGCTCCATTCACCGAGGAGGATTGTAAGAGTGCTTTAGAATGTTTTGATGAAAAATATGTTACGTTTCCCAGAGTAGACCTTGAAAAGATCACAGGAATTGAGATACCGCCAAGTCACAGGGATAAAGATAAACGATTGAAGCAAAAGGAACATTTAGAACTAGCTAGATTTTCAAGGGATATTCGGCAAAGGATGAATGGGACAAAATGGACTGACAATAGTGGTAGACCAGATAAAGCTGAGATAGTGAAACAATGGAGATTAGAGCATTCAGAAGGAAGAAAAGCTGACTGCATCAAGGATACAGGACTATCTAAACCAACGGTTTATAAATGGTGGAGAAAGGAATGAAAGAGAATGGAGAAAAGATGTAGTTTTGAACTATTTAAGAGTAATGTATGTCATTGGCTGAAGGAAGAAGGTGATATTGACTTTCTGATACAAGTATTGGAATCGGATCTCATTCGGAAATATTATAATCGAAAATGGTATTTAGAGAGCTTTTACTTATTGGGGATGTTTGATTATATTTGCAGGATAAATGATGCACCAATATGTAGCGAATATGATGATTTAAGACGGCAACGAATGCAGGAAATTATCTATCCAGCAGGTGTTCTTCTTACTGCTCGGGTTTTGGGAGATGAGAGCATAAAGGAACAAGCGTTAAAAGAAGCAATTCCAGAAATTTTGAGATTTAACATTGTTGAGAGTGATATAAGAAATGTTATCTAAAGAAAAAATAATAATGGTGAAAAAAACAACTTGCCAAGTAAAGTTGCAAAATCATAAATGGATGATATTGTTTACATATCATGGAAAAGAAGAGTGCTTTTATATATGCAAAGAAGATGCTTTGACAGAGCCACAGATTTTAGTAATAGGGCGCTGGAAAGTTGAAGAATTTTTGGAGGATAAAAGAAAGCAAGATTTTCGCAATTACTTGAATGGAGCGTCAGGCAGCAGAGCTTGATGCTCTTTTTTTTGTCGGCTTTTGCCGACATAGTTCTTATTGGGTATTTGTAGTGTTCATAGCTTTTGAGTAGTAATTTCCGCGTGCTTCTTGCTGCTTCAAAAAGTTAGCAAATTTCTGTAGATCATCGTCTTGAAACGGTCGCCCAAGAATAGATTCAGCAGTTCCACCAATCTCAATTAAGCGTTTGGTTCTTAGTTTCCGTTCTTTTGCTTTTTCTTGAGTAATGATTTTCTTTTCCTGAGCTTTAAGTTGAGCCTGTTTTTCTTTGATTTTTGCAAGTCTTTCTTCTGCTGTTGCCATATCAAGAAATCTCCTTTCAAATTTTTTGTGTATTCAGTATATCATATATTGACGTTAAAGAAAAGGCATGATAAAATTCATTGCAGAAATCCCTTAACTTTGTTAAGGGCGCACTTACACGCAACCAAAGGTTGCATGTAAGGCGCTCTCCGAGGGGCAAAGGCAAATCCTTTGCAAACCTATTTTTTCAGAAAGCGAGGTAACGCGAATGGCAATCTATAGTTGCAACATTTCTAATGTATCAAGAGCAAAAGGTTCATCTTCATGTGCTACGCTTTCTTATATTTCTGGTGAAAAAGTTCGGGATGAACGGTTGGGAAAATCATTCCGTTATGGACGAGAAGAGCGAGTAATTCTAACGGAAACATTGCTACCAGAAGGAGCACCGGTGGAATTTCAAAATCCTGCTGTTTTGTTTAATGCAATCGAGAATTATGAAACCGCTGAAAATGCAAGGACTGCAAAAAAAATCATGGTGGCATTGCCAAAAGAATTTGATCTTACAATGCAGAAAAAAGTAGTCGATGAATTTATTGAAAAGCAGATCACGTCACGGGGATATGCGTGCAGCTATGCTATTCATCACGACAAAGAGAATATGAATCCACATGCACATATTTTGATTGCGAATCGGCAAATCGACAAGAAAACAGGGGAATGGACTGCAAAGAGAAAAATGGAATATGCGTTGGATGAACAAGGCGCACGCATCCCGATCATTGACCCAAGTACAGGAAAACAGAAGGTAGACAAAAGGAACCGGAAGCAATGGAAGAGAATCAATGCTGAACAAAATGTGCTGGACAAAAAAGAAGTTCTCCAGAACATGAGAGCATCCTGGGCGGAAGTCTGCAATCAG
>OGCO01002859.1_pt1 | contig 21592 bp, 18 predicted proteins | sample 1570171 | NCBI WGS metagenome assembly OGCO01 (sample SAMEA4370583, study PRJEB24528) | human gut metagenome
CCTCCTCCGTCCCGTCCACCACCCGGACAGCCAGGATATAGTCCAAAAACTCGGTGTCGAAGTCCTCCGGACCCGCGGGCGTGCCGGGGATGATCCCGGCCGCCGTCCCGTCCAGGCGCAGCTCCACCGGCCGCTCCCCCCGGGCTGCCCTGGCATCCGTCAGCCGCTCCCGCATCCGGGGCAGAAAGACCGGGGCCGCCTCCCGGTGGACTAGGCACACCTCGGCGGCGTTGCACACGCTGGGCCGGCTGCACTTGGCGTTCTCCAGGATGTCCAGCGCCATGTCCAGGTCCGCCGCCCGGTCCACATAGACGTGACAGATGCCGGTGCCCGTCTCGATGACGGGGACGGTGGCATTGTCCACACAGGCCCGGATCAGCCCCGCGCCCCCCCGGGGGATGAGCAGGTCCACGTATCCGCTGGCGGTCATCAGCTCGTGTGCGGAGGCCCGGGTGGTGTCCTCCACCAGATTGACAAAGGTGTCAGGCAGACCCAGTTCCACAAGGCCGGACTTCAACGCGGTCACAATGGCCCGGGCAGAACGGAAGGCCTCCTTGCCGCCCCGGAGCACGCAGACGTTGCCGCTCTTGAGCGCCAGTGCCGCCGCATCCGATGTGACGTTGGGACGGCTCTCATAGATAATGGCGATGACGCCCATGGGGACCGCACGCTTTTCAATGACCAGTCCATTGGGCCGCGTCACCGTGCACAGGAGCTTCCCCACCGGGTCGGGCAGCGCCGCCACCTGTCGGATACCGTCCGCCATGGCGGCAATGCGCGTTTCATCCAACGCCAGCCGATCCAGCATCACGTCAGACATGGTGCCCTTCGCTGCGGCCAGATCTTCCCGGTTGGCGGCCAGAATGTCCGCCGTCTGCCGCACCAGCTCGTCAGCCATGGCCAGCAGAGCCTCATTCTTCACCTCGGTGGACAGGCTGGCCAGCTTCCGCTTGGCCGCCTTGGCACCGCTCAGCAGTTCCATTGTGGTCATACGCATTTCCTCCCGACAAATTTTGTTCCCACCGGCTTCCCCTCCACGATGTCGTAAAGGTGCTCCGGCACGGCACCATTGCTGATGACCATGCTCACGCCCTGCTCTGTGGCGATCTGCGCGGCGTGGAGTTTGGTCACCATGCCGCCGGTGGCCAGCTCAGAGCCCTTGTCTCCGGCCAGCGCAAAGATCTCCGGCGTCAGATCCTCCACCACCGGAATAAGCCGGGCATTCGGGTCGTCCTTGGGGTTGGCGGTGTAGAGTCCGTCAATATCGCTGAGGAGCACCAGCAGATCCGCCTGACAGCAGGCAGCCACGATGGCACCCAGCGAATCGTTGTCGCCCACGGCGATCTCCTGGGTGGCGACGGTGTCATTTTCGTTGATGATAGGCAGCGCCCCCAGCTCCAGCAGACGGTAGAGCGTGTTCTGGAAGTTCTGCTTCCGGTCGGTGTGATCCAGATCATCGCCGGTCAGCAGGATCTGAGCCACGACATGGTTGTACTCCGTGAAAAGCTTGTCATAGGTGTACATGAGCTCGCACTGGCCCACGGCGGCGGCAGCCTGCTTGCCGGGCATATCCTTGGGCCGGCCTTTCAGCGAGAGCTTGCCCACGCCCATACCGATGGCGCCGGAGGAGACCAGAATCACCTCATGGCCTGCATTTTTCAAATCACTGAGCACCTTGCACAGCTTCTCCACCTGACGAATGTTCAGCCGTCCGGTGGAATGTGCAATGGTGGAGGTGCCCACTTTTACTACGATTCTCATTGCTGTCCCCCACTTACTGCTTTCCCAGCGCCACGGTCTTTTCGTAAGCGGCGATAACGGCCTCCACGACAGCGGAGCGGAACCCGTTCTGTTCCAGCGCCCGCACCCCCTGAATGGTGGATCCGCCGGGAGAGCACACCGCATCCTTCAGCGCGCCGGGGTGGTCTCCGCTCTCCAGAACCAGCTTGGCCGCGCCAACCAACGTCTGAGCTGCGTAGCGCTGAGCCTTGGCCCGGGGCAGACCACAGGCCACTGCGCCGTCGGCCATGGCCTCAATGAAAGGATAGACAAAGGCCGGACCGCATCCGGAGACCGCACTGCCCGCGTCGATCAGGCTCTCGCTCAGCTCATCAAAGCTGCCGGCAGCCTGCATCACGTCCACAAAAGCGGTTTTCTCCTCCGTCTCTACGCCCTCGGCGCAGTAAAGGATCATACCCTCACCGATGGCGGCGGGCGTGTTGGGCATGATGCGGATCACCGGGTAATTGCCCCCAGCCATGGCGCGGATGGTCCCAATCGTCAGCCCCGCTGCCATACTGACCAGCACAAAACGATCCTGCCGGGCACTCAGCACCGGTGCAAGCTCTGCCAGAAGGGCGCCCATCATCTGGGGCTTCACGCCCAGAAAGATCAGGTCGCACTGCTCCGCCACATCCCGATTGTCTGCCGCCTGACAGTTCAGCTCCGCCGCCAGCGCCTCCGCCTTGGCCGGCGTCCGGTTGGCGAGCAGGATATGCTTTGTCCGCTTGGCACACGCTCCGGCCAGCGCGCCGCCCATATTTCCACAGCCCAAAAAGCCGATGTTCCGAAATACCATGAGAGAGCCTCCTCGTGCATATATTTATATGTTATCTTAATTCCCGCTCACCCCGAATGTCAAGAAATCCAGGCGCTTTTTCCATTTTTGGGCGCTGTGCGGCATTTTCACGCCTTTTGCTTTGCCGCTTTTGTCATTTAAACCAAAATACAGCGGACAGGGAATTTCTTCTTGACAACCCTGCCGGAAGGGCGTAAAGTAACGATAACAAAAGCACTGACGGAGACAGTAGCCCTTCAGGCCGAACGGCAAAGCGAACCGGGGATGGTGAGAGCCCGGTCCAAGTAGAAGAAGCGGTGAAGATCACTCCCGAGCTGCTGGCTGAACCCATTGGGCAGTAAGTCAGGCCGGCCTTTCCCCGTTACCGGAAACGCGTATGTTGGTATGTGTATCAGGTGGTATAACGTGTGCAGTTCTGCGCTCGTCCTTTTACAGGGACGAGCGCTTTTTCTTTTGAAAGTCCAATTTATTTCGTCCGCCGCAGTGGACGAAATTCTGCGAAACCGGGAGCCTCTGCTCCTGTCGATAAAGCTTGAGTTTACCAAAGAAACGAGGTTTGAGCATGAAAAACATGACTGAGATCCGCTGGCACGGCCGGGGCGGTCAGGGTGCCAAGACCGCCAGCCTTCTGCTGGCCGACGCGGCCTTCCTGTCCGGCAAGTTCGTCCAGTCCTTCCCGGAATACGGCCCGGAGCGCTCCGGCGCACCCATCACAGCCTATAACCGCATCTCCGATGAGCGGTGCACCATTCACTCCAACATCTACGAGCCCGACTATGTGGTCGTGGTGGACGAGACCCTGCTGGAGACAGTGGATGTGACCGCCGGTCTGAAGGAGGAAGGCGCCATCGTCATCAATTCCGAGCGCCCCGCCGCCGAGTTGCGGCCTCTGCTCCACGACTATAAGGGCCGGGTATTCACCGTGGATGCGGGCGCCATCTCCCGCAAGCATCTGGGCGCCTACTTTCCCAACACCCCTATGCTGGCCGCCATTGTGGCCGTCAGCCACTGCGTTGACCCGGAAGATTTCCTGCGGGATATGGAGTCCTCTTATCGACACAAATTCGCCAAGAAGCCCCAGGTGGTGCAGGGCAACCTGGACTGCCTGGCAGAGGCCATGAAGGAGGTCAAGGAGTAACATGAACAAGAAAGCATCTGAGATCAATGAATCCCTTCCGTGGCAGGAGCTGACCCCCGGCTGCGAGATCTACGAGGGCGGCAGCTCCCGGCTCACCATGACCGGCGAGTGGCGCAGCAAGATCCCCACCTGGGATGCGTCCAAGTGCAAGCAGTGCCTGCTGTGCACCCCCTTCTGTCCCGATTCCTCCATCCCCGTCTCCGGCGGCAAGCGGAGCGATTTCGACTACGACCACTGCAAGGGCTGCGGCATCTGCTATAAGGTGTGCCCCTTCGGAGCCATTGACTGGAAGGAGGTCCACTGACCATGAGCATTCGAGACAGACTGAGCGGCAATGAGGCCATCGCCACCGCCATGCGTCAGATTAACCCTGACGTGTTCGCCATGTTCCCCATTACCCCCTCCACCGAGATCCCCCAGTATTTCGCCCAGTATGTGGCCGACGGCAAGGTGGACACCGAGTTCATCTGCGTGGAGAGCGAGCACTCCTCCATGTCCGCCTGCATCGGCGCCGAGGCCGCCGGATGCCGTGCCATTACCGCCACCTCCTCCGCGGGCCTGTCCTTCATGAACGAGGTGCTCTATGTGGCCGCCTCCGCCCGCCTGCCCATCGTGCTGGCCGTGGCCTGCCGCGCTCTGACCGGCCCCATCAACATCAATCATGACTACTCTGACTCCATGGCCGAGCGGGACTCCGGCTTCATCCAGATCTACGCCGAGAACAACCAGGAGGCCTACGACAACTATCTGATGGCCCACCGCATCGGTGAGACGCCCGATGTGCGTCTGCCCGTCATGATCTGCGAGGATGGCTTCATCACCTCCCACGCGCTGGAGAACATCGAGCTGGAGGAGGACGAGGCGGTCAAGGCCTTTGTCGGCGAATACCATCCCGAGAACTATCTGCTCAAGCACGAAAACCCGCTGGCTGTCGGTCCCTACGGCACTTCCCCCTATTATATGGAAGCCCGGGTGGCTCAGGCTGAGGCCATGAAGAACGCCAAGCGTGCCATTCTCGACGTGGCCGCCGACTTTGAAAAGACATTCGGCCGCAAATACGGCTTTTTTGAGGCATACCGCATGGAGGACGCCGAGTTGACCATCGTGCTGATGGGCTCCTCCGCCGGCACCGCCAAGGCCGCCGTGGACGAGCTGCGGGAGAGCGGCGTCAAGGCGGGACTGATCAAGATCCGCGTATTCCGCCCCTTCCCCGGCGAAGAGCTGGCCGAAGCCCTCAAGAACTGCAAGGCCGTGGCTGTGCTGGACAAGAGCGAGGGCTTCAGCGCCTGCGGCGGCCCCCTGTTCGCCGAGACCGCTTCCGCCTGCATCAATCTGACCCAACGCCCCAAGATGGTGGACATTGTCTACGGTCTGGGCGGCCGCGACTTCACTGTGACACAGGCCAAGCGCGTGTTTGCCCGGCTGGAGAAGATCGTCTCCACCGGCGAGGTCGGCCCCCTCTATTCCCACATGGGCCAGCGTGATCTGAGAGAGGATGTGCAGTGATATGGCTTACAATCTGAAAGAACAAATGAGCAAACCCGAGCGTTTCGAGGCCGGTCACCGTCTCTGCGCCGGCTGCGGCGCGGGCATCACCTGCCGCGCCATGATGCGCGCCATGGAGCCCGGAGACAAGGCAGTCATCTGCAACGCCACCTCCTGCCTGGAGGTCTCCTCCTTCCAGTACCCCTTCACCGCATGGGATGACAGCTACATCCACGCCGCCTTTGAGAACACCTCCGCAGTGGCCGCCGGTGTGGAGAGCGCCTACAAGGTCATGAAGAAGAAGGGCAAAATCCAGGACAACTTCAAGATCCTGGCCATTGGCGGCGACGGCGGCACCTATGACATCGGCTTCCAGTCCCTGTCCGGCGCCTTGGAGCGCGGCCACGACTTCACCTACTTCTGCTATGACAACGAGGCATATATGAACACCGGCACCCAGCGCTCCTCCGCCACCCCCCGGTTTGCCAGCGCCACCACTACCCCCGCCGGTGTGGAGAGCGTGGGCAAGAAGCAGAACCAGAAGGATCTGACCCAGATCGTGGTGGCTCACGGCTCCCCTTATGTGGCTCAGACCACCTTCCTCGGCAACTTCAAGGACTTCCACGAGAAGGCCCACAAGGCCATCTACACGGAAGGCCCCACCTTTGTCAACGTGCTCTGCCCCTGCCCCCGGGGCTGGCAGTATTCCGCCGAGCTGCTGCCGGAGATCTGCCGTCTGGCGGTGGACACCTGCATCTGGCCCCTCTATGAAGTGGAGAACGGCGAGTACCACCTGACCTATATGCCCAAGAAGAAGCTGCCCGTAGAGGAGTTCATGAAGCTTCAGGGCCGCTTCCGCCACTGCTTCAAGCCCGGCAACGAGTGGACCATTGAAGCCGCCCAGAACTATGTGGACGAAAAGTGGGAAGCTCTGTTGGCTAAGTGCAAGTAAAATCGACTAAGATAAAACAAGGCCGCCCGATTTGAAACCGGGCGGCCTTGCTGTTTCTATTGAACGGGTCTATTGAATGGAGATGCAAACGGATCATAGAACAAACCCGGGGCAGCTCCTCTGTTGTCGCCACCTCATCCGCTTTACTCAGCGCCTTCCCCTCAGGGGGAGGCGCTGGATACGCACCAGGAACCGATCCGCTTTTATTTCGTCAAGCACAATGGATCTGATCACTTACCCGCGACAGTAAGCCCCTCCACCAGAACGGAGGGTGCGCCAAAGCTGGTGATACCGCCCGGCATAGGCACCTTCACATTGTCCGCTGCGGCAGTGATCTGCTTCAGCAGAGCGAAGAAGTTACCCGCCACGGTAAAGGACTTCACCGGCGCGGTCTTTTGGCCGTTTTCGATGAGGAAACCCGCGCTCTGGAGGGAGAAGTCGCCGGTGATGGCATTGGCTCCGGCGTGCAGGCCACCCACAAAGTTGATGTAGACACCCCGATCGGCCTTTCGGAGCAGCTCCTCCTCGGTGCAGTCTCCGGCGGCAACGTAGAAGGTAAAGGGGCGAATCGTCACCGGCGCGGCATAGGAGCCCTTGCTGGCATTGCCGGTGGTCTCCTTCCCCGCCACTGCGGCGGTGCGCCGGTCATAGAGCAGGGTGGTGAGCACACCATTCTCCACCACATTCTTGCGCCGGGCCGGGGTGCCCTCCGCATCAAAGGGGATGGGCATGGCGCTCATCTCGCTCAAAGGATCGTCCACGATGGTGACGACAGGCGAGGCGACAATCTCTCCCTCCCGGCCACGCAGAGGCGAAAGCCCCTTCTGAGCGGTCTCCGCAGAGAAGGCAGTGCTGAAGGTGGCCAGCAGATCGCTCATCGCTCCGGCGGAGAACACCACCGGCCACGCGCCGGTGTCCGGCACGCCCGCACCCAACTTGGCCCGGGCCTTATCCACAGCCTTTCGGGCAAGCTCGTCCGCATCCAGTGCGGCCAGACTGCCCACGGCAAAATCGTAATCGCTGTCCTTTTCTCCGCTCTCCTCCACCACCGGATTGGCAACCGCGCTGGTGACGGTGCGGTCATAGTGCAGATCCAACCCTTTGGAGTTCCAAATGCGGATGGTGCTGCGGCTGGCGGCCACAGCGCTCTCCGTGCCGTCCACCACGCTGGGATGGGCGGCATACAGCGCCGCCTGCACCGCGCGCGCTTTCTGGATGAGCTGTGCCCCCTCGGGCAGGTTCTCGTGTTCTTCCGGGCAGTCTGGATAGCTCTGGCCGCCCTCGCCCAGAAAGACGGGATCGTCCTTCTCCAGCGTTTTGGCGTTGTCCACCGCCCGGCGGACGATATCCGCGGCAGACGCTTCGCTCAGCAGCTGTGTAGAGGCATAGCCCATCTTGCCGTCCACGATGCACCGGAAGCATACGCCTCCCTCGGTAGCGCTGGAAAATTCCTTGATCTCATCCCTGCCGAAGATATCCACGCTGATGCCGTCGGCAAACTGGAAGTAGAGCTCGTAGTCCGTAAGGCCGAGCTGCTGCGCAGCGGCGATCACCGCCTGCTGAAATGCATTCTGTTCCATCGTCTCTGCCTCCTTATCTTCCGCCCACGGTGATGGACGACACGCGGATCATGGGCTGACCCACATTGGTGGGAATGCTGCCGCTGGAGGAGCCGCACATTCCCTGACCCAGATCAAGCTCAGTGCCCACCATGTCGATCTTCTGAATAACATCCGCACCGCTGCCCACCAGGCTGGCACCCCGCACCGGCTCGCAGACCTTGCCGTTGCGGATCATATAGCCCTCGTTGACGGCGAAGTTGAACTCGCCGGTCAGCGGATTCACGGAGCCGCCGCCCATCTCCTTGGCGTACAGGCCGTACTCAATGGAACCGATAATGTCCTCATTGCGGTCGGTACCGGGGGCAATGTAGGTATTGGTCATGCGGGAAGTGGTCACATAGGCGTAGCTTTGGCGGCGGGCGCTGCCCGTGGAGGGCATCCCCATGCGGCGGCCGTTGAAGCGATCCACCATGTAGTTTTTCAGCACGCCATTCTCGATGAGCACATTGCGCCGGGCCGGGGTGCCCTCGTCGTCAATGTTGATGGAACCCCAGGCATTGGGAATGGTGCCGTCATCAATGGCGGTCACCTTCTCGTTTGCGATCTTCTGTCCCAGCTTGCCCGCAAACTGAGAGCAGTCATAAGCCACGGCGCTGGCTTCCAGTGAATGGCCGCAGGCCTCATGGAAAATGACGCCGCCAAAGCCGTTGTCGATGGCCACGGGCATGACGCCCGCCGGGCAGTAACCCGCACCGGCCATGGTGACGGCCTGCCGGGCGGCATGAATGCCCACTGCCTTGGGGTCGATGGACTCAAACATCTCCAGTCCCATGCGGCGCCCCGGGCGGCATCCGCCGGTCTGGGTCTCGCCGTTGATCTCCGCCACGGCGCTCACCATGAGCCGGGTGCGGATCTGGCGATCCTGCGCATAAAGTCCCTCGCTGTTGGCCACCAGAATACGGTGATCTACGTCGAGGAATGTACCGGTGACCTGACGAATGGCCTCGTGATACTCCTTTGCGGCGGCACAGCCCATGCGCAGAATGTCCACCTTGCGGGCATTCTCCACGCTGGCGGGCGCGATGCGGACAGGATGGATGTCGCCGAACAGCCGCTCGTTCAGCCGGATGTCCAGTTCTGCGGTTCCCTCTCCCAGCGCAGAGGCCGCCTGCTCGGCGCAGCGCAGAAGTCCGGCCTCACTGGTGTCCACCGTGGTGGCGCTGACACTGCGCAGCCCCCTGAACACCCGCACGGATGCGCCCGCGATCCGGGCGTCGGTCACATCGTCCACAAGGCTGTCCACCATGTCGATCGTGTGATTCAGGGTGTTTTCCACAAACAGCTCGGCAAAATCCGCGCCGGTGGACACCGCCTTTTGCAGCACCCGCTCGCAAATCTGTCTTGCAATCATGCTTTTTCTCCTTTTCCCATATATTCAGGATCTGATAGAGTTTATCATACCACGAACACAGTCAAAAGGCCAGCAGAGAAAAGCGCCGGTTTTCAAAGAAAACCGGCGCTTCGTTCGTTTCTTATTCTGGTCTGGCGGAGATGATCCACGGGGCGGGCTGGGTGTCAAAGGTATTCTTACCGCTCAGCTTGGAGACGGTGACCTGAATGACCTCCACATCACCTACGCCCAGCGCCTTGCACTTTTCGCTCATGGCGGCGGCCACGGTAAAATCCAGCGTGTAGATGACGAACTCCATCTTCGGGTTGAGCTTCAGCAGACAATTCATCTCCTGTTCCATGCTGGCCGAGGCCACCAGCATGGTGACATCGGGCACCGGCAGGTCGGCCATGGTCTGCTCGTCCACATGGTCGATGATGGTCACATTGTTCAGGCCGAACTGGCTGACATTGTCCTCCAGCGTCCGACGATCCCGGGCGCTGTACTCCACCGCCACAACGGTTCCCTCGCTGGCCATAATGGCGGCCTCTACGGCAATGGACTCGCCGGAGATGACGCAGATGTTCTTGCGGGTGTCCACCTGCATCTTGCTCAGCAGAACGGCCCGGATCTCAGAGCCCACATAGCGGACGGAGCCGGGAGTGAAGGACTGATTATCCATGCCGAATTTAAAGGTGCTGCGGGCATTGGGGTTCAGGATCAGCATACCGGCGGAGGCGTTGATGCCCCGGTCCATCATGTCGTACACCTTATTCTGCTTCACCGGCCCGGCGGGCTCACTGCCTTCATTGTAGATCACCGTGCAGTCGCCCAGTCCGGCATTGAACATTCGGTAGAAGATGTCCGGATGGCCCGCCTCGGTGAACACCAGCACAGAGCGGTGGGACTCAACCGTGGGGATCAGATTTTTATTCTTTCGGGTAATGTCCAGGATCTTGACCCGCTCCAGATCCACCTCCGTATTGTCGGAAAAATACTGAAGCCACGCCAGAATGTGGGCATTGGTAAAGAGATTCTGTTCCATGCTTGATGCACCCTTTCTTCAACAGGTTGAATGGTTAAAGCCATTATACTACGTCCGAAGCCGAATTGCACCCATTTTCGCATAAAAAAGAGGACGCCGAAGCGTCCTCTTTCTTGGTGGTTAAGTTGTGAGCTTAGAACTCGCCCTTGCCGATGAACTGATCGACGTTGTCCTTGGTGATGTAGATCAGGTCGGTGTAGTGATAATACTCGGTGGAACCGGTGGAGAAGTACTCGTTCATGGCCACGCAGGTCTCGGCGGCGATGTCGTCAGCGCGGTTCATGACGGTCATTTCCAGCTTGCCGTCCTTGACCGCCTGGATGGCGTCGTTCTGGCCGGTGAAGGAGTAGACCTTGATCTTGTCGCCCAGGTTGGCCTCCTGGATGGCATCCACGGCGCCCATGGTCAGGTCGTCGTCATAGCCGATGACAATGTTGATCTTGTCGCCGTCAGCCTGGATGTGCTGCTCCATGGCGGACTTGGCGTCAGTACGGCTGGAGAAGGCGTAGTCAGGCTCATACAGGTTGTAGTTGCTGTCGGCCATGGCGGTCTTGAAACCGGCCTCACGGAGCTGATAGTCCTTCAGGAAGGGCACGCCAGAGATCTGGACCACATTGCAGCCGGCGTCAGCGCCGTTGTCCTCAATGACCTTCTTGCCGATCTCGACAAAGGCCTGCTCCTGGTCGGGGCCGATGCAGGCGGTGGCGTACTCACGACCGGCCTCATCCACGTCCAGTGCGCACAGGAACAGCGGAATACCGGCTTCCTTGCACTCCTTGGCGATATCGACCATAGCGGTGGGGTCGCCGCCGAACACGGCCAGAGCGTCCACGCCGGCGTCGATCATCTGACGGCAGTAGTTGGTCACGTCGTCCGCCACGGTGTTGGCGTCCAGCGTCTTGACATTGGCACCGGCCGCCTCAGCCATGCGCTCGAACTCGGTGCCCACGCGGCCGCCCCAGGGAGCGGTGGAGGTAATGGTGACATAGCCCAGATTCTTGCCGGACAGGTCAACGCCGCTCACATCGACGTTGCAGCCGTCCTGCGCGCCGGAAGCGCCGGAAGCGCCGTTCTGACCGCCGCCGGCCTCAGAAGAGGCTGCGGGAGCCGCAGAACCGGAACCCACGGGGGCCGCGGAACCGCCGCCGCCACCGCCGCAGGAGGCGAGGGCAAGCACCATGGCAAGAGCAAGTACCAGAGACAGGAGTTTACCGATCTTTTTCATTATTTTCCTTCCTTTCCTACATTGAGAGGTGGATTATGACACCGCTTTTCCTTCCAAGCGGATCGTCAACGATAGGAGAAGCTTATTCCGCTTCCTTGTTGCTGGTGAGGCGGTCGATGATAAGGACCACGATCAGCAGCGCGCCGGTGATGAGGTTGACCCACGCCTGAGACAGGAACAGGGCCGTCATCATCTGGGAGATGACACGCATGATGAGCACACCAAGCAGCACATGGATGGCGGTGCCCTTGCCGCCGGACATCTTGATGCCGCCGATGACGCAGCAGGAGATGGTCAACGTGGCCAGGCTGTTGCCCTGGGTGTAGATGGCAAAGCCGGCATTGGACACCATGATGAAGCCGCACACTGCACTCAGCAGGCCGCACAGCACATAGGTGGCCCAGACGGTCTTCTGCACGCTGATGCCGGCATAGGCCGCAGCCTCGGCATTATCGCCCACCACATAGAGGTTATTACCGAACTTGGACTTATACATCCAGAGGAACACGGCCACCACGATCACCACAAAGATGATGGCCGAGGGGGTGAACCACTTCTGGCCAAACAGTTTGGTGTTGGCGATAATCTTGACGATGTCTGCGTCCTCCGGGGCAAACGAGCTGTTGGCAAAGTAGAACACGATGCCCTGATAGGCGTAGTTGGCAGCGATGGTGGCGATCAGCGAGGAGACGCCGATCTTTGCCACGAAGAAGCCGTTGATGAAACCGGTGATGACGCCCGTCAACAGGCAGCCGACGATGGCGACCACCAGCGAGAGCACCGAGTTGCCCGAGGCGTGGTAGACTGCGTTGAAGCAGACGACCGAGGTGACGCCGGCCAGACCGGCCTGGAAGCCGGCGGACAGGTCGATGTTGCCGGTGATCATGACCAGAGCCAGACCGAGGCAGACGGGACCGTACATGGCGGTGTAACGGATAACATTGTAGAAGCCGGAACCATAGCCATCCACGGCAATAAAGGCCACAAACAGCATGATGATGAGGATCAGGACGGAGTTATTGTCCTTGAACGTCCGCACGAGACGGCTGCGCTTTTCAGCCTTGGCGGCCATTACTTTCTCTTCCACAGTTTGACCCCCTTTCCTTTCAGGACATCCAGAGACAGGGCGAACAGCATGATCGCGCCCATGACGACCCACTGGAGGTACTGGGACATATGCAGGCTGGTGAAGCCGGCGGAGAGCACGCCGTAGAACAGCACGCCGATGACGGTGCCCCAAACGGAGCCCTTGCCGCCCTGCACCGCGCAGCCGCCCAGAACCACGCAGAGGATGATCTGCATCTCAGCGCCGGAACCGGACTGAGGGTTGGAGCTCAGGGAGTTTGCCATGGTGATGACTGCCGCCAGACCGACGCACAGGCCGGTGATCATGTAGGCAATGGTGATATTGCGCTTGTGGTGGATGCCGGAGAACCGGGCCACGATGGGATTGGCGCCGATGGCATAGATCTGCTGGCCGTACACGGTGCGGCTCAGGATCAGGCCGAGGATCACGGCCACGACCACGAACCAGATGATCAGGATGCTGAAGGGTCCAATGGCGGCTCTGCCCAGCGCCCGGAAGGCCGGGGAGCAGTCGTTGGGGATGACCAGCACCGTACCGGCGGAGACCATGATGGCCAGCGCACTGTAAATGGAGCTGGTACCAAGGGTGGTGATGAAGCTGTTCAGCTTCACATAGCTGACCAGAACGCCGTTGAACAGGCCGCACAGCAGGCCCACGCCCAGCGTAGCCAGCACGGTCAGCGCCGCATTGTCAGTCTTCATCATCACCGTTGCCGCAATGCAGCAGGTGAAGGTGAGCATATTGCCCACGGAAAGGTCGATGTTGCCGGTCAGCATGACCAGCGTCAGGCCGAAGGCGATGATGCCGGTATAGACCATCTGACGGAAGATCATCATCAGGTTGCTGGGGGTGACAAAGACCAGTCCCCCGGCGCCGCCCTTGCTGATCTGAAGGATCACTTCAAAGATCACCAGGGCAGCCAGCATGGCCAGAAATACGGAGCTGCCGTTCAGCGCCTGAAATTTCGACCAGTAATACTTGAAGCCGCGTTTTTCGGTGGCGGCGGTGGTTTTCTCAGACATTCTCTTCCGCCTCCTTCTTTGCCTCGAGCTCCTCGTGGAAGTCCGCGTGGAAATTGCCGCCCAGCGCGTATTTCAGCACCTTTTCGCGGGTCAGCTCCGGCGTAATATCCAGCTGAGCGGTCTTCTTGCCCTCATAGATGGTGACCACGCTGTCGCAGACGCCCATGATCTCCTCAATCTCGGAGGAGACGACGATGATCGCCATGCCCTGCTTGGCCAGATCGCTCAGCAGGCCGTAGATCTCGGACTTGGAGCCCACGTCGATGCCACGGGTGGGTTCATCCACGATGAGCACCTTGGGATTCATCATCAGCCACTTGGCCACGACGACCTTCTGCTGGTTGCCGCCAGAGAGGTTGCCCACCAGCTGGTTGACGGAGGGAGCCTTAATGGAGATGGATTTCATGTACTGATCCGCCGCCTTGCGCTGGGCCGGACGGTTGATAACGCCCAGCCTGGCCAGCAGGGGCAGACGCACCAGCGTCATATTCAGCAGAATGGACAGACGCAGCGCCAGACCTTCCTTTTTGCGGTCCTCGGTGCAGAAGCCGATGCCGGAGCGGATCGCGCCCGCAGGGTCGCCGCCCCGGAGCTTTTTGCCGTCCACCAGCACCTCGCCGCTGTCGTACTTGTCTACGCCAAACACAGCGCGCATGATCTCGCTTCGTCCGGCGCCGACCAGACCGAAGAAACCGACGACCTCGCCCTTGCGGACGGTGAAGGAGATATCTTCAAACACGCCCTTGCGGCTGAGGTTCTTGACCTCCAGCATGGGGGTGGTGATCTCGGCCGGCTCCTTCAGGTAGAGGTTTTCCAGCGGACGGCCGATCATGTTGGCGATCAGCTCATCCTGCGTAAATTCATCCTTATGTTTGCTGATGATATTTTTGCCGTCGCGGATGACGGTGATATCATCGGATAGGAACATGACCTCATCCAGCTTGTGGCTGATGTAGATGATGGCGATGTTTTTATCCACCAGCTTACGGATCACGTTGAACAGCGTCTCCGTCTCCTGCTCGGACAACGAGGAGGTGGGCTCATCCATGATGATGAGGCGGGCGTTGCGGGTCAGCGCACGGCCGATCTCGATCATCTGCTGCTGGCCGACCGACAGGTCGCCGGCGATGGTCTTGGGCGAGATGTTCATATCCAGCTCCCGAAGGATCTCCGCCGCCTTTTCATAGAGCAGCTTGTGATCCACCAGTCCGCCCTTCATGGGCAGGTTGCCGATGAACAGGTTCTTGGCCACGTCCAGCTGGGGCGCGATGGACAGCTCCTGATACACGCAGGAGACGCCCGCCGCAATGGCCTCTGTGGTGGACGAAAAATTGACTGACTTGCCGTCGATCAGGTAGTCGCCACCGTTGCGCTGGTGCACGCCGGTGAGCACCTTGATCAGTGTGGATTTGCCAGCACCGTTTTCACCGCACAGGGAGTGGACCTGCCCCTCTCGGATCTGGAGAGAGACGCCGTCCAGCGCCCGCACGCCGGGAAACAGTTTGACAATGTCTTTGAGCTCGATGAAAATATCGCCTTTACTCAAGCTCAAGCACCCCCTTTTCTTTTCCCTATACCCTTTGCTTGTCAAATGTGCTACATTTGAGTGTGCTTATCATAGCACTTTTCTGGCAAAAGTGCAAGCAGATTGCACATTTTCTAGACCCGTTAGTCGCAAAAAATTGTATAGTTCGACCAGTTATACCGGTATAAATAGAAACTTTTATTTTCGTTTTTTCTTGATTTTGAATTTAAGATTCAGCTTTTTGTGATTTTTAAGTGTCAAAATAACCGTTTTTTACTGTATAGTAGCTTATTTTTCACACATTCTTCGTTTTCGATCGTCTCTGACGCATAATGAGCCTATCTTCTCCGCCCGACCTGAAGAAAAAAAAGCGCTCCGAACCGAGGGTTCGGAGCGCCGAAAGCGTGCTGTTTCAAGTTGTTCACGCTTTGTGGAAGGCCCACACGTTACGAATCTGATTCTTGAGCCGGTCAAATGTCCAGGTCTGGGCACTGCGCTTGGGGCTGTTGGGATCACAGATGGAAAACCCCGCATCGGAGTGACCGGTCAGCACGATATAATGGCCGCCGTCAGTAAAATCGCCGGGGCCCATGGAGCAGATGAGCACCTTTCCGTCGGCCAGGGCGGCAGCCATCTCGTTCTCGTCCAGGCCGATCTCCTCACTTTTCAGGCCGAAGTGGGCGCAGCCGGTGGCCATCATCTCCCACGCCGTGCCGCTGCCCTCCACATAGTAGCCCTGCTGCTGCGCGTATTGGGCGACCGTGCCGGGATCGTAGTTCGCGTCGCCGGTCAGGTAAAGCGCCACCATGGAGAGGCAGGTGGGGCCGCATCCGGTGTAGCCGATCAGGCCACTTCCATAGCTGCGATAGCCCCAGCGCTCGTCCCACTGGAGCAGGAGCGGCACCGTTCCGCCGGACGCCTCCGCGCTTAGGTCGATCTCCGGCGTCAATGTGCTGTTGATGGGGTAGTCATAGACAAAGTCCAGCGTCTCCGGATTCTTCTGCACCAATTCCCGCAGGGCCTGCGGATATTTTGTCGTCTCGCTCTGAATGTAGGCCAGTTTTTCCTCGTCGGTCTGCGCCCCATCTGTGCCCGTACCGCTTAGCTCGGCGTTTTGGCCCGATTGCCCCGCCCCCGGCGCCGCCGCCTCCTTTGGCAGCGCCAGCCGTCCGATGCACAGGCCGAGTGAAAAGACTGTCATCAGCACCGCCGCCATGGCGCTGCGGCCAAGGCGCGCCGTCCGGCGCGGACTGCGCTTCCGCTCCGTGCGGCGCGCTCCGCCCGCCGGAGCGGTCGCGTGGCGGCGGGGCCGGTATTCTTCTTCATAGAATTCCTCGTCCGCATCCCAGCCGTCATATTCATCGTAAGTTCGCTTGTATGCCATCGGAAAAACTCCTCATCGTCAGCTGATCCCCAAAACCGGAACTGCCTGTCCCGCGTAATAGTACGGTGTCACAGACATCTGCTCAAATCATGTCGCCATTGTAACCTTGATGGGTCGAACGTGTCAATTATTTTGTGTTCAAAAATCGTTCTCCGTGTTTTCGGTCAGGGTCATGTAGAGCCAGCACTCACTGCCGTACTTCGTCTCAAAACTCTCCCAGCTCAGTTCCAGCCGCAGGCTCATGTCACTGCTCACCGCGGCATAGCTGCGGACAGATCCATCGCCGCTTACAGCCGCATTGTCGTCTGCCGCATTCGTTGATCCACCATACTCCGATTCCAGGATCACATTGAAGCTCAGACCGCACCGGCTCTGATAGGTTTCCCGCAGACTCTGCCAAAGATAGCCAACGACCGTACTGTCGGCGCCATCCATTCGGGCGCACACATAGATCGGGATACCGTTTTCGGATACGGATGCGGTATAAACACCATAGGGCTCCTGGCCAGCCATGACATCCAGCGTCAGCGCATAGCTGTCGCTGGCAGAACTGGTGATCTTTTGAAGGAAGATCTGCCCCGACACAAGGTCATTCCCGAGCCAGACGCCGTACTGCTCCGTCTTGTCGCTCCACGTCTGCAAGAACTCCGAGGCTGCGGACACAGTGTCAGACACATCCTTCTCCGCAACATCCTCATATTTATTGTCTTCCAGGGCAAATATGGCGTGGATGCCGCCGAGCAGCTCCTGTTTCATCTCGTCATAGTCGTCGCCGTAGGGGCGCACCGCATCCACCGGAACGGTATTTGCCTGCGCCCGGAGTTTCTCCTCCTGACGCCCCAGCAGCCAGCTGGGCACCAGTGTGCCCAGAACCAGCACTGCCGCCGCCAGCAGGACAGGCAGGAGGACGGCGGTCAGAATATTGCGCCGCTTCATGGCTCATCCTCCCCTTCTCCGCACAGGGCCAGCCGCAGCGTCACCGTAGTGCCGCGCCCCTCTTCCGTGTCGTACTCCAGCTGAGTCGCGTGAATGGCGGCGATCTTCGACGCCAGCGCCAGGCCAAGGCCCGCACCGTGCTCCCGGCGGGACCGGGATTTGTCCACCATGTAAAATGCCTCGGTGATCCGCTGGAGCTGATCGGCCGGAATGCCCCGGCCGTTATCTGTGATGCGGATAGCATAGTATGCCCCCTCCGCCGCACCGTTCAGACCCACGGTGTCCCCGCCGGACTTGAAGGCGTTGTCCAGCAGGTTCAGAAGCAAAGTCTTAAAAAGATCGTATTCCACCCGGGCCCAGCCCGCTCCGGCGGAATAGGTCAGCTTTACCCCCCGCTTCAGCGCCGCAGGGAATGCGGTCTCATAGGCGTCTTTCAGCAGCTGGGACAACTCCAACTCCTCCAGCAGAAAGTCCTGCCGGTCCAGTGTGATGAGTTCCATCAGCTTGAAGGACAGGCTCTCCAGGCGCATACTCTCGTTGACGATATAGCCCGCCGCCTCGTGCACCTGCGCCGGGGTCAGCTGCTTTTGATATAAGGTGTCCGCATAGCCGATGATGCTGGTCATGGGCGTTTTCAGCTCGTGGGCGAAGTTGGCCACAAAATCCTCCCGCTGGCGCACCGCCAGCTCCAGCGCGTTGATCTTGTCCTCAATGGTGTCAGCCATCTGATTGTAGCTGCGGGTCAGGTCGCCAATCTCATCCCGGGAGCGCACCGGAAGCCGGGCACTGTAATCGCCCCCGGCAAACGCCCGGCTGGAACGCTCCAGGCGCTTGATGGGCCGGGTAAGCAGCCAGGAGAACAGCAGGATGAGCAGCGCACCGGCCAGCGTGGCCCCCAGAAAGATCCACTGGCAGCGCTGGCGCAGCAGTTCCGCCTCCGCGAACACTGCGCTCATGCTGCGGGCGGTAGTCAACTCCAGCGCGTAGCCGCTCTGTTGGAAGGTGCTGGTCATGACCAGCCAGTCGGAGTGAACGCCGCTCCCGACGGTGCGCTCCAGGATCTGATAACCGATCCCGCCGTCTGTGCCTGCGGCAGCGGACAGGCCGTCGGCCAGGTTGCTGTAAAGTGCGCTCTCCCCGCTCTGGGCAAGGCTCAAATTCACCGACATGGCGTCGGCGGCCTGTCCCGCAATATCAGTCAGCGCACGCTCGTCTACGCTGCCGGTACGGCTGGCGTTCAGAACGCCGGACTGAATGGCATACTTGACCAGCTGGTGCTGCTGAAGGCCGCTCTCCACCTGATGCTCTACCGCGTTGTTCAGACTGGCCGACACGGTGAAATACTCCGCTGCTGCCAGCGCCGCCGTCAACACGAACACCGTGCAAAGAAACAGCTTGGTGAAAAACCTCATTGCTCCCTCCGTTTCAGCCCTCGTCCCGGGGGACACAGAGCCGATAGCCGATGCGGAACACGGTCTGGATCTGCTCACTCCAGCCCAGTTTTTTGCGCAGACGCTGGATGTGGCTGTCCAGTGTCCGGGTCTCGCCCAGGTACTCCTCGTCCCACACTGTCTCATAGAGGTAGCACCGGGTGAGCGCCACATTTCGATTGCGGATCAGGGTGGCCAGCAGATCAAACTCCTTCACGGTCAGTACTACCGGCGCTCCGGCCTTTTCCACCGTCCGAGACTCCAGATCCAGCTTTACGTCGCCGCAGGTGAGCACCCGGGCCGCCCGCCCCGTCCGGCGGAGCACGGACTCCACCCGGGCCACCAGCTCGCCGATCTGGAAGGGCTTGACCAGATAGTCGTCCGCCCCCATTTTCAGGCCCCGAATGCGATCCTGCACCTGCCCCATGGCGGAGATGATGATGACCGGCGTCTCCGTGGGGCGGATATACTCCAGCAGATCATAGCCGCTGATCTCCGGCAGCATCAGATCCAGCAGGATCAGATCCCAATGACCGCTGTCGATCAGATCCGCGCCCCTTTTTCCGTCCAGCGCACAGGTGCAGAGATAGCCCTCTCCCTGCAGCGTGGTGCGGATCAGGTTGGAGATGGACGCATCGTCCTCCACCACCAGAATATGAAACATAGCCCCGGCCTCCTCTGCTCTTCTTTTGTTGAACTTATTTTACCACAGAGTTGTGTCCGAGTTGTCACGTTTTTTCTATGAAAAGCAAAAAACCGACACAGCACAAGCCGTGTCGGTTAACATAATTATTTTTGTGCTCCATCAAGCTGATGACGCGCTGCGGTCTGCGTTCAGTCCACCAGAGAGGACAGAAAGCGCATCAGGATCGCCTGATCCTCGGGCCGGCTGGCAAACAGCTCCAGATCGCCGTTCTTGTCGCGCAGCAGATCGGCCATAGCGACGTACTGAGACAGAGCGGACTTCAGGTTGTACTTGTCGCCGTACTTCGACTCCAGCCACACGTCGCCGCCGCACTGAGCAATGGCTTCCTTAAAGGCTTCCACATCCCGCAAATTGTTGATCTTCATAAGAAAATCCCTCCAATCAATCTATTTGTTCTAGATGTTTTCCGGTTCGGAACGGTTTTGTTTTCCGTCCCTCGCCTCGATTATTATTATACGGATTTTCGCGTTTTTTTCAATGCACAGAGCAAACATATTTACATTTTGCACAAACTAGTTTTTATATAATTTATACACAAAACAATCTATTTTCAGTATTTAAAACCACTTATAGAAATATAAAAGTTCTTTTCATAAGTTATTATTCTATTGTGGGTTGTTTATTTTGCCGAACGGATTTGCACTGGAATTTTTCGGAATGACCCGTTGTCATAAACGGGAAATAAGACAGTTTGGCCGCCACGAGCGGCGTCCTTGGCGGTGCAGTTCCGGCACATCAGCAAAAAACAGCGGGTCGCTCGACCCGCTGTTTTAATCTTTCGGTTCCGCCGGCTTGACGGTGATGGTTTTTGTGCGCTTGCGGTTACGTTTGCGCTTGCGAGGCAGCTTGCGGACAGTGATAACTTCTCCGCCCAGCTTGCACAGGCTGAACAGCGACGAGGACAACTCCTCATCAGTGAACACCCGGTACTGCCCATGCCAGTTAATGCCCTCCGGCCACTGGCGCAAAATGGTGTAAAAACGGCCATGCTCCATACAGCGGGAGCGGGCCACATAGCTGTGACCCAACTGATACCAGTTGCCGTTGCACAGCAGATTGTCGCACTTCGGACAGCGGAACACCCGAGCCGCGCGGCTCTTGAGGCATTCCCCTTCCGTCACAAAGCTGCCGCAGTCCCGCTCCAGCAGGGCGTCCGCTTCATCGAAGATCCGGTCCAGCTCATCCAGTGCCGCCTGCGCGGCCTTCGCCCGGCGTTCATGGTAAAGCTCCTGCTCCCGGCGCTTCAGCTCGGCAGCGGTAGGCAGTCTGCCCAGCAGACGCACAATCTCCGCCCCGATGCGGGCGGTGTAATAGGCGTCGTTGCAGGCGTCATGGAACTCCAGCTCGTCCTGAAGCCCCAGCTTCTCCACTGCATCCTTCAATGCGGTCTGCTGGTCGCTGCCCATAATCATCAGGTCAAAGGCCCGCTGGAGGTCATAGACATCAATGGACAGATACTGCTCCATACCATACCACGCCAGGTTCAGATCCAGCACCTTAGCGTCACTGGGCCCCCAGGTGAAAAATTGGGCATCCGGGCCGCACCAATGAAAGAAGGTGTCTGCCACCTCCGGAAAGCGCTGGGCGCGGAGCAGATCCTTCTGATCCAGCGGAAGCATTTTGCGCACGCGATGGTGCAGCTTTTTATGAATGGTCGGACGGACATAGGCAGAGAACGCCACGCCCTCTGCCTGCCAGTCTTTCAGCTGATAGGCGCCGAACTGGATGATCTCATCCAGCTTGTCCACCTCGCTGCGGGGATACCCCTGATTCCATTCCAAATCAAAAAATACATAACTCATATTGAAAACTTTACAACAGCCAGGGGGTTTTGTCAACGAAGAAAGGCCTGCCGAAAATAAAAAAGAAAAAGTGAAAAAAGTTGTTGACAAAAGCGCAGTTATTGATTATAATATCCCTTGTCCTGTTGAGGGAGCAACTCACAGATGGCGGCATAGCTCAGTTGGCTAGAGCATACGGTTCATACCCGTAGTGTCCCCGGTTCAAATCCAGGTGCCGCTACCAAGGTGTCCCCCCGGACCCACTGTCCGGGGGACGCACCTTAACTCATCTGGCCCGTTGGTCAAGTGGTTAAGACACGGCCCTTTCACGGCTGTAACATGGGTT
>OGCO01002871.1_pt1 | contig 21478 bp, 13 predicted proteins | sample 1570171 | NCBI WGS metagenome assembly OGCO01 (sample SAMEA4370583, study PRJEB24528) | human gut metagenome
TGGAAGCAGCGCGTCGGGAGAACGTGTGCTGGAGCAGAAACAGCCGGGACTTTATACGGTTATCTGGCATCCGATTGGCGGACAGCCGCGCCCGGAGACGCTGGCAGCCCTCGGAGAAATGATGCAGACGATTGACGGCACAGAGCTTCGCCTGGCACCGGATGAAACTGCTTACATCATCAATTTGACCGGAGCAGAAGCAGAGAAGATTCTGGAGGCGACGAAGGAGACGGCTCAGACAAAGTTTGAGACATCGGTAAGCTGTATCGGTGCGTCGATCTGTCAGGTTGGTGCACGCGATTCGCAGGCTTTGTTACAGACGTGTGTAAAGGCGGTCGGGGAGGCACAGATCCCGGACGGCGCACTTCCGCAGATTCATATTTCTGGATGTCCGTCTTCCTGCGGTACCCACCAGACCGGACCGATGGGATTCCGCGGCGGCGTGCGGATGGCAGATGGCAAGGCACAGCCGGCATTTGTATTTTATCTGGGCGGAAATGAGGTACAGGGAAAAGAGACGATGGGACGCGAGCTTGGTACGATGTTTGAGAGTGAGATTCCGTCGTTCTTAGTGAAACTAGGAAAAGAGATTGCGGCAAGGGGGCTTGATTTTGAGAGCTACCGGACGCAGTACCCGGATGGGATTGAGAAGGCTGCAGCGGAATACTTGGCTTAGAAGAACCTATTTTGAGTTAGAACATCGTTAAATCCGTGACAGACGTTATAAATTTGTCAAATGTCCGCGAGTGACATACAAATGTATTTTTCTTGCGGAAAAATGTTGATTTTTTGTTTGTTTTGTTATAGGATAGACAAGAATTACAGCGGCAGAGTGAAAACGTGTTGCAGAGCAGGAGCTTCCTATCCAAACTCCATCCTGCCATGAGAAGCTGAAAAAGCCGCTGTCAGAAGAGGAGAAAAACGATGAACATGGAAAAGAAATTACGTGTAGGCATTCTGGGAGCAACTGGTATGGTAGGTCAGCGTTTCATCACGCTTCTGGCAAATCATCCGTGGTATGAGATTACTGCGCTGGCAGCAAGCCCGCGTTCTGCAGGAAAAACATATGAGGAGGCAGTCGGCGGACGCTGGAAAATGCAGACCCCGATGCCGGAGTGTGTGAAGAAGATGGCCGTTATGAACGTAAACGAGATCGAGAAGGTAGCATCCGAAGTTGATTTCGTGTTCAGCGCCGTAGATATGACAAAAGAAGAGATCCGTGCGATTGAAGATGCGTATGCAAAGACAGAAACACCGGTTGTTTCCAACAACAGCGCACACCGCTGGACACCGGATGTTCCGATGGTAGTGCCGGAGATCAATCCGGAGCACTTTAAGGTGATTGAGTTCCAGAAAAAACGTCTGGGAACCAAGAGAGGCTTCGTAGCAGTAAAACCGAACTGTTCCATCCAGAGCTATGCACCGGTTCTGACTGCATGGAAGGAATTTGAGCCATATGAGGTAGTAGCTACGACGTATCAGGCAATCTCTGGAGCTGGCAAGACGTTCAAAGACTGGCCGGAGATGGAAGGCAACATCATCCCGTACATCGGCGGTGAGGAGGAGAAGAGCGAGCAGGAGCCGCTTCGTCTCTGGGGAGAGATCAAGGACGGCGAGATTGTGAAGGCATCCGAGCCGGTGATTACCTGCCAGTGCATCCGTGTACCGGTTCTGGACGGACATACAGCAGCCGTATTTGTAAAGTTCAGAAAGAAACCAACCAAAGAGCAGCTGATCGAGAAGCTGGTTAATTTCAAAGGACTTCCGCAGGAACTGGAGCTTCCGAGCGCACCGAAGCAGTTCATTCAGTATCTGGAAGAGGATAATCGTCCGCAGGTACAGCTGGATGTCAACTATGAGAAGGGCATGGGCGTATCTGTTGGCCGTCTGAGAGAAGACAAAGTTTACGATTGGAAGTTTGTAGGTCTCTCCCACAACACACTGCGCGGCGCAGCCGGCGGTGCGGTACTGTGTGCAGAGCTTCTGACCGCACAGGGATATATCCAGGCGAAATAAAGAAATCTGTTCAGAGAATCCGTGAAATAGAAAATTAAAACTGATAAAAGTAAGAACTGCCGCCCAGTGGCGGAGAGGCTGTTAAAAAAACGATGGCTGACTCTGTCCGGAACGGCAGTTTTTGTTTGTGCCATAGGAAACTTCGTCCTAAGACACAAAAAATGCTCCGCGTGATGCGTCAAGGAACCTTCTTTTTTATCTGAAATGGAATCTTGGTAATTGTTCACAGGTGGGAATTTTCTGAACTGAAAATTCCGTAAGATACAGTTCTGGCTGCAGCTTTTGCCGATTTGGAATGTGAAGCATCGGCAAAAGCCTGTTACTGGGCACACATGTGTGAACAGTAACGAATCTTTAAATTTTTATAATGGGATTTGGAAAAAATAGGTGTGCATGAGGGGAAAAGTATTGTATACTTAATAAATCAGCTATTTATCTCAGTCGAGAAGATTCCCACCTCTTCAGGTGGAGAGTAATAGCAAATTTGTCTCAGTGGAAGCCTTGTCTCCGACTGAGATAAACACTCCGCGAGGATGCACAGTGATTCTGATAGGAATATGTCAGCTTCGCTGACCAGAATCATGCGCCAAGTCTCACGGACGTTCGACTTGAAAAGTTAAATAGATTTATTCTGACATAAGTAAGCATAAAAAATGCGAAAAATATTTTTCGGATTCTAAAAATGAAGGGGGATTTGGCATGGTTGAGAAGACAATCTTTGGAACAATGGAAGATGGCAGAGAGGTCAGCCGTTATACATTGACGAATCAGAATGGAGTTTCTGCATCCTTTTTAGATCTGGGTGCAATCTGGTCCACGATGCTGGTGCCGGATCGGAACGGAGAGATGGCGGATGTCCTGCTGGGACATGAAACAGTAGCAGACTGCCTGGTAAGCGATGGGCATCTGGGCGAGGCTGTTGGACGAAATGCAAACCGGATTGGCGGCGCGGCGTTTACGTTAAATGATAAAAAATACGAATTGACGGCGAATGATGGTCCGAACAACCTGCACAGCGGCATGGATTTTTACCGGAACCGTATCTGGGCGGCAGAATATGAGACGGGCGTTAATCAGGTTTCGTTTACGCTGGAAAGCCCGGACGGCGATCAGGGATATCCGGGAAATGCCTCGATCCGTGTGACCTACACGCTGACAGATGAAAATGAAGTAAAGATTCATTACGAGGGGACCTGCGATCAGGATACCATTTTTAATATGACAAACCACGCGTATTTCAATCTGGCAGGCCATGAGAGTGGTCCGGCGCTTTCACAGATGGTTTACATTGACAGTGATGCGATCACGGCGGTAGACAAGGTGCTGATCCCGACCGGTGAGATCCGCAAGGTAATGGGGACTCCGATGGATTTCTCGGATTTCAAGCCGATCGGACGTGATATTGAAGCGGATTACGATCAGTTAAAACTGGGCGGCGGCTACGATCATAACTGGATTCTCAACCATGAGTCAGGCGTATTCAGTCTGGCGGCGGCTGCGATCGACGAGGAGAGCGGGCGCAAGATGGAGGTATACACCGATCTGCCGGGAGTTCAGTTCTACACGGGCAATTTCCTGGACGGACAGGTTCCGGGTAAGGGCGGCGTGAAGTATGCGAGACGCCAGGGATACTGCTTTGAGACGCAGTATTACCCGAACGCAGTCAACATGCCGGGATTTGCATCCCCGATCGTGAAAAAGGGCGGGAAATACGATACAACGACCAGTTATAAATTTATGACGGTTTAGATTTGTATTTGATTTGTGATTATTTTGACATAGGATAGAGATTGACATGAGTGAGACAAACAACAAGGGAGTAAAAGTGCTGGCATCTGCCAGCCTTTTATTTGTAACAATTATCTGGGGCAGCGCCTTCGTTGTGATGAAAAATTCGATGGACGCGATCACACCTACATACCTCTTGGCGTACCGGTTTACGATCGCGGCGCTTGGAATGGCGGCTCTTTTCTGGAAACAGATCCGGGGAATGTCGATGCTGGAGTTTAAATGCGGCGCACTGGCGGGATTGTTTCTATTTATCAGTTATTATTTTCAGACGTATGGGCTGAAATACACGACCGCGAGTAAAAATGCGTTTATTACGACGTTGTATGTGGTGATCGTGCCGTTTCTGGCATGGGCGGTTAATCATGTGCGCCCGAAGGCAAATAACCTGATCGCAGCGGGATTTGCTGTTGTGGGATTGGCGCTTTTATCGCTGAAAGGCGATCTGTCGGTCAATTTTGGTGATTTCCTGACGCTGGTGTGCGGCATCTGCTTTGCGGTTCATATGATTTTTCTGGATCGGTTCACGGCATACTGCACTCCGATCCGCCTGACGGTCATGCAGATGGGAACAGCGGCGGCGTGTTCGTGGGTGCTGGGGCTTCTCACGGAAGGAGCGTTCCATCCGGAAGTATTTACACTGCCGGGAGTAGCAGTTTCGATGCTGTATCTGGGACTCGCATCCAGCATGCTCTGTTTTCTGCTTCAGACAGTGGGGCAGAAATATCTGAGCGCCAGCACATCCTCGATTCTACTGTCGTTTGAATCGGTGTTTGGACTCCTGTTCTCTGTCTGGCTGCTGCATGAGGAGCTGACGGTGCGGATGCTAATTGGCTGTGCGCTGATGTTTGCGGCGGCGATTCTGGCGGAGTGGACGCCGAAGCGGAAAAGTAATTAGAGGAAATTAGGTTACTGGACACGTATGCGTGAACAGTAACGAAATTAGTAAGATAGGAGCAGAACAACGTGGCAAAATCGTTATTTATAGCCGAGAAACCGAGCGTGGCGCGTGAGTTCGCAAATGCACTCAAGGTAAATGGACGATCGGTGGATGGCTATATTGAGTCGGAAAATGCGGTTGTGACCTGGTGTGTTGGACATCTGGTCACGATGAGCTATCCGGAAGTATATGATATGAAATATAAGCGCTGGAGTCTGGAGACACTTCCATTTCTCCCGAAAGAATGGAAATATCAGGTTATCGACAGCGTGAAGAAACAGTTTGGAATCGTGAGCGGTCTCTTAAACCGGGCGGATGTAGATACAATCTACGTCTGTACCGACTCGGGACGGGAGGGAGAATATATCTACCGCCTCGTCGCGCAGATGGCTGGCGTGCAGGGCAAGAAACAGAAGCGCGTCTGGATCGATTCACAGACGGAGGAAGAGATTCTACGCGGCATCCGCGAAGCGAAGGATCTGTCCGAATACGATCATCTGGCGGATTCGGCATATCTGCGGGCAAAAGAAGATTATCTGATGGGAATTAACTTTTCCCGCGCACTGACGTTGAAATATGGACCATCTGTTTCTAACTATATGCGAAGTTCTGACCGGACCGTGATCTCAGTCGGACGTGTCATGACCTGTGTCCTCGGCATGGTAGTCCGCCGGGAGCGGGAAATACGGGAATTTGTCAAAACGCCATTTTACCGCGTGATTGGTACATTTGGACCGGCAGGTATCTCGATTGACGGCGAATGGCGGGCGGTGGAAGGAAGCCGTTACTATGGAACGCCGTGTCTGTATAAGGAAAATGGTTTTAAGGAGCGAAAGGACGCGGAGGCGCTGATTGCATGGCTGTGGGAACGCGAGAATGGAAGCGAAAATTCGGGAGTCATGCAGTCAGAGGTCAGCGACGCAGAAAAAGCGGACGCGGGTTTAATGGGCGTATATAATACTTCGCAGGGAACCATTTTAAAAGTGGAAAAGAAAAAGGAAACCAAAAATCCACCTCTTCTCTATAACCTGGCGGAGCTCCAGAATGATTGTTCTAAAATGTTTAAAATCAGCCCGGATCAGACCCTGAAAGTGGTGCAGGAGCTGTACGAGCGAAAGCTGGTTACCTATCCGCGAACGGACGCGCGTGTGCTTTCAACGGCGGTGGCGAAGGAGATCAGCAAAAATATCGGCGGTCTGACGCATTATGAGCCGCTGGCGGCATTTGCATCGGAGGCGATGCAGGCAGGGCTGTGGAAGAACATAGCAAAAACGCGTTATGTCAATGATAAGCAGATTACCGATCACTACGCAATCATACCGACCGGACAGGGACTCGGCGCGCTGCGAAGTCTCCCAGAGTTGAACCGCAAGATTTACCAGGTGATTGTGCGCCGTTTCTTAAGCATCTTTTATCCGGCGGCGGTTTACCAGAAATATGCGGTTGAGATTGAGGTAAAAAGTGAACATTTCTTTGCCGGTTTCAAGGTATTGAAAGAAGCGGGATATATCAAGGTGGCGGAAATTCCGAAAAAGAAAAAGGACACTGCCGGGGAAAGTGTCGGCAAAACGAACCGCCTTGAACCAGGTATAGATGGAAATGATGCGGAAAATCCGGCAAGAGAAGCAGATGGAACAGACAGCAGCCAGCCCAAGGTAATTGACGCGTCCCACCCAGAGTTTATCCAGATGCTGGAACAGCTCAAAAAGGGGATGAAAGTGTCACTGGATGATTTGCAGATCAAAGAGGGCGAGACATCTCCGCCGAAGCGTTATTCCTCCGGTTCGATGATTCTGGCGATGGAAAATGCCGGTCAGCTTATCGAAGACGAAGAGCTGCGCGCCCAGATCAAGGGCAGCGGCATCGGAACGAGTGCAACCCGCGCGGAGATCCTGAAAAAGTTGTTCAACATCAAATACATGGCGCTCAACGAAAAAACGCAGGTCATCACGCCGACCTATCTGGGAGAGCTGATTTATGAGGTCGTACACACATCCATGAAGCAGCTTCTCAACCCGGAGCTGACGGCAAGCTGGGAAAAAGGTCTGACCTATGTGGCAGAGGGAAGCATCACACCGGATGAATATATGCAGAAATTAGAGCGCTTCGTTATCGGACGCACCTACAATGCGGTTCATATGGGAAATACGTATGGGCTGCGGCCGGCATTTGATGCGGTTGCTGTGTTCTACCAGAATGCAGGGAAAGAGAAGAAATTGAATTTCAAGAAAGGCAATGATCATGAAAAAAGAAGAAATGAAAATCACAGAATTATATGATTTAACCCATACGCTGGCTTCAGATTATCTGAAACAGTTTACCTACCCGTGGGAGGCGCTGGCAGGTCTCAGTGATTTTATCATCGAATTGGGAAATAGCCTAGATCCGGCAGAATATGAGAAATGTGGTGAAAACATCTGGGTTCACAAGACAGCGAAGGTATTTGACAGCGCCTATCTGCACGGACCGGTCATCGTCGGCAAAGACGCCGAGGTGCGCCACTGTGCATTCATCCGCGGCAGCGCCCTGATCGGAGAAGGTGCAGTAGTCGGAAACTCTACCGAGCTTAAAAACGTCATCCTGTTCGATAAAGTACAGGTACCGCATTATAATTACGTTGGAGACTCCATCTTAGGCTATAAATCCCACATGGGTGCCGGTTCCATCACCTCCAACGTAAAATCCGATAAACTTCTGGTGGAAATCCACGCCGAAGACGGCAAGATCAAAACCGGACGCAAAAAAATCGGCGCCATGCTCGGTGACAACGTAGAAGTAGGCTGCGGCTCTATCCTAAACCCAGGCAGCATCATCGGACGCGGTACCAACATCTATCCGCTTTCCAGCGTGCGCGGCGGGGTAGATGCAAACTCTATCTATAAGAAGCAGGGAGAAGTTGCTAAAAAAGAATAGCCCTGTTTTGCGTCCGAATCACAAATATCTATTTTCACCGGTTCTCTACACTAAATGAAACACATGCACCAGCAAAATCTCCGCCAGTCCATAATAAGTCACAACCGCTACCAGATCATTCACCGTTGTGATAAGCGGACCAGACGCAACTGCCGGGTCAACCTTCAGCTTGTGAAACAGCATCGGCACCAGTACGCCGACCAGGCTGGAGATCACCATCGCGGTCAGAAGAGAGATGCCGACACAGCCGGAAAGTGCAAAAGAGAAGAAAAGACTCTTCTGCTTCATAATATGGATGAAAATGCCGATCACGACGAACGAAGCCGAGCCGAGCAGCAGTCCATTTAAAAATCCGATTCGCATTTCCTTGAATACAAACCCCAGCTTCTGCATCGCGGAGATGTCCTCATCCATCAGGACACGGATGGTGACAGCCAGCGACTGGGTGCCGACATTGCCTGCCATGTCGAGGATCATCGACTGGAAGCAGATAAGAAGTGCGATACGGTCAACGATCGGCTCGAAAATGCCGACTACTGAGGAAACCCCCATGCCGAGGAAGAGCAGCAGCACCAGCCACGGGAGACGTTTTTTCAAACTCTGCAACAGTGGTTCGTGCAGATCCTCTTCCGAAGTAAGACCTGCCAGCTTTGCGTAGTCATCACCCATCTCGTCGTCGATCGCCTCGGCGATGTCTTCGTAAGTGATGGCACCGATGATCCTATGGTTCCGATCGAGTACTGGGATAGAATCCTCGCTGTAATCGATCAGCTCTTCCATACAATCCGAAGATTTCTCATCCGCGTACACATACGGATAGGAGGTACTGATAATGTCCTCCAGCTTCATGTACTCACGGGCAGTGATTAAATCTTTCAGCTCGATCGCACCGAAATAGCGTCCATTTTCGTCTTCGACGTAGATGGTGTCGATGTTGTCGTTGTCCTCCGCCTGGGAGATCAGATGGCGCATTGCCTGCTTGATCGTACAGTTATTGGGAATGACGATGTAGTTGGTCGTCATCCGGCTACCGATCTGTTCCTCATCGTAGGAAAAGATCAGGTGGATATCATCCTTAGATTCCTGATCCATGCGCGCGATCAGGGCTTCTTTTTCCTCCGAATCTAAATTTTCGAGGATATCGACCGCCTCATCGGCATCCATCTCTGCCAGAACGGCTGCCGCCCGGTCAAGCCCCAGTTCATCCAGATAAGGCGCCGGTTCATCGAGATAGGTGAAAATCTCTGCCGTCATTTCCAGAGAGAGAATATTGTAGAGGCGTTTCCGGGTCGCAGTGTCCAGTGTTTCCAGAACCTCGGCAATATCGTTTGCATGGTAATTGTCGAGGTCATCCCGGATCACGCTTGCCGGTTTTCCGCTGCGGATGATCGCGCGGATATTTTCTTCAAAATTAGCATTATGCTCTGCGGTTGCGGCGATCGGAGCCGTTTCCGGGGAGCTTGTTTTCTTTTCGTCCATTTCTGGAGTCTGATTCATATTTGGTTCCCTCGCTTTCTGTCGTTCTATTTAATGCCGTTTGGGACGTACAGGGCGAGCAGTGCGGGGATAAAAAAATCCACCGCCAGTCGGGAACAGGATGAAATGCCGCAGATGGCAGTTTCAAACCCGCGCCAGGGCGATGGACAAATATATATGAAAACCAATCGTGCCGGGAAACGTTCAGCACTGAATCACCAGCCTGTTAAAGCAGGCGGAAATGTGCCGCCAGACAGCCCGATTCACACTCAAAAAGACCCTGCGGCAGACCAACAGTCTGGTACGCATGGTTGGAATTCATAGTTTGATTTTGCCCATCGCGACGACTTCGCCCGTTGCTGTCACAACTGTCCATGTGGTTCTCCTTTCTGAATTTTTAAAAATTGCAGTTTTATTAAAGCACGGAATTTCGTGAAAGTCAAGCCGGATTTTCCAGCACCCGGATGCCTTTTAAGATAAAGTCCTCTGTCAAGATTGCCATCTGTTCTGTGGATTCCTTCATGCCGCTTTCGATCCAGTACTGAACGGTACCGACACAGCCGGAAACGATAAAGGCGGAAAATGCCGCGAGCGTATCCGGATCGCTGGAACATTTGAGATCCAGCCAGCCTTTTAAACATTTATCGCTGACAATGCGTTTCAGGCGGTTGACAAAATTCAGATCACCGTTTTCTCCTATTAAGATAGAAACAATCTCTACATTTTCCTGTACAAGAGGAAATAGTTCTGAGAGTGCGAGGGAAGGGCGCGCTACCAGTTCGGGAACGGGGTGGTGCGTCAGGACAGACTCAACCTCCTCGACCAGTTCATTTTTGATCTGATCCATCAGGTCAAAGACATCTTTATAATGAAGATAAAAGGTGCCGCGGTTGATGTCAGCCATCTCGGCGAGTTCGCGTACCGTGATATCATGAATTTTTTTTTCTTTGAGGAGGCGGGTTAAGCATTCTTTTAACTGGCGTCTCGTCTTTCGTACACGCCGGTCGAGTATTTCTTCTTTCATAGTGACTTCCTTTCTGAACGTTTCCAGACAGGGAAACGCCGTATGACTGTGTATCGGAGGCTGTGGATGAAGGGAGTGTTAAAAATAAGTAAAAATGGGCACACCAGATACAAAAAACAAACATAATGTGATGAAATGTTGATTAAAATACAACTGACGTAAAAATGATTATTGTATTCATTCGAACAACTTAGTATAATGCATTATAGTTCAAAAATGAACAAATGTCAATTAAACAGACATGAGTTGTATATGCTCTGTTTTAGATGTAACTGTTCACTGCGAAGAAGTCTTTTGTATGGAACGTTTCACAGACGGCAGGAGTGGCTGACAATCGGGAAAGGAACGGCTATGAGAACCTGCAGCATATGCGAAAGCAAAAGGAAATAGATACGAAGGTGGAATCTGGTATGAAAAATTTTGTCATTACAATCGGAAGAGAGTTTGGAAGCGGCGGCCATAATCTGGGGCAGTCTCTGGCAAAGGAACTGGGAATTCCCTGTTATGACCGCCATCTGATAGAGGAAGCAGCGGTGTGCGGCGGATTTAAGATGGAAGAACTGGAAGAGGCGGACGAGATGAAGGCGAACCGTTTTCTTTTTAAGGTTCCGGCCAAGTGCAATCCGTTTACCGGTTATGGAAAGCCGATGAATGATACCTTGTTTGTCGTACAGTCCCAGTTGATCCGGGAGTATGCGAAGAAAGGTCCATGCATCATCGTGGGACGCTGCGCTGACAAGATCCTGGAGGAGACGGAAGGGCTTATTTCTCTATTTATATATGCCCCGATGGAGGCGCGCGTGAAGGAGATTATGCGGCGTTACGAGACAGATGAAAAAGAAGCTGAATACCTGATCAAACAAGCGGATAAAATACGGAAAAATTATTATAATTTTTATGCAAAAAAGACATGGGCGGATAAAGCAAGTTATGATATGCTGATTGACAGCAGCCGGATCTCGGAAAAGGAGCTGGCGGCGATGCTCCGGGCACTTTTAACGGCACGGGGAGTGGAACTGGAAATAGATGGATCCGATCAATAAGCATAAAGAAGAGTGAGGACAGCGTATGAAGGACAGAAATTTGTGGATGAAGAAGGAAGAAAAGCGGACGGCGCCGGGGTTAAAAAGGGCGCTGAAAGCGGTTCTGGGACATAAGATAGTACGGCTGGCAGGAATCGCAGGAGTAAGTCTCCTTTTCTCAGCGTCTGCCGCCCAGACAGTGCTTGCGGATGATGCGGGTGTCTGGCAGCCGGTGGAGAATGGTTATTATCTGGTGGGAATGGACGGTTCTTACCTGACGGGCTGGCAGCAGATGGGCGGAAAATGGTACCTGCTCGGAGCAGACGGTTTGATGAAAACGGGCTGGGAGCAGGAAAATGGAACCTGGTATTATCTGCAAGGGGACGGCGCGATGGCGACCGGCTGGCAGAATATCGACGGAAAATACTATTTCCTGAAAGACAGCGGCGCGATGGAGGGAACGACCTTCACAAAGGATGAGACGCAGTATACGATCAACGCGGACGGCAGCCTGGCGAACGCCAAAAAGAAGAAAAACACGGGCGGCGGCGCGTACACGCTGGCATTTCTGGATGCAGATACCCAGGCGATGGCGGACAGCTTAAATGAGCTGAAGGCGGACGCGTTTGACGGGGATGAGGAAGAAGATTACTATGACGATGACAAAAAAGATTACGATAAAGATGCCAGCTTTATTTTAAATGGAAAATTACAGCAGATCGCCGAACACCGTCTGGCGATGGCACGCAGTAAGGGCTATGGAAGCAGCCGGATCCCGGATGAAGGCACACTTGATGATTACCTTAAATCCATCGGGGAAAGCACTGCGAGACGTCATACGGAGATTTACCTCATCAACTGTGACGATGTGACGCAGGCAGAAGAAAAGCTTCTGCGTAATCACGACAGCGACGAGAAAAAGCGCGTGGACCGGGTGATTTATTATAAGGAAATGGGTGTTGCACATCAGCAGGTCGGCGATAAGCATTATTATATGATTATTTTGATGCGGTAAGGAGCGCAATCATTGTATGACAGGAGCAAGCAGGCATGAAACTGAAATTTTTACATAAACGCAAAGAAGAAAAACAGACGGAAGAAGAAGCCTTCTCCCTGCCGAAATTCATCATTGAGCGGAGCAGGGCGATCGAGATTGTCTTTCTGGTTCTGGTGCTGATATCAGCGCTCATGGCGCCGTTTGTCGAGATCAACTATGATCTGACGGAATACCTGCCGTCGACCGTCCAGTCCAAACAGGGATTGGACCTGATGGAAGAGAAATTCGGCTACCCCGGCACGGGGCGCATCATGATTGATGATGTTTCGCTTTATGAGGCGAAAGCCTACAAGGATAAAATAGAGGCGTTGGACGGAGTCGATCAGGTCATGTGGCTCGATACATCGACCAGCGTATACGCGGCGGACGCATTTATCAACTTTAATAGTGTTGATGAGTATTACAAGGATAATACGGCGGTTATGGATATTGTTTTTGTAAACGGCGACACGGATAAGAGGACGTCCCAGACGATCGATGAGATCAAGGACATTCTCGGAGACAAGGGACATTACGTCGGCATGGCGGTTCAGAATAAATCGCTGCAGGAAAATGTTTCGAGCGAGATGAAGCTGATTATGACGCTGGCGGTCGTGGTTATTTTCCTGATTCTGACCGTGACGACGAACTCCTGGTTTGAACCGGTGCTGTATCTGACGGTCATGGGCGTGGCGATCGTCCTGAACAAAGGAACGAACCTGTTTATCGGGCGGATATCCTTTTTGACGAACAGTGTGTCGGCGGTCCTGCAGCTCGCCTGCTCGATGGATTATTCGATTTTCTTAAGCCACGCGTTTGCGAGGGAAAAGGCAAAGGGACTGGATCAGATGACCGCGTTAAGCAACGCGATCAATGAGGCATTAAACTCCATTTTCGCCAGCAGCCTGACGACGATCGTCGGATTTATCGTTCTGTGTTTTATGAAGTTTAATATCGGATTTGATATGGGACTCGTGCTGGCAAAAGGTATTGTCCTGAGTCTTCTGACAGTGGTGTTTTTCATGCCGGCGATGATTCTGCGTATGACGCCGATGATTGAGAAAACATCCCATCGTTCGTTCCTGCCGTCGTTTGATAGGCTCAGCCACGGTATCTACAACAGCCGCCGCATCGTGCTGATTCTGATTGCGGTGCTGGCGATCCCGGCGTACACGGCGCAGAGCATGAACGATTTCCTCTACGGAAATGACGCGGTCGGCGCCAGCGAGGGAACGACGGTATATGAGGATGATGAGCTGATCACAGCGAAATTCGGACGAAGCAATATGATGATGGCAATCGTGCCGGATACTTCTTTTATCAAGGAAAAACAGTTCACGGATGAGCTGGAAGACCTGCCGTACATGAAGAGTGTAACGTCCTTGTCCGGGCAGCTACCGGAGGGCGTACCGGAAGATTTCCTTCCGTACAGCATCACAAGCCAGTTACATAAAAAAGATTATGCGAGAATCCTTATTTACGTTAAGAGTAAGGGCGAGAGCAAGCTGGCGTACCAGTGCTCGGATGAGATCCAGGCGATCATGAAGAAATATTATCCGGAAAATTCGTATCTGGTCGGCACAACACCGTCCACACAGGACATCCAGACGACGATCACGAAGGATTACAGCCGTGTCAATGTGATGTCGCTGATCGGTGTATTTGTGGTTGTCATGTGGAGTTTTAAATCACTGATTATTCCGCTCCTTATCATGATTCCGATTGAGGTCGCGATTTTCGTCAATATGGCGGTACCGTACATTGTCGGAGACACGATGATTTTCATTGGTTACATTATCGTAAGCTGTATCCAGCTGGGCGCGACCGTCGATTATGCGATTCTGACGACGAACAATTATCTGGAATGCCGCAAGACGATGGATAAGAAGGAAGCGGCGATCGGGGCGCTGAATCTTGGTATTCCGGCGATTCTGACATCCGGTTCGATCCTGACCTGTGCCGGATATATTGTACACAAGGTATCGAGTGTCGCGGCGATCGGCGATCTGGGACATTTGATTGGACGGGGGGCTCTGATTAGTATGCTTTTTGTCTGCTCCCTGATGCCGGCATTTCTGGTATTGTTTGATCATATCCTGATGCAGAAAGAATTTGAGAGGATTCATCTGTTTTTCAAAAAACGGCGCGAACGCCGCCATGCCCGTATGAAACGGGCGGCAAGACGCGTGGCTGGTGCCGTGTGGAAAGGGAAAAAGCCGCTGGTGGATTCAGTTACGTCGAAAAGAAAACAATTCGAAGCTGAAACGAAAACGCTGGAAGATACAGAAATGACAGAGATGGGCGGTTCTCAAGAGAAAACAGATTCCGATGCGGAGGCGCGGGAGAAACACAGAAGAAAGCTCCGGCTACTCGGAAAAGTGAGAGAACGAAGAAAAGACCGGAAACGGAAGATGACAGAAAAAAGGGAGGCTGGAAGCCATGAAGAAGATCATTAGAAGAGGAGCGGCGGCGACGCTGGCAGCGGTTACGCTGGTAACGAGTGCGGCAGTTCCTGTCCGGGCGGCTGCACCAAGAGTTCAGGTAGATGAAACGATGTATGTCAATCTGGACTATTATGGAACGGCAACGCAGATCAATGTGGTCAAAGGCTGTACCACGAATGGACTGACCGAATATACCGATTATGGTACCTATGACAAGGTGGTCAACATGACGGACGACACGGCGCCGGAAATTGGCGATGGAACCGTCACATGGAAACTGCCGGAGAAGAATTCGCGTTTTTATTATCAGTGTACGATGCCGAAAAACAGCGTCGATCTGCCGTGGACGTTTGACGTTTCCTATAAACTTAATGGAGTGGAAGCGGATGCATCCAAACTGGCGGGGGCGTCTGGGCTGGTTGAGGTCAATGTAAAGGCGACCCCGAATGAGAAGGCGAAGGCGTATTACAAAAATAATATGGTGTTGACCGTGCTTGTGCCGGTTGATATGGAGAAATGCTATAGTGTCGATGCGCCGGGCGCGCAGGTGCAGTCGGTTGGAAGCTATCAGGCGGCAATGTTTGCGGCGCTTCCGGGCGAGGACGGCGATTTTACAGTCCGGGTCGGCACGGATAATTATGAGAATATCGGAGTCATTATGATGATGGTTCCGGGGACTCTGGATGAGCTGAACCGCATCAAGGATCTGAAAGAGGCGAAAGATACCTGGCGCGAGGATGGAAACAAGATGTATGACAGCATGAATGCGCTGTTAAAGACGATGGAATCCATGAAGTCGGATGTTTCCGGCGTGAAGGGCGGTCTGGCAAATCTCGATCAGGCGCGTGGAACCGTCAGTGCGAACCGGAAACAGATCGAGGCGCTATCGACACAGGCGCTTGCCGATCTGCAGGCGGTCACGGATCAGACGACGGTCATGATTCCGTATTTACAGACGGCGCGCGATGCGGTGACGGATATTAACAGCAACACACAGGCGCTTTCCAATACGATGGAAGATATGCAGGATGAACTGGATCGCCTGTATGATCGTCTGGGAAGTCTGAGCAAATCGCTCCGGTCGGCTTCGGATGAATTAAATAAGGGTCTTGTCAGTCAGCAGACGCAGGATGCGATCGAGAAAGATATTGTCCAGCGGACGGCGGAAGTCCAGAAAATTTTGGAAGAACTCGATAAACTTCTGGGACAGGGAAATACCTCCCTGGCGGTGACAGAACAGGGAATTGGAAGCCTGAATCAGAGTTTAGCCACGTTAGACGGCATGAAGCTGAAACGGATCCGCAAGATGAAGAGTGCGGAGAAGGAAGAGACATCTGTATCGTCGGAGGCGGCATCTGGAAACGGAAATGGTCAGACAGCGGGGACGGCTGGCAGCGCAGATATCACGGATTCTGCAGGTGCCGCCGATCATGCAAAAACTACGGGTTCTGCAAATACCACGGATGACGCGGAAATGGCAGCAGGCACTTCGGCCTCTGGCTCAGCAGGAACAGAAAGTAAAGATTCGGCTGAACAGGAAGCAGCGGGTGCAGGCTCAGCGTCTGGTGCAGCTGGTAACCAGGCGGAAAAAGCGGCTGAATCAGCGACAAAGACGGAAGACAAGGATGCAGAGGTGAATGCATTTGGAACCGAGGTTTCTGCGGGAGCCCTGACAGCCGGACCGTCCGGCGAGCTGGGAAGCGGCGGTGTCAATGATGCGAGCTGGGAAGATGAGATTGGCAATGCAGAAGATGATGTAGAGGAAGCGCTGGAGTCTCTGTCAGCGACTACTTATTCTGCGGATGCTGCAAGTCTGGTGGAAGAGACGAAGGGCATTTTCCAGAAAGTGGAGCAGGCGCAGAAAACTGCGAAAACGATTGTGAATAAAGTGAATGGTGCGTTCAAGACGGCGGGAGATATTGCTGGCAAGACGGGTTCTACTTTATCGGCGCTCAGAAGTTCGACCGATGAGCTGATCAATTTGCTGGATGATATGCGTGTCCTGATTGACACAACGGATAAATATGTGCCGACGATGCTGGATTCCCTGTCTGATTCTGAAGAACTGATGAACCGGCTGACCAGGGCGCTTTATACCACACATGATATGCTCAGTCTTTTGAATGACACGCTGATTTCGGCAGGTGATTCGCTGGATGCCGGAACCAAGGCAACGCTGCAGGGCATGGAGAAGATTCTTGATAAGAACCTGACCATGATCGATCAGCTTGCGGCGGTTCGGGAAGCGGGGGAAGACATGAAGAGTACGCTCGATGAGCAGATCGATAAGTTTGAGGATGAGAACAACTTCCTGAACATAGATCCGGAGGCGGAGAAGATTTCCTTTACCTCCTCGAAAAATCCGTCCCCGAATAGCGTGCAGATCGTCCTGCGGACCGATGAGATCAGCGATGATGATGAATCAACCGATATCTCCGATCAGGAGGCAGACGGCAGCAGTGAAGAAGGTCCGTTAAAACGGATGTGGAATGTGCTGGTGGCGATCGTGAAGGCGATTATTGAGATATTCCAGAATCGGTAAAAGATGCAGAATAAAAATAGATAAGAAAAAGAACTGCCGCATCAGCAAATGATTTGCTGGGCGGCAGTTCTTTTTAGTGGACCAGACGGGAGTTGAACCCGTGTCCAAAAACCAATTCCCTGTTCTTCTACTATCATAGTCCGTTCTTTGACATTCCCTCTATCCTGCGGAAACGAACATCCTCAGAACTTCAGTAGTTCCTGATACGCCTGACAGTCCGGAACCCGCCTGTCATCGTTTCTCACATATTCGATGCCAGATTCTTAAAGTGTGAGTGCTCTAAGGCTGACAACTGCCAAATTAGGCAGCGTATGCTAATTTGTTGTTAGCGTTTAATTTTAAGTTTGCCATTTAACGCATCGCATGCGGATAGCTTCACCAGCTTCATGATCCCTGTCGAAACCGGTACTGGCCCTTATATTTAGATCCTTATTATCATACCATGAAAGAGGCGGTCTGTCAATGCAGTGAAAACTCAAGAGAAAAATATCTTGACAAAATAGAAACAGCTGATATAATCGAGACTGTAATGATGAACCAGAAACGGGTTTATCTATATAAAGAAAGTGTTGAGAAGACCAGTAGGATTGTGGAACTGGACAGAGAACGGCGTCGCAGGAAAAGCCTGAAATAACAGAGGCAGGTGGCTGTGGGTGGAAACGTCGGACAGGAAAGCAAATCTGAATACCAGCTTTGAATGTCCCTTAATCGGGAACGGTGATTCCGTTATCATCAGAATGAAGTGGAATCGATCCGAAAGATCGATTCAATAAGGGTGGAACCGCGATTTATCGTCCCTTAGTCAGAAACATCTGGCTAAGGGACTTTTTTGTTTCATAGGAAATTGCGTCCTATGAAACAAAAAACGCTCCGCGGGATGCGCACTCGCGCGAAGAAGTAACATGTCGCAAGCGACCGTGCTCGGCGCGAGAATGTGCCAAGGCACATTCTTTTTGGTTCTTCTGGTCAGGAAGCTTTTATTATTTCAGAACGAAAAGGAGAAAAAAGATGAAGATCACATTAAAAGATGGCTCTGTCAAAGAATATGCGAGCCCGATGTCCATCATCGACATTGCAAAAGACATCAGCGAAGGCCTGGCGAGAGTGGCATGTCTGGGTGAGGTTGACGGTGAGGAAGAAGATCTCCGTACCGTGCTCGACCATGACTGTCAGTTAAATATCCTGACTGCAAAGGATGAGAAAGGTCTGGCAGCTCTGCGCCATACCGCCAGCCATGTAATGGCACAGGCTGTAAAACGCCTTTACCCGGAGACAAAACTTGCGATTGGACCGTCCATCGCAGACGGTTTCTACTATGATGTCGATCCGGCTACCCCTCTGACTGCAGAGGATCTGCCGAAGATCGAGGCAGAGATGAAGAAAATCATCAAAGAAGCACTTCCACTGGAGCGCTTTACTCTGCCGAGAAATGAAGCGATCGAGTTCATGAAGGAGAAAGAGGAGCCGTACAAGGTAGAATTAATCGAGGATCTGCCGGAGGATGCAGAGATCAGCTTCTACCGTCAGGGTGATTTTACTGACTTATGTGCAGGACCTCACATGATGAACACCAAGGGTGTTGGTAAGGCATTTAAGCTGATGAATCTGGCAGGCGCATACTGGAGAGGCAGCGAGAAGAACAAAATGCTGACCCGTATCTATGCGACCGCATTTGCAACCAAAGAGGATCTGGAAGCATACATCACAATGATGGAAGAGGCAAAGAAACGTGACCATCGTAAACTGGGCAAAGAACTTGGCCTGTTCATGATGCACGATGCAGGTCCGGGTTTCCCGTTCTTCCTGCCGAAGGGCATGGTACTGAAAAATACCCTGCTTGATTACTGGAGAGAAATCCATAAAAAAGCTGGTTATGTAGAGATTTCCACTCCGATCATCCTGAATCGCAAGCTCTGGGAGACTTCCGGACACTGGGATCATTACAAAAACAACATGTATACAACTGTGATCGATGAAGAGGATTACGCAATTAAACCAATGAACTGTCCGGGCGGCGTTTTGGTATACGGTTCTGAGCCACGTTCCTACCGTGATCTGCCGCTGCGTATGGGTGAGCTTGGTATCGTTCATCGTCATGAGAAATCTGGTCAGCTTCATGGTCTGATGCGTGTACGCTGTTTCACACAGGATGATGCACATATCTTCATGACACCGGAGCAGATCAAGGACGAGATCAAGGGCGTTGTACACCTGATCAACCAGGTATATTCCCTGTTTGGGTTCAAATATCACGTAGAGCTGTCCACCCGTCCGGAAGACAGCATGGGAAGTGATGAAGATTGGGAGATGGCAACCGAAGGCTTGCGTTCCGCTCTGGAAGAGCTGGGACTGCCGTATGTGGTAAACGAGGGCGATGGCGCATTCTATGGACCGAAGATCGACTTCCATCTGGAAGATTCTATCGGAAGAACCTGGCAGTGTGGTACCATCCAGCTTGACTTCCAGCTTCCACAGCGATTTGAATTAGAGTACACCGGAGCAGACGGCGAGAAACATCGTCCGATCATGATTCACCGTGTTGTATTTGGCTCCATCGAGCGTTTCATCGGTATCCTGATCGAGCACTTCGCAGGTGCATTCCCAACCTGGCTGGCACCGGTACAGGTAAAGATTCTTCCGATCTCTGACAAATACGCAGATTACAGCAAGGAAGTTCTGGACAAGCTGACCGAGGCTGGCATCCGTGCAGAGATGGATACACGTTCCGAGAAGATCGGCTACAAGATCCGCGAGGCACAGACCCAGAAGATCCCGTACATGCTGGTTGTTGGACAGAAAGAGGAAGAAGAGAAGACCGTTTCCGTCCGCAGCCGTTTTGCGGGTGACGAGGGCGCAAGCAGTGTAGAGAGCTTCATCGAGTCCATCCAGAAGGAGATCGATAAGGTACTGGAGTCGGATACGGGGAAGTTCAGCAATGAGACGTACCTGGCGGATCTGAACGGGAGGCTTTCCATGAAGCACTCGTTTCTGGTGGTGCGGAAGGCGGAGGATCTGCTCTTTGTGGGCGATACAGCCACTGTGGAGGAGCTGAAGCAGGAGTTTTTCGGTTACGAGGACGCAGCAGCCCCGTCGTCCTGGAGAAATTTCCTGGATAAGGATACAGAGCATCTTTTAAAGATCCGGGAGTTCACCTTTCCGGACGGAGATGACGGCGGCGTCTATCTGGTGACCAATGTAATGGATATGGTGCCGGAGGCCAAGTCCATGATCTTTGAGATGCTGGTCACCAGCGTGATGATCCTGTTCATCACAGGGGCGGTGCTGACGGTCTGGGTATACCAGTCCATTCTCCGGCCCATTGGAAAGCTCCAGGAGGCCACCAAGAAGATCCGGGACGGAAACCTGGACTTTACCCTGGAGGTGGAGGATGACGATGAGATCGGACAGCTCTGCCAGAATTTTGAGGAAATGCGGATCCGGTTAAAGGAGAGCACAGAGGAAAAGGTCCAGTACGACAAGGAGAGCAAGGAGCTGATCAGCAACATCTCCCATGATCTGAAGACTCCCATCACGGCCATCAAGGGGTATGTGGAGGGGATCATGGACGGCGTGGCCTCGTCGCCGGAAAAGCTGGACAAATATATACGTACCATCTACCATAAGGCCAACGACATGGACCGGCTCATCGATGAGCTGACGTTTTATTCCAAGATCGACACCAACAAGATCCCCTATACGTTTTCCAGGATCAATGTGGCCAACTATTTCCGGGACTGCATCGACGAGGTGGGCCTGGAGCTGGAGGCCAGGGGCGTGGAGCTGGGATATTTCAATTATGTGGATGAGGACGTATACGTCATCGCCGATGCCGAGCAGATGAAGCGGGTCATCAACAATATCATTGGAAATTCCCTGAAATACATGGACAAGAAAAAAGGGATCATCAATATCCGGATCCTGGATGTGGGTGATTTCGTCCAGGTGGAGATCGAGGACAACGGAAAGGGCATTGGTCCCAGAGAGCTGCCGTATATCTTTGACCGGTTCTACCGGACGGATTCCTCGAGAAATTCAGCCAAGGGAGGAAGCGGCATCGGACTTTCCATCGTAAAGAAGATCGTGGAGGACCATGGGGGCAGGATCTGGGCCACCAGTAAAGAAGGGATCGGCACAGAGATCCATTTTGTACTGAGGAAGACAAGCGTGTAAAAGGAGAAGGTTATGAGCAGAATTTTGATCGTAGAAGACGAAGAGAGCATTGCGGAGCTGGAGAAGGATTATCTGGAGCTTTCGGGCTTTGAGGTGGAGATCGAGAA